>Ga0247723_1001551_pt1 | contig 13351 bp, 21 predicted proteins | sample MSEWelMarce5H_FC_FD_189079 | JGI IMG/M metagenome (GOLD analysis project Ga0247723, IMG submission 189079) | Subsurface sediment microbial communities from gas well in West Virginia, United States - MSEEL Well Study Marcellus 5H_FC | ecosystem: Environmental > Terrestrial > Deep subsurface >...
GTTTACAGTCGTGCTTGGTTTCCGCTACAATTACTTTTACCATATTAATTTCCTCTTAAAACTTAAAGTCTTCAAATGCTTCTGATTTAATTCGTTTTCCAAAGTCAGACTTATCGAAAACTGGACGATCATCTTGTTGTCCAGATTCTGATATACCACTTTGTGCTGATGCTTCTACATTATATAGTTTCATTTTAGATCGGTCAACTCCAATTACAAACTTTTTAAAGTAACTCGGATCGCCATATCGGTTTTTCAATTGTTTCACCAGCAACTGACTCAAGCCTTCCAATTCCTCTGAGGAAATCAAAGCAAACATAAAGTCTACTGTGGCAGGAAGTCCAAACGATTCAGAAGTGTCCGTCAATTCAACATCAGTATTTGAGAAGCCTGATCTAGTTGTCTGCGTTGCGCTCAAGATCGGCACAGCATATTCAACAGCCAGTCCTCGCAACTCTTCAGCGATCGACTTAATATATGTATAAGAATTAACATTTGCCCCTTGCTTCATTCGTGATGAAGAACAGATATTCAAGTAATCAATGATTACCATATCAGGAGAAAACTTCTTCTTAGTTTTAAGTTCTTCCAACAGACCTCTGAAATGACCAGCATGGGCACTGGCAGTTGGATACTCTTTGATGATCAATTTACCATGAGTCTTTTTAGAGATTTTATCTACTCTGTTGTTATAGATTTCTTTATCAATAACCTTCAACTCATCCATAGCAATATTCAAAAGATTAGCATCGATTCGCTCTGCGATTCTTTCTTCAGCCATCTCCATAGTAATGTAAAGAACATTCTTACCCTGCATCAAAGTAGATGCAGCCACATGACACATAAACAATGACTTACCAACACCAGTGCCAGCAAGACATACATTTAATGTTTTCTTTGAAAGACCACCCTTAGTGATTTTATTGAACATGTCAAGGTCGAAAGCAATCTTCTCTTCCAACCTATGATAAAAATCATACCTCTCATTGTAGTCTTCGAGATAATCATGACCAACATGATTATCAAATGAAACACCAAGAGCATCAGAAAGGATAGATGGTAACGAATCTTTTGTATGTAGTTTGTCACGACCTTCGATGATTTTGATTGAGGAGAGGATTGCATTATAAACAGCCTTGTCTTTACAAAACTTTTCTGTTTCACTAGTCAACCATTCGACATTGGTTTCTTTACTAGTGAGTTCATTAATATAAACTTCAAACTCAGGAATCTCTTTATCGTTTAGATCAGTTCTATTCCCAACTTCAATCGCAAGGATCTCAGGAGATGCAGGTTTATTGTATTCACCGAAAAACCTAATTAACTCTGCAGCAATAATCGATTCTTTTCTATCAACAAAGTATTCTGTCTTTAAAAATGGGATTACCTTACGACAAAATTCTTCATTGTGAATCAGATTCGATAATATTGTTTTCTCTATTCTCATCAACCCCACCTGTGTAAACTATATTGTTTTGTTCTATACCAAAGATTATAAGTTCAATTAAGAAGTCACCAAGATACTGTTTTAATTCTTTTGGATCGTATTCGATACCAGCATCATCATGCAACTCATAGTCAAATATAACTTTAAGTTCTTCAGCATCTTTATTTTCTTCAAACTCAACCCTACCATAAGAGAATATTATACCTGAAAATTTCCCTTCGGACAACTGCAATGCAATCTGTCCGTTTCGTTCTAGAGTTTTGTGTGGTCTTAGATTAATCATCTAGTTCTATTGCAGCCAATTCTTGTTCGATGGAATCATTATTGATAATTGATCCATTTGAAACTTGGTAAGTTTCTTTAACCCATTTAGGGAATGTAGAACCTGTAATGATTGGCAACCAAAATTCTTTGGTGTCCGTATCTTTGATTCTAAATTTCTTTTCTTCAATCTCACCTGTAGTTGTATCAACTCTTGAGTACCAACCATTAGATGGTTTCACAACATGTCCTGATTCAAGAGCCATGTCCAACAGACCAGACCAAGTAGATAAACCACCATCGTGTTTAACTGTTACAGGAATCTTAGACTTCTCACGAACATAACGAGATTTCTCGACATTGATGATAAAGTTATAACCAACTACATCAGTGCCTTCTTTTTCTTGCTGACGACCAAGAATGAAAATATTATCAGCTGAGTAGTATGAACCAGTGCCACCACCAACGATATCTTTTGGATACAATCCAATCTCTTTGTATGTATGATTAACAACTATGAGAGGAATGTCTTTCAAAGACAAGTGTGGTGTAACCATACGGAACAAACTCTTCATTTGTTTAGCACGACTCATGTCAGCAACAGACTTACCTTCCATGGCATCTTCAACTTCTTTCTTAGAAGCCAGATTACCAATTGAGTCAATGACAATGATCAGGTGATCACCTCGTTCAACACCATTCATTTGTTGCATGATGTCAAACTTCAATTGTTCAACATCGGTAATTGGAGTATGAACTACTCGCTGTGTATCGATCCCGAAAGAATCAAAGTAAGACTGAGGGGTGCCAAACTCAGAATCATAAAACAACAAAGCAGCATCTTGGTATTTGTCCAAGTATGACTTAGCCATAATCAAACTGAATGCTGTTTTAAAGTGTTTACTTGGACCAGCCCACATCGTAAGTCCTGGAGTTAAACCACCATCAAGACGACCAGATAATGCCACATTGATGGCAGGGATGGTAGTTGGAATCATATCTTTCTTCGTAAAGAATTTTGATTCAGATAGAATAGCAGAGTCTTTGATCGTACTGTTCTTTTTAATTTTATCTAAAATGCCCATATAGTTCTCCGTATGTATTGTATTAGTATACCGCAATGTCTGTTGCAAGACAACTACGGGTTTTTCTTGGAATGTGGTACATCAAAAACGAATGTAATGCGAACGCAATCACCAAGATTCTCTGTTCCATGTTCTAACTTATTATTGAACCAGAGTAGAGTTCCAGGTTCAACAATAACTTCTTCATCACCTACCATATATTTGTATCTTCCTTGAATCGAAAGATGATATCGATCACGAGTTTGGTAGTAGCTACCCATGTCTATATGTTTACCAACCTTACCACCAACTGGTAGTGATAAGAATCCACAACGACTAAATCTTCCAAAGTGTCGTGTGAGGAATGCTAGTATTTGTGTATGGTTTTTGCAGGCTGGAGTTGGAATACAAATTTCAGTATCTCCAACATATTGATCTTCACTCGCAACTCCACCCATAACCAACTGCAATACTCCTGCTTCAACTTCAGGAAACCCTCTGTCAAGCATTGACTGAGCACCTTCAACTGTTTTCTGAACACCCCAATCTTCTGGATGTTCTTCCAACTGCTTTAGAATCTTACTAACATTTATTCCAGTTTTAATAACTCGAATATTTTTAAATGTTTGGTCCATGTACCCACCCAACTAATGAAACTCTTGTTCCAGCTGTTACTTGTTTAACTTCGTGGAGTAGAGTAGATTCAAAAATAATCATATCACCAAGATTTTTGGTAGCAGAAAAATCATTAGCAGTATAAATTTCTAGGTCACCACCTTCATAGACATCTGGTGAACTAAGTTGAACGCTAAACGATAAAACTCTTTTAGTGTCTCTGTTTGTGTGAACTATTTGATCGAAATGTTGACCATAATAAGATTCACTAACATCATTGTACAGAGTATACTGTAATGTTTCCATGAAACTTAATCTTTTATTAAAGTTCTCATGATTTGCTTTCTTAACCAAGCCAGCACATTTCTCGTATGCCCAATGAAATTTGACTTGATCTTTTAACCAAACAATACCAACATTATTCCTTCTGGAAGGATCTCCTGTGGATTTACCTTCTTCAACATCTTCTACATTAATCAACTTGTGTAGATAGTTTATTTCAGATAAAGAAAATGCATTTGGAATAATATACGCAGACAATGTCTCTCTGGCTGGATTCATATCCCATCGTAAAATTTCTGGTGTGTTATTTGAGTTCATCATAATCCTTAGAAGAATTGGTCAAGGCTAGATTGTTCTTCAACAGTCCAGCCTAATGGTTGGATAACAATTTGCAGAGGATCTAAGAATACCTTCTCAAACTGTTTGTCATAGTTTATATACTTATGTAGGTCTAATTCTTTTGGCAGTTCTTGACCAAAGGAAATAATATCTTCTTGAATGGTATTTGGTGTCTTCAAGTACACAAACTTAATCTTGTCGCCATCTCGAATTGGCTGGTACTTTTTATCAAGTTTCAACTCCTTCAAGTGATGATTCAACAACAAAGCACCACGAACATGGATTGGTGTAGACTTACGATAGATCGTAGATGAAGCCATGTATTCTTTCATTCCATTTACAGATCTCGGGAACGCAATCTCTTCAACTGGCATTTTGTTAAAATCATCTCTAAACGAATGTATGTATTTGTGCAACTTCGACTGATCGCCTTCAAGAATGACCTTGATCGAATCTTTAAGTTTGTTACGAATAACCGCAGGTGTAGACGACTTGACCATCTCCAAACCCATAACTTTGATCTTAGGTTCTGCATACTGTACTCCTTCTGAATTGTGAACATTCATAATGTAACGCTTCTTGGCAGTCCAGATGGCTTTGTCCGCAAGAACTTCTCGCTTCATCTGCATCTTCTGAGAATAAGCATTCATATATGTAGCCAACTCTTGATATCCAGTATCAATGAATGGTTGGAAAACATCTTCGCAGATCTTATCCATATACTTAATCTTTTGTTCATCAGTCTTACCAACACAAGTCTTTTCAACTAATGTTTCCAGCGTCAGATAGATTGAATCTGTATCGATGGCAATGACATAATCTTTACCATCAGTCTTCAGAGTCTTGTTCATGAATGCGTTCAGCTTGTTTGCCATCCAACGGATTGACAACTGACCAGAAGTGGTAATGCCCTCTGCCATACGCAAGTCGAAGTAACGGAAATATTGGTTGCCCATCGCACCATAAGCAGAGTTCAAAGCAATCTTCATAGCCATCTGAAGGTTATTCAGTCGGCTGATTTCCTTGCGGAGATTATTGTTCTTCTTATCGTGTTCGTACTCTTGTTGAACCTTCAGCATCTTCTTCTTGAACTTGCTTCGGTCATTATACATCTTTTCCATCAACTCAGGCATGAAGCCTTGTTTCTCTTTTGTATAACAAACACCATTGGCAGTCATGGCAACATCCCTGCGTTTCAGAGTTGTTGTATCAAACTTCTGTTCTAATAGGTAATCAACATTGACTGTCTCACGACCCTCAAGCAAAGTCTCTGGTGAGATATTATACTGCATGATCAAATGAGGATATAGAGAGTTCAAGTCGAAGGAAGCCACCCACTTATGCAATCCAACAAGAGGATCTTTAACATACGCACCTTCGAACTGTGCATCTTTACGACTGCTCAGATTCTGAGGAATGACAATACCTTTATTGCGCAGGTGGTTGTAGATGATAGCATCCCACATACGAACCTGACTGAATACATCTTCATAGTTAATCTTGGCATTGTAAGCCATAGTCAACTGAAGTTCAATCAGTTTCATCTTATCTTCTAGTTTGTCAACAAGCACCACATCATGAATGTTATAGTCTACAAAAGTATCCCAATGATTGGTATAGAAATCTTTGAATGAAGTTCCAGGATTCTCTTTCTTCTTGTCACCCAACTCTACAGAAGCAATGTGATCCAAACGATAGGATTCTTGCGCTTGATATGTATACTTCTTATACAGGTCAAGATAATCTAGCATAGCAACACCTTGAATGTCGTATGTGATTTCTTCATTACCCTTCATTGTAATTTTGCGTTCATTGATCAATCCCCATGGAGAGATTTTCTTAGCAAGTTCATCACCATGAACATTAATAATCCTACGAATCAAATATGGAATGTCAAAGAAGTTAATGTTCCAACCAGTAACAACATCTGGACAATTATCTTGCCACCAAATGATAAACTCTTTTAACATTCGGGATTCAGTATCGAAATACTTGTAGGTTACATCTTCACGAGAATGTGCATATGGTTTACTACCAAATGTGGTAATCTGTTTGGTCTTGTTGTCTTGAATTGAGATGAGTATGATCTCTTCATTGGCAGTAGCAATGTCAGGGAAACCTAACTCAGTTTTAGTTTCAATGTCTATCGTAAAGAGTTTGATCTTGTCGCTGTCGTGAATGATTTCATTTTGATAGTTGTCGCTGATGTATTGAGCAATCCAATTTGTGTTGCCATAGATCTCAAAACCCTGAACATCTTTATATGATTCAATATACTCTTTGGTGTCTCGAATTGTTCCACATTCTAATGGAGCAACATACTTACCTTCTAGTGTTTTAAACTGTGTTGGGGTTTTCGCAGGAACAAAAATTGTTGGCTTAAAATCTTCTTTGCGTCTGAATGGAAACCCTCGTGCGTCAACACCACGCACAAGCATCTTACTACCATACTGAACTACACTTGTATAAAATTCCATTTATTTCCCATATACTAACATCATAATATCCAACGCACAGTCGTGAGTTGGGTGGTGTTTGATAACATTGTGTCGTTGAAATGTTGGATGATTGACTTCGCAATATCCACTCTTTGCTGTATCTGCTAGTAAGTCTACCGCAGTTCTGACATCTCGCCAAACTGCATATGAAGCAATTGGTTCTTGGTCGCAAGAATAGCAAAGACTATCAATAGCCATCTGATCCAAAGATCCTCTAGCCCAAATAGTTTGGTCTGGTTCTGGGAATTTTGCCATGTAGTTTTTGATGGCATTGATACCATCAAAAACTGACAAGTCATCAGAGGATGGAACTAAACTTAATTTACGAACATATTCATGCTGCTGGTTCCACCAGTCAACAGTTCGTTTATTCATAGTGCGTTTGTAGTCTTGGATCTGTTCTTTCACATTAAACTTTACGAACATTGCATTCGAAAGAAGGTCTTCATAAGTGAAGGTGCTTCCAAGATCAAAATGAATGATGGAAGCAGAAAGTACTACTGCTGAAGACTCAGTGTCCAGCGTCTCGATATCGAACATAAACATAACAAAACTCCAATTGAAAGTGCCTCAGATATTATTATACCTGAGGCACGAATAAAAGACAACTAATTATAATGTTGCAAGTATTGAGGCTGGAGCTACCTGAATTCCTGAACCGAAGATTCGGTTGTATTCGTTGATCATATTTTGATCTGGAATGCATTCTGCTGCAATTGCATTCTTGTATAGATTAACATTACCTGACGAGTATGCCATGTATGGTGCTAAAGCAACACCCATACCTGTTTCTGTTCTTTGAAGTATAATCTGTGCTGGATTTTTTAGTTCAATAATATCTGCTTTCATGATAAAGTTTTCAGCAATCAACTCTTCACCATTAATCAATTTGTATACCATTACATTACTCATAATTCTTCCTGTTCAATTAAAAAATCTAAAAAGGATGCTGCTAAATCAGCATCGTCAAATTGTCTAACAATAGTCGCAAAAGTATACAAATGATAACCGACAACTATTATAGAATTGTTTTTCCAGATGGAAATCTTTAGCACCCAATCCTTTCTTCGGATAGGTACATATGTTACCATGTTTGGAAATACACTTGCTTTTTTGTTCATACAAGTATTTAGGGAGAGTCGAAACTCTCCCTAACTTGTACAACTAATTACATTGCTTGATAATCGTCTTTACCTACACCACACTCAGGGCATTCAAAGTCAGCAGGAAGATCTTCCCACTTACCTTCTGTTTCCTCATCGTGTACATGACCACAGACTATACATACATAAACTTCACTCATAGTGCCTCCAAAACTTTTGTGTAGGCATTAGCATGTCGTTCTTCTACTTTCTTCAAAGCATTGAAACGCTTTTCTGCCTTTGCCAATACTTCTTTGAATTGGTCAGCGTGTTCTTTAGATTCAGCAATCTGTTCAGCAAATTCATTCTTTGCTAAAGGATTCTGTTCTAATGATGCTTGCAATTCAAACTTAGGATACATCTGAGTAAACTCATAAGTCTCTCCTTCAATTGCTTTCTGCAAACATTCCTTAGTGGATGGCTTGCCGATTAACAATTCAAGGTGACCCCATGCATGTTTAATCTCTTGATCAGCTGTGTGTTCAAAATGTTTTGCAACATCTTCGAAACCTTCTTCACGAGCAATCTTAGCGAAATAGCGATACTTGATATGAGCCATCGATTCGCCAGCCAATGCGCTCTCAAGATTTTGTAATGTTACGGACATAATATTTTTTTAGTTAGGTTTATCATTTGGATTTGGTGGCACTTTGCCATTTACCCAATCCCAATCTTCATCAGTCATTGGGATCCAATTATTCATTTTACTTTACCTGCTTTATAGGCTTTGAACATTTGGATACCCTCAGCAATGCCAAGGATGATATTCTTAAAGTCTTTCAGCAGCTTTGTCATATTCATCCTCTCTTAAAAATTGTTTTCCTTTAGAAGTCTTGACTGGAACTTTCTTTGGCTTTGCTTGTTCTGGAACCAAACGCTCCAAAGCAATCTTCAACATACCATTGAACAGTTCTGCATTCTTAACTTCGATGTGGTCATCGATAGCAAAGGCACGAGTAAATGCACGAGTAGCGATGCCTTTGAATAAGAAGTTATCTTCTTGATCAGCACTTGCTGCTTCTACATTACCTCTAACAATTAACTTACCACCATCGATAGTGATGTCGATCTCAGACTCACCGAAACCAGCAACAGCTAATTCGATTGTGTATGAGTTCTCATCATTCTTACGAATGTTATAAGGTGGATAGTTGGGGATGTTTTTGGTCAATTCTTCATGCAAAGTCTGTAACTGTTTTGCACTGTCTTCAAAGCCAACAAAGAATTTGTCGAAGTCCTTGAAGCCTGGACCAAATAATGCGAGTTGTGGAAATGAGTTATTACCCATAGTATTTCTCCTATTAAGCGAGTTAAATTAAAATTGATACCCCGAAGGCATATCATTAATGCTGGTTACTGACTCCAGCGATAGCTTGACGCACTATCAGCTTTAAGCGATTCGTAACTTAGTGGTCCTAAGGTGAATTCTTTACGCAGCAGGAAGTTCAGCTTTTGCTTTCGCTTCTTCTTCTGCTTTAGCCATTTCAGCAACCTGCGGTTCGCTTTGTTGCTTAATTCTATTAATTACTGCTACAACTTCTTCAAATGGATGTTTACCCAATACACGAAGAATCATATTACATTCGTCAACAGTCAATTCAAGTTTGATATTCATCATTCACTCCAATTATTTAGCGGTAACTTTCTTACCAATATTATATTTAGGGACTAAGTCCCACTCATTTTTCTCTTTAAATGCCACAACTTTAATTTGAGACAGAGAAACTTTTGGTTCTGCTTTTGTACCATCTACGATCTTAAGCAAACCCCAATCTTGTAGTAGACCAGCAACAGTGTTTCTGCGTTCTACATCATTAGATGTTATGTTCGATTCTTTACCATCCAAAGCAAATAGTTCTTTGAAGTGAACGATAAAATACCTACCCTGTTTATGTAGGATATGGCAAGACTGAAAAAGTTTATTCTCTTTTCTAGAAGCAATACCAATCCTCGTTAAAGTCTCACGGATCTTTAAGAAGTTGTCTGGTTCTGGGAGAGTAACTTCCAGCATCGAGTCTGGAGTCCAGTCATAGTAAATCATTTCGACAGTCATTATTTTCCACCTTTGTATAATTTTTCTTCTATCATCTTCAACTGATCAGGACTCAAAATATCCATGACCTCTTGCGCTCGTCTATTGGAATATTTATAATACTCCATAACCAGCTGAAGCGATTGACTGTCGGCTTCTTTCTTATGCCACTTTGAAAACCGCTTCTTCTTAGAAATACTATTTAGGAAAAAGTCGTTTTGCCAAAGTTTCGGTGCTCCAGAAACTCGGTTCATTTCGTTTGCATACATTATTGTATCAGCGAAATAACTGAGTCCCCTATTTACCATGAACGGAACATAATCCTTCTCGTTCTGAGGATCCTCTCTAATTAAATCTTTCTTGCCAGAGTTTATTTCATTTAGAAAATCAAATGGATTCATCTTTGAACCCACATTCTTTCAGATCTACAGTAGATGCTGCGAATACTTTTTCAGGAAATTTCTTCTTCAAGACTTCTGTCATCTCTTCTTCATTTCTTCCCTGAGCCATAAACAAGTTGTCAGATAAACGATACATGTAAATCATATCGTTATGTTTCTCCAACTTAACTTTGATTACAGTTTCATCTACCTTCTCTTCAAATCGTTCAATGAATCTATCAAGTTGCTTTTCAGCAAACTTCTCACGAGCATTCCAACCCCAAAGTGCACCCATTAAGAAGATCATCATTATTACAAAAACTGTAACTAAGTATTCCATGATGTCTCCTTACTTGAACTGGCATTGGATCATAATCTCAGTCATCGCAGCAACAGTATTTAGTTCATGGTCTGCCACGAAAGCAGCTTTGTACTGATAGTCTGCAAGAATTAGAACTAACTGTGGAATACTTTTCGGTTCAAGAAACTCTACTGCTTTATCGTAAAGATCTCGGAACAATTGTGTTGTTTCGATGTCGCTATTTTTAGCAACCCATTTACGAACAGAAGTGAAATCTTTCTCTTTAAGATTCTTAACTAGTTCACGATATGATTCATCAGAAAGATTAACAAGAATTCCACTGTCGATTTTACCAGTAACAGAGTATCGTTGCAATTCATTTAAGATTCTACGATAGTCTGGGAAGTGTCTTGTTACTACTTCTGCTACAACTTTAGGATCGAACTCAATGTTCTCATCCTTAAGAATAGTTGTGGCTCGTTTAAAGAACCCTGCTGCAATTATTTGTTTATCTTTGTTATCAATTTTAAACTCGACAACTGAACAACGACTATGTAGTGGTTCAATGATTCGATTTTTAAAGTTACATGTAAAGATAAAGCGACAATTAGCAGAGAACTCCTCAATGAAGCCACGCAATGCTGGCTGGGTTGAGTTAGCGTTTAGATAATCAGCTTCGTCAAGGATAACTACTTTCTTAGAGTCTGTTAGGGAAACAGAAGAAGCAAAGGATTTGATCTTTGTTCGGAGGATATCGATGCCAGATTCTTCTGATCCGTTAATCAAAAGATACTCAGCACCAACTTCATTACAAAGTGCTTTTGCTACAGTAGTTTTACCCACACCTGCTGTTCCAGAGAACAGAAAGTTAGGTAGTTGTCCACTAGCGATGAACTCCTTGAATGTCTGTTTCAGACTATCAGGAAGAATACATTCATCGATTGTTTTTGGTCGGTACTTTTCAACCCAAAGAAATTGGTCACTCATAATATAAAATACCTCAATGGTTACTAAAAGGATTTAGAGGACGATCTGTTCCATCGTCCTCTGGTAACACTACATAATTAGAAGTCGAAACTGGAATCTGATTCAACGGCAACGAAGTAGACAAGATCTCCTGTTCCTTGGAATCGGCTGATTCGTTTGCTTGAGATTGACACATTGTATTCTCCAGGAAGCATCTTTAAGTTTTCAACTTTAAGATTTACCTTAAATGATTTGTCTGAAGTGCCCAAGTCAACTTCATAAGAGTTGGCTGTGGCATTTTTCTTGTCGCCTACTACAGCGATAATCTTACTACCATTACCTACGATAGACAAATCTGGAGCACGAAGAACTGAAGCAGTCTTCTGGATCAATGCTAGTGTACTAGCAGTTAATGTAAATGTAATCTCTGGATCGGGGAATGTAATTTCTTTCTGAGGAACAGTAAGCACGGATGCTTCAGCAGCAAAATACTTGATGCTGTTACCTGCTTCTTTGATGGTGACAAACTTATCCTTGAAGTCCAATTCAGGATCTTCAAACAAAGATAGTGCACCCAAGAATTCATTCAGATCATAGATACCGAATTCGCTAGGGATTGCTTCTGTGATTGAACCAGAAGCCATTACATTTTTCTGCGAAGAGATTGTTGAGATTTTAGAACCAGACTTCAGAAGAAGGTTGCTGTTAATGCCAGCAAAATTCTTCAATAGGTTATGGGTTTCTTTACTTAGTTTCATTTAGTTTCCTTCATTAGTGTTCATAGTAATATGTATAACGATTATACTGTAATGTGTGTGTTTTGACAAATTTATTTTGTATTAGTTGCAACAGTTGGAGTAACTACACCATTAATAACCAGTGTCTGTCCTTTGAAGTTAGCGATAGCATCTGGCAACTTACGCATAGCATCTGCTTCAGCTTCAGCTTTCAACAGAGGGATAGCCATAGGGTTTGCTTGCATAGATTCGTTACGCTTACGAGCAGTCGCAACTTTAACTTCTTCAGTTTTGTATTCGTTCTTGGCTTTCACAAGTTCATTGGCAGAAGCAACAACAGAATCAGCAGGAACAATGTTACGGATTAGAACCTGTCCGATAACAATAGTGCCATCCAACTTTTCTTCAGCTAATGTTTTAACAATCTGTTCTTTGATTTCAGTTTCCATGGCTTGGCGACTATCAGCCATATCCAGTGCTTCATATTTACGAGCAGACTTATAGATGGCATTACGAGCAGCATTGAAGATGTAGTTATACATCAAGTAAACATCGCCATTATGTACAGCGTGGAAAGAACGATTCTTGCTGTTATAGATTTCAGCAACTTGTGATTGATTGATATTATATGTAACCAATGCGTCAAAATCTTTCATTGTGCTATTATCTTTAGCCAATGGAGTCATGTCCTCAACCTTGACTGAGATTTCCTTCACAGGAAATGTTAGAACCTCACCAATGATAGTTTGGTTGAATGAACCTGGAAGCAATTCCTCATTCTTAACTTGCTTATCGAAACCACGACGCAGACCAACTTCGCCAGTCTCAATACGAGTACATCCAGTAGCCAAAGACAAAGCTGCAACGATGGCAGAAACTTTCAAAATACTTTTCATAATTAATCCTTAAAATAAAACAACAATACTAACCAAAAACACTACCACTGCCAGAGAAATTGCTAGACTATATGAAATTGTCTTCACCATTTCCCATTTCTCTTTGCCAGTAAACTTACGAAAGATTTCAATCCCCGTATAGAATATAATGAACAAAGAAATAAATGCGATTAACATCTTAAACATTTGAATCCTTAGAATACTTTACATCATGCTCATAAAGAAACATCAAGCAACACATTGCATGTGCCAAATGATTCTTTCCAGTTTCGGGATCATTCTGTTCTCCCTCTTTCCATGCCCAAAGATGTCTTTGCATTGCGTCAAAGTATCTTCGTTTTGAGTCTGGAACTTGCTTCCAATTATCTGGTTCGTATTTCTCCGCACCAAA
>Ga0247723_1001552_pt1 | contig 13350 bp, 11 predicted proteins | sample MSEWelMarce5H_FC_FD_189079 | JGI IMG/M metagenome (GOLD analysis project Ga0247723, IMG submission 189079) | Subsurface sediment microbial communities from gas well in West Virginia, United States - MSEEL Well Study Marcellus 5H_FC | ecosystem: Environmental > Terrestrial > Deep subsurface >...
CCGCAACACGCGGCGAGCTTGTATTTATGGCAAGCGCAGATTCAAACCCAGCCTGTATTGGCGTTAAATGCCGCGCTAGATGCGTATCAGCAAGCCCCGAAAAATCCACAAGTTTTACAGTTGCTGGCAAGTTTATATTTGCATTTAGCCGATTGGGATGCTTTGTTGAAATTATTGCCTGAATTGCGGAAACGTAAAGTCGCACCGAACGAGCACTTAGCCAGTTTAGAACAACATGTGCAGCTTTCTTTATTGCAGCATCAATTGCAGACTGCGGAAAATTTGACAGTTGCCGCGAATATTTGGGTAAAACTGCCAAAAACTCAACGTTTGCAGCCTACTTGGGTACGGATTTATGCGGGCTATTTGCAAGCGCAGGGCGATATGGAAAGCTTAGAAGCTTTGTTACGCGAAGTGTTGCGTTATCATTGGGATAAGTCTTTGTTAGGTTTGTATGCTGGCATAAAAAGTGCTGATTTACCCAGACAGCTACAGTTCGCTGAAAGCTTGCTGAAACAATATCCACAACATGCTGATTTATTTGAAGCTTTGGGGCGTTTGCATCTGCATGCGCAACAAATTGACAAAGCTATTTTTTATCTGCGAGCCAGTTTAGATTTAGAAAATCGTGCTACAACGCATTATTTATTGGGTGAAGTTTTCCAACAACAGCAAGACGATGGACAAGCCTGTGTGCATTATCAACAAGGCTTAGCTTTGGCATTATCCGAAAATAACCCTATGCTTATCAATAGAATAAGTCAGCTAAAACTTGAGTAAAGCTTTTGTTTATGTAACTATAATTACTGTAATGCTCAGTTGAGGAGGAGAGAATGAAAAAAATTATATTTTGTGTCATGGTGGGTTCATTACTAAGCCCCACACTATGGGCTGCGCCAGAACAACCCGACATCCATAAAATTCAAATTGTTCCCCAAGGACATGCAACGCCTGAAGAGGTGATTGCGAAAGTGAAAGCGGCAGCAGAAGCTTTAAAAAGCGATGCAGATTTAGCCCAGTTTAATGAAATTGAGGGTAATCCGTGGGTTTGGAAGGATACCTATATTTTTGTATACAATTGCGAATTGGACAAAATGAGTGCACACCCCATCAAGGAAAGTTTGATTGGAAAGCCGATTATGTCGTTGCGTGATTATGCGGGCAATTTATTTTTTGAAGAAATGTGTCGCGCTGCCTTAGAGCCTAGTGGCGGATGGGTAAAATATTCTTGGCCCAAACCTGGCGATATCGAAGGTTCTCCGAAATTCTCGTATAACTTGCAAGCGCAAGATTCCAAATATCAAGTTGGCGCGGGTATTTATGGGGACGATACCACTGTCGAAACCCTGAACGCGCTGCTGTCTAAATAAAATCTTTGCTGAATTTTTCAGCCCGCCCTTAAGGTTTTAAGGGCGGTGAATTCCCCAACTTTCTTCAATTCTCTACTCTAAATCTCCAAGTTATTCAAGGTGTTGCAGCGGGCAGCGTGGGCTGATGTCTAATAACTGAATATATTCTCCCCACTGATGAATACCTAATGTATTGGCTTGTAACACCGCTTTGCCGCGCAGCATTAAATTGGCTTGCTGTAACATTTGCGGCAAATTCGTTGCGAGATATTTGCGCCCATCGCTGCTGACAATGCCATAAAATCCGCCTTCCATGGCTAAGTAAACAACTTTTCCTTCTAAATTAAAGGGGGGGTGTTAGGCGTTTTGGCATAGGATGCGCCAAAAAAACTTAATCCTAGAATAATTAAGAATAAATACTGCAACATTTTCATCCAATTTCCTTTATGGTCTACAACTTCCTCATTCAGGGGGATAGTTCAATTGTACCCAAATGGGTCAGCATGTTATCATTTTTAGTAAGCTCTTTGTTTACGAAGAGGCAATCCAGCGACCTCTATCTGTCGATGGCTCTTCACTCGACAGATGAGGTCGAGTGTGGATTGAAACATGATAATCTCTGAAAGTGGAATCGGTAAACTTAAAGGTGGCTTATTCCAATAAAAAAATCTAGGACTTCTGTTAAAGAAGAAAATACGCTAACTCACAGCTTGTGAATGTGGATTTTATCGAGTATATTAGAGATTAATAATATTACTGCAAGTTCATATACGTGGGCGTATTATTCGATGAATAATAAACGTACGTTTGTGTGGTTGGTTGTCATTATCATAAATCTAGTTGGAGAGGCGATCATGAAAAAATTATTTAAGGCTTTGGCAATTTCCGCAGTATTAGGTACTGCTGCTTTTACTACCGCTGCTAACGCATGGTGGGGTATGCCTGGTTGGGGTGGTGGTCCTGGTGGCTATAATAACGGCTATAACAATAGCTGGGGCCCTTTTGACGGCAATGGTTGGGGAAATGGCGATTTCAGCATGAGTTTTTCAGGTGGTGGACGCGGTCAAGGTTATGGTCATGGACAAGGGCAAGGTTACGGGTATGGATACGGTAATCCTTACTACGGTGGCTATTATCCTCCCGTTGGTGCGTATGGTTATCCTCCTGTTGGCGGCTATGGCGTTCCTCCTGTCGGTGCTTATCCTCCCGTTGGTGGCTATGGTGTGCCTCCTGTCGGTGCTTATCCTCCTGTTGGCGGCTATCCTTATGGCGCACCTCAACAAGCTCCACAACAAGCAGCTCCTGCACAGAAGTAATTATTTCTGAAAATGGCGTTAATGCTGTACATAAAGAGGAATGGTTTACCATTCCTCTTTGTATTTCGCGGGGGGAGATTTAAATAAACATCTGTTGCAACAAGCTTTGTTTGTATTGCTTGCTTGAATCCAGTTGCTGCTGGCTGGTGTTTATTTGCTCGTCGAGTGCGCTGAGGAAATTGGCGATTTTGGTTTGTTCTTTTTCACAAGGTAATTTTACTATGCAGTTGCCAATTTCACCCAAGTTAATTTTTTTAGGGAAAGCAACATGAATAGTTCTGTTATGCAATTCTCTTTGAAATGCGCCAGTTCTAATGTAATGAGATACATATAAAAAATTAGCTTTTTCAGATTGTTTTATTAACGCCAAACTAACATAGAAAGAGGCTTCAACATCCCAATCAATGTATTTGACTGTGCCAATATCTCCAATTTTAGTCATTAGTAGATCACCTTTTTCAAGCTTTACTCTTTTATTTTCCCGTTCAAAAACTTCCTGAGCGATAAATTTGGTGTTCGCAAAATTATTACTTGTGATATGTTCAACACTGTAGAAAGGAATCCCTGATTTTTGATAGTCGGGAGTCATGTGTGTACCGTCATATATATTAGATATTTCTCCCAGTGTTTTCTCTTCCCACTCAGGAAAATCCTGTCCATTGTCATCTTTAAAACGCAGTTGCTGGCTGAAAATCTGCTGCATTGCGCCTTTTTTATAACGCTTTAATAACGCTATTTTTTGCGTGAGTTCTGCAATTTTGTCGTCAACTGCGCTGAGGAAATTGGCGATTTTGGTTTGTTCTTTGAAGCTTGGAATAAACAGCTTAAATTTCCTAATCTCTTGAAAATTCAAACCTTCTCGACCACTTCCAACTTGACTATATGAAATCAATTTTTGACCATTTTCTGAAGTCAAAAAACATTGTACAAAATAAGACGAATAATCTTCTTTCAGACGAATAATACAAACATGCTGATTAACATTTCCCGTTTGAAAATTTGACGGAACAACGCAGCTTCTGCCAATAGATGCACCTGTGATGTTTAATAAAATATCATTTGATTTAACAATACTATTTCTCATTTGAACATTAATTTCTTCACTTATGTATGTAACATCATCAAGCATAAGTCGGTCATTCGTTACATTTTGGCTTCTAATAAATGGAATACCGAAAGATTGATAGACTTTTTCACCGCCTAACGGAGTGCTACCACTGCCAACTTTCAAGCTCATATAACCTAAAGTCTTCTCTTCCCATTCAGAAAAATCCAGCCCGTTATCATCTTTAAAACGCAATTTAGGCACATTCATAAAATAATCCTTGTAGAAAATTAGCCCCAAAACACAAAAAGCCGAGCTTTAAAACTCGGCTTTTGTCTGAACCACAATTTACGCAATTCTCATAATTCACGCAATTAAAAGATAATTATTTCATATTTAATTGGGGTCATTGTGAAAATTATGTGAATTGCGGTTCAGAAAATTACTTATTCGCAAACAAGCTCTTCAAAGAACTCAAAATATCCCAACGAATATCTTTAATGCGAGGTTTTTCGCTTTCGGTAAATGGCAAAGGACGACACACTTGCATGGCTTTAATCCCCACCCGCGCCGTCAAAATCCCACTGCCAACACCTTGCGCCGCTTGAGCTGACATCACCGATAAAAACGAATTCCCCAAAGTTTCCGCCATCGATTCCGCCAACATTTCACTGACATCGGCATATAACAAACTTTGCACCACCGCAATAATCAAACTCGTAGAACCCAAGAAACTGGGGCGTGCGCCGTATAAACTGGCAATGTCACGAATCATTTTCACATTGCGCCACAAAGTCAGCACGGTGTCGAGTAACGCCACTTGGCTTAACATAACCATAAACGCAGTTTCTTTAGAACGTTGTGCCACAATGCGATACGCCTGTTGATCCACATCTTTCAACACATAATGTGAAAATAAACTGCAGACTTCGCGGTCACTGTGACAATCGTTCACACTGCCATAAAAACGTTCTAAACGTGCTTTCAAATCAGGACGTTGATGATACAAAACCGCCACTTTGCGAATGAAATACATCGCATCGCCATGACTGTCCTGCTCCATCAATTGCGCACCTTGTTGCTGCAAATGCGCAATATTCCGAATCGCGAGCACACCTTGATAACTGCGCCACGTTAAAATCGTCACTGCCCACAACAAGGTGCTGATTAAAATCAGGAAAAAACCACCCATGAAAAAGCTGCTTTCAAATTGGTCTGCGATAAAATTAAACGTATCCAGCACCGACAAGGTAACTAATAACAGGCTCAAACTGCCCAATAACCAAATCCAAGGCGATTGGTGCACGGCGTAATTATTCGGCACATTCAAAGGCTGCGCGTTGGCACTGGCATAATGCTCAGAATATTGATAATTTGCATCACGCGGCGCGGCGGAGTCTGCATAAACCTCAGGTTCAGGCTCGTGCACCAAAGAAGACGGCGTGGTTTCAAATTGCGCTTCTTCAGGCAACACCACAGGCGGCGTGTAATTTAAAGTAATCGCTGCTTCTTCTTCAGCAATGCTTTCAACTTCTGACAAATCGAAAAACAGGGGGGCTTTCCAAGTCTGTGCACTCATTTTAAAATTTATCTCCCAGCAGAAATTCTAAGGCGCGGTCTAAACGAATATGGGGTAATGCGCCGCTGTGGGCATTGCTTAAGCGGGGCGGTTTAAATTCTACAAAATTGAAGCGTCCCTCAACCCAATCTTCGGGGACAGGAATATCCACAGGAATTTCTCCGGGAAATAATGCAATCGGCTTATCACCGTCTTTAGGCACGCCCTTGATACAAGAAAGCCTTTGCCCATCAAATTGCGTATATGCCGCTTGGGTACATTTAATCGAAGCCAGCGCGAATGCGTCGGTTTGCACGCTGTCGAAATACAGATTTTTTTGCGGCTTAATCAGCATTTGTCGCAAAAATTGTTCTAAATTATTTAATTGATTCGGGGTAACGTGGTCAGCTTTGGTCGCGGCAAATAACACTTTATCGATTTTTAGCCCGCCAAATAATTTATTAATCAGCCCCGTTTTCGCATAATGAAAACTTTGTAACACCATATTTAACGCGCTCTGCATTTCCGCAAACGCGTTATAACCCACATTAAATGCCCGCAACGGATCAACCAACACAATTTGACGGTCAAAACTGGCGAAATGTTCGCGATAAAAAACCCGCACCACATGTTCTTTATAAGCTTCGTAGCGGCGTTTCATTTCCGCAAATAAGCTACCTTCAGGCTTGCTACTCGGGATTTTTAACAAGGGGCAAAATTGTAAAATTGGTGCGCCTTTCTTGTCGCCCGGCATGGTGAAATGTCCGGGTTGTAATAAACTCAAACCGTATTCAGGCTTTTTGCAGGCATATAAAAAATCTGTGTACAATTCACTGGCTTGGCGCAAAATACTGTCTTGAGTAGGCTGTGAAAAATCGATGCTGTCTAAATATTCCCGCCACGCTTGCGACAAGGTGAAACGCGGTTCACGTTCACACAGCCGCGCAATTTGTTCTGACCATTGTTCATAACTCAGTTCTAGCAAAGGCAGGTCTAACAGCCATTCACCGGGATAGTCCACAATATCAATGTATAAGGTCTTAATTGGCGCGAGATATTTCAAAACAGGCTGGGCAGATTCATAACGAATCGCGAGGCGAATTTCACTGATGCCTTGCGTGGCTTCGGGAAAATCAGGCGGCTCGCTGCATAAACGTTCAATCCCTTCCAAATAGCGAAACGCAGGAATGTGCATATTCGGCTGTGGCATCAAACGCGTGCCGCGCAAACGTCCACTGCTTGCGATTTCAAAAAAGGGTAAATGACTGCTGTCTAAGCCGTGCATCAATTGATGAATTAACGAAGTAATAAACACAGTTTTCCCACTGCGGCTTAACCCCGTGACTGCAAGTTTCACTTGACGATCCAAGCTACGATTCACGAATTCTTCTACATTAGAAGTTTTTTGCGAAATGAAAGAGGTCCATTGATTCATATAATCGGCTTAGCCTTACGTCGACGGGGGAGATAAAACCGCTCACACGCAATCCTGTCCTGCGGCGAATAATTAATTATGATAACTGGCGGCTTAGGTCTGTGTAAATGTTTTTCTCACATCAATGAGATTACCATACTCCAAAGCCTTGAAATACACATTTCTGCCACATTTATGACAGGAATATTTATTGATAAATATAGTAATTACAATTAGTTATATTTGAACTGTGTGTTTCATGCCACAAGGTGTATAATTTGTGCTTCCAGTAATCGAATAAGTTACGCTCAACAATGAATCATTCCTCTGCCTCTACTTCTCAAAGCGTTTCTCTCAAATTAACCCTCGCTGCCTTAGGCGTGGTCTATGGTGACATTGGCACTAGTCCGTTGTACGCCTTGCGAGAATGTTTTACTGCCCCGCATGGGGTGACTCCAACACCAGATAATATTCTGGGTGTCTTGTCGTTAATGTTTTGGACTTTGATTTTTGTCGTCTCCCTCAAATACGTGATTTTAATCATGCGTGCGGATAACAATGGCGAAGGCGGTATTCTCGCATTAACCGCACTGACCTTGCGTCATTGGAAGGGAGACACTCGCAAAGTTTGGTGGCTGGTCGTGCTCGGAATTTTTGGTGCGGCTTTGTTCTATGGCGATGGGATTATCACCCCCGCGATTTCCGTGCTCAGTGCGGTCGAAGGTTTAGAAATTGTCAGTGACGTTTTTAAGCCCTACATCATTCCCAGCACTATTGTGATTTTAATCGCATTGTTTTCTATGCAGCGCAAAGGAACAGCCAGCGTCGGCGCATTATTCGGACCTATCATGTTGCTGTGGTTTTCCTCATTAGCCGTTTTAGGTTTTCTCGAAATCATTCAACAACCTTCCGTGTTAAAAGCTGTTATCCCGTTTTATGCAATCGAATTTCTGATTACTAATAAATTTCACGCTTTCTTAGTGTTAGGCTCGGTGGTGTTGGTGATGACGGGTTCAGAAGCTTTATATACTGACATGGGACATTTCGGAAAACGTCCGATTCAAATCGCTTGGTTTTATTTAGTTGGGCCTGCGATTGTGATTAATTACTTTGGACAAGGCGCATTATTAATCAGTCGCCCAGAAGCCGTTGCCAACCCCTTCTACTTACTCGCCCCCGATTGGGCGTTAATTCCTTTGGTGATGCTTGCCACCGCCGCCGCGATTATCGCCTCACAGGCAGTGATTTCTGGCGCATTTTCCTTAACCCGCCAAGCCATTCAGCTCGGTTTTTGCCCCCGTATGGAAATCGATCACACCTCAGAAGAAGAAGTGGGGCAAATTTATGTGCCTTGGGTGAATTGGACCTTGTTAGCCGCCATCATTGGCTTGGTTTTAGGTTTCCAATCCTCCAGTAATTTAGCCGCCGCTTATGGGGTTGCCGCCACAGGCATGATGATTATCAGCACCTTTTTTGCCTTCGTCGCGATGCAGCACATGTGGAAGTGGGGGAAATTGGGCAAGTGGGGCACATGGCTATCTATTGTCGGTTTTTTAAGCATCGATAGCATATTTTTCAGTGCGACTGCGATTAAAATTCCTCAAGGCGGTTGGTTTCCCATTGTAGTGGGATTTACGATTTTCATCTTATTGTCTACATGGAAGCGCGGACGTGAATTAGTTGCCGAGCGCATGAAGCCCGATATTTTAGAAATCGATGATTTCTTGATGATGATTGACCCGAAAAATTCGAGTCCCAGCAATAGTTTATTCCGTGTGCCGGGTACTGCGGTGTTTATGACCAGTCATCAAATCGGTGTGCCGCCTGCCTTGTTGCACAATTTAAAGCACAACAAAGTGGTGCATGAACGCATTGTGTTACTGACTTTAGTGGTGGAAGATGTACCTTACATTGAAGACAATGATCGGGTACGGGTGCAGGATTTGGGCAGTAACTTCTTCCGCGTGGTGGCGCAATACGGTTTCAAAGAAGACCCGAATGTGCCGAAAATTTTGGAATATTGTCATCCTTATGGCTTGGATTTCAATGAGATGGAAACCACATTTTTCTTAGGGCGTGAAACTTTAATTCCCTCGAAAGACCGCAATAAGAAGCCATTCAGTATGGCATCGTGGCGAGAAAAGTTGTTTATCAGCATGTTGCGTAATTCGCGCAGTGCGACCGACTTTTTCCGTATTCCCAGCAATCGGGTGATTGAAATCGGGACGCAACTGAATCTATAAGAATATGCTAATATACTAGCCCGTGTGCTGATGCAATTTATTGACGGCACGCGGGCTTTTTTTATGTACCCTTTTTTATAGAGAGCTTATTATGAAAACAAGTATTTACAGTCTGATTCTGGGTGGTTTATTGTGCAATGTGGCGTATGCTGAAACGGAATTAAGTGCAGAGAAATTAGCGGGTTATCGTCAATCGATTCAAGCGTATGGCGGCGCATTAAAACAAGAATTGACCAGCGCGATTAAAAGCGGCGGGGCGATTGCAGCTTTAGAAGTTTGCCACCTGAAAGCTCCTAAAATTGCACAGCAAGTTTCTGAAAAAGCAGGCATTAGTGTGGCACGCACCAGTTTAAAACCGCGTAATGCTGCCAGTGCGCCCGATGCCTGGGAAGAAGAAGTGTTAAATAACTTTGAAGCCCGCAAAGGTGAAGATGTGAATACCCTAGAATTTCATGAGATTGTGGAAAAAGATGGCAAACGTGAAGCGCGTTATATGAAAGCAATTCCAACAGCAGAAGTTTGTTTAACTTGTCATGGCAGCAAGATTCAACCTGAAGTGATGGAAAAAATCACCGCTTTATATCCACAAGATAAGGCAGTCGGTTTTAATGTAGGGGATTTACGCGGCGCGTTCACCGTGCGTGAAACTTTGACCGCAGCACAATAATTGACGGCAGTTTTACGGCGAAACTTGCGGGGAAGTTTGAAATTCCCCGCATCATGTCATTCTAAAACTTAAGCAAATGCCTGTTCATCTTTCACATTAAACGCATCTAACACACGGTCTAAAGCCAATGCAACAGCTCCGTGATTGATGGCTTCTAAAATATCCCGATCCGTCCAGTCTAAACTTCTCAACTGTTCAAAATCTTCCGCCATCACGGTGTGAGGAATGCTGACCGCTTTCAACACCAGCAATAACATCGCTTTTTCGCGTTCATCTAAAGGCGCACTTTCAGGAAATTCCTGCATTTTGGCAATGACCGCTTGTTCAAAACCCGCTCTTTCAAGGATTTGTTCATTCATGTTGACGCAATAACTGCAATTTTCTTGTTGCGCCACCAATAAACGAATCATCGCCAACAAGGGCATACTTAAGCGTGGATGCTGCATGTAGTAGCCAAATTGCCCCACGGTTTGAGCAAGCAGTTCAGGGCTTAAACTGAATAATTGCAACGCAACAGGAGCTTTACCCATTTTGGCTTCCATTTGGGCAAAAATCCCGTTCACTTGTGTTTCTGCGCCTGCGGGAATCACGGGTTGAACTAATGCTTTGTTGGAGTTACGGCAAGCAATTTCACTCATGATGACACCTTTATAGTTGACTGGTTGGTAAATTATTAATTTCAAAAAAATCCCTAAAATTAGGGAAGGATACTTTTAAACTTCCCCCTTTGAAAAAGGGGGATTGAGGGGGATTTAAGATCACGGAAACTATTGAGATTTTTAAATCCCCCCTGCCCCTTTTTTCAAAGGGGGAGGCGCGTGCGGCTTACAATCAATTTCAAAGCCATTTCGCTTAAAACAGTAAAATCTTGTAGATTATTACCTGTTTTCGCCATCAATAACAAACCTTCTAAATACGCGAGCATTGCTTTGGCACTGACTTGCGTGTCGGTATTTTCAGCCAATTCTCCAGCACGGATTGCTTCAAGCAAGGTTTTTTCTAACACGGTTTCCATACGCTGAAAAAAAACCTGTAATTTCGCCCGCAACAAATCATCTTGCGTGCTCAATTCCATTGCCAAATTGCCAAAAGGACAGCCCAAAACACAGCCCGTTTTATCGAGTAAACGTTGCTGCATTTCACAGCCTAACTTGAAAAACTGCACAATCCGTTGTAAGGCTGGGCGTTCAGGATTCAATAAGCTGCTGATAAATGCCTGTTCAAATCCTAGCCAAGATTGATCTAACAATTCAAGGGTCAATGCTTGTTTGGAAGGGAAAAAGTGGTAAAAACTTCCCTTCTTGACTGCGGCATGATCGCAGATTTCTTGTATTCCGACTGCGCTGTAACTGCGTGCGTGAAATAACACGCGGGCACTGTCTAAAATACGTTGTTTTGCATCGCTATGTCTGCCCATGGTTTTTATAATAGTTGACTGGTTGGTAAATTACAAGAGGGTTAAGAACAAATTTTCTCATATTGGAGATTTATATTAAAATGCAGCCCACATTAATATTTCCCTCGCATAGCTTAAGGTTCTAAAGACGGATGAGAATTGCATTAGGAATTGAATATGATGGCAGCCATTTCAGCGGCTGGCAAACTCAGGAAGCAGGCGTGCGCACGGTGCAATCTTGCGTCGAGAGCGCATTATCCAAAGTCGCGAATCATCCCGTGTCGGTGATTTGTGCAGGGCGCACAGATCGGGGCGTGCATGCGTTTGCGCAGGTAATTCATGCGGATGTGGAAGTTGAGCGTCCGATGCGGGCATGGATTTTGGGCGCAACCGTGAATTTGCCCAAAGATATTAATGTGTTATGGGCGCAACCCGTAGACAATGAATTTCATGCGCGTTTCAGTGCCAAAGCCCGGCATTATCGCTATGTGATTTTAAATCGTCCGACGCGCTCCGCGATTTATGCAAAACGGGTTTCGTGGTTTTGCCGTCCTTTGGATGTGGAAAAAATGCGCGAAGCCAGTCAATATTTAATCGGCACACATGACTTTTCTTCTTACCGTGCGATTAATTGTCAAGCAAAAAGTCCTATTAAAACCGTGCATTACATAAATATTAGCCAATATGAACAGCAAATTAGAATTGATATTGGAGCCAATGCGTTTTTACACCACATGGTGCGAAATATTGCAGGGGTATTAATGGGAATTGGGGTGGGTGATCAGCCGCCAGAATGGGCAAAAAGCGTGCTAGAAGCACGAGACCGCACGGCGGGCGGGGTGACAGCACAGCCTGATGGTTTGTATTTCTGCAAAGTGGATTATCCTGAACAATATCAATTTCCTGTAGTGCCGATTTACTAATTTAGGCGTTACGCAGTTGAAATACCTATTCTTTCATTTACCATGAGTGAATATTGTTCGTCGCATAGCAATATTTCAATTAAAATCAAAATGGATCGTTTTCAACTGCACGGTTCAGGATAACACGCCAATTTTAAAACTACGCACTACGCGCCACCCGCCCACTACTCAACGCCTGAATTACCGCATCTTTCGAGCCATCTGCCACAATTTGCCCGTTGTCCACCACGATTAAACGATCCACCAAACTTAACAATGAAGTGCGATGCGTAATTAACAATAAAGTTTTACCTTCCAAATACGGCAACAAGCGCGCTTTAAACTGCTCTTCGCTGCTATTATCCATCGCATTGCTCGGCTCATCCATCAACAAAATTGGGGGGTTATGCAACAAGGCCCGCGCCAAGGCAATCGCTTGCCGTTGCCCACCCGACAAGCCTTCACCGCGCTCGCCAATTGGTAAATCAAAACCCAAAGGATGTTGGTTGACAAACTCGTCCACGCCCGCCAAATGTGCCGCTTGTACTAAAGCTGCATCGTCCAAATACGGCGAGCCCATCACAATATTTTCTTTGACCGTGCCATAAAATAACACGCTGTCCTGCGGTACATAACCAATATTGCGGCGCAAATCCGCAGGGTCGAGCTGGCGGCTGTCGATGCCATCCAACAACACGCTGCCCTCGCCCACTTGGTACAAATTCAACAGCAATTTCGCAAGGCTACTTTTTCCCGAAGCCACGCGCCCAATAATCCCAACCCGTTCACCTGCTTGAATTTTAAAAGAAATATTTTGTAAAGTTTTCAGCGGTTGGGTGGGATATTGAAACTGCACATTTTTGAATTCGACCGCGCCTTGCAATTCGGGACGGTGCACAAAATCCTGTCCTTCGGGGCGTTCCAAAGGCAAACTCATGATGTGATTGAGTGCCTTCAATGCCGCCCGCGATTGGTGATAACGCATCATCAAACCCGCGACCTGCCCCAAGGGAGCTAAGGCGCGTCCCGTCAAAATCGTGCTTGCAATCAACGCGCCTGTGCTCAATTCACCTGCCTTGATTAAATACACCCCAAAAATCACGATGGCAATCGTCGCAACTTGTTGTACTAAAAGTGTTAAATTCACCGCCAAGGCAGAAATCAAACGTGAGCGTAAACTGCTTTTTGCAATTTCGCCCAACAATTGTTCCCAACGCCGTTGCAACACGCCTTCCGCTTGCAGGGTTTTAATATTTTCAATCGCCGCAAGGGCTTCCACTAATACCCCGTGCTTTTGGGCACTGGCACGAAAACTCTGCTCGACGGCTTTGCGTAGCGGAAATTGCAGCGCGAAACTGATGAATAACACCACAGGCACGGCAAAAATTGGCACGAACACCAAATTACCGCCAATCGCCCAAATCACTAATAAAAATAATAAAGTGAACGGCAAATCAACC
>Ga0247723_1001553_pt1 | contig 13347 bp, 23 predicted proteins | sample MSEWelMarce5H_FC_FD_189079 | JGI IMG/M metagenome (GOLD analysis project Ga0247723, IMG submission 189079) | Subsurface sediment microbial communities from gas well in West Virginia, United States - MSEEL Well Study Marcellus 5H_FC | ecosystem: Environmental > Terrestrial > Deep subsurface >...
CAAATGCACACGATGCAATCTTAGTCAAAAAACCTACCCCCTTTCGATGAATTGCACGATGCACACAGTACTTCTAAGTTAGACAGACTATCATCGCCTCCTAATTTTCTGGGCACGATGTGATCTACTGAAAGGTTATCTTCTGTGCCACAGCGTTGGCAGCAACCATCACGATTAATAACTATCTGTCTTATCTTTCGCCATTGAGTAGTAGATCCAGTAGACCTTAACGCTGATTGCTTAGCCATTACAGATCGTCATAACAGTTACCACATACCCACCACGCATAGACTTCTAGTAACTCTGACTCTGGTGTCTCAGCTGCACATCGACTGCATTGAACAGTAGCTTCTAGGTCTAGTGCCATCCTTTATCCTTCCAATGTTGGAATGCTATACATGGTTCACCGTATCTATGACCTATGTAATTTAATCCCCATTGTACTTGCTTATAACCATCTACTGTAGCAAGGTACTTAGATCTGCCTTGAGGTATACCATGATGAGAACCATTCCTTGCTTCTGGTCTCCAGTTGCTTTCCTTTGTATAGAGCTTCTCTAAACACTTAAACTCTTTATAGTTATAACCTAATTGATGTAATGCAAACTCTTTATAAGTTACATATTGTTTTGGCTTTGTCGAGCCTGCTTCTGTAGGAAAGCATAGAGCTATCCCAATAGCTACCAGCACCCCGCGAGCTACGCGCCTAAGGCGCTCGCGGTGAGCCTTTGAGAGGCTCTGCTCCGATAGCGTACCGACATTGTCAAGCACTCCGTTTAATCTTGGGCGTGTCATCACTTATTTACCTCCTGTGGATAACTTCTGTGGATAACTTTTCTAATGATTGTAAGATGTATAAGCCCATTTCTGGGTTAACTGCATTGCGTAAAGCCTTACGCTTATCTGGTAATTGATAGCTCGATAAGTCATAACCAAAGCGCTCAGCTAACTTATCCGCAGCTCCAACAGCTTTAATTCCATCTGCTTCATAATGCTTATCTTCTACATGGAAGTTAGACCAGTAAGGATGACGACCAAGCACGAAAGTAGGCTTTATCAGATATTCGTAATAAGGTTTTACATTCTCAACGACCCAGAAGCCATCGAAGTAATGCTGTAGAAATAGGATCTCCTCATACAGCTTCATGTCTGGAAACATAGGCAAAGCGCCATAAACTCCCACGCTCAAATTCTTACGCATTTGGCTGTGTGTAGGACATGGAGGGCTTGACCAGATAAAGTCAAATTCCTTAAAATGTTGAAGTAAGTAATCATGAGCATCATCGACTATAACCGTGTCATGAGGAAACAAATCTGCATAAACCGCAGCTATGCGTGGATCGTACTCGACAGCTGTAATCTCATGTTCATCGCGCCACAGCTTACGATTGCCACCAATACCTGCATATAAATTTAAGATCTTCAATCTTTACCCCATCCTTTTCCCTTAAAGTGAATCGGATTAGCTGCTATTACTTTAACCATAGGCTCATTACAGTAAGTGCAAGGTATTACTGGTCGATCGTGCCATCCGTGATAGATTTCTTGACTAAGATTGCATCGTGTGCATTTGTAATCGTAGGCTGGCAAGTTAAGCACCTCTGTATCATGTAAGACCCACAGCCTGTGCAGCGGTCAATGTCTGCTTCCGTGGGTTCGCTATTAAGATGACCGTACTTTAATTGAAGTAATGGCAAGAGATCCTCAAGTCGGATAATCGCGGCATAGTCACGCGCATCTTCTCCCTGTCCGTTAAGTCTGATTACCCCAAAGCCCAATTCCCCCGAAACGGCTGTGCGAGCTTTCAGCTGTGCTAAATATGCTTTTGGTTGGAATCCAGCGCGGGCTTTCACCTCAACATCAAAAGGCACATTAACAATATCCTTGCCATTACCCCTTCCCACACAAGCGCCTTGCCATACAGTCGATAGGTACTGTGCGACAACACGCTCTGTGCGGAAACCTCTGTGTTTCCTATGCTGACTCATAGATGATGTTTGTTCTCGCAACTGTTACATAGCCAGACTACTGAGCCATCTTCTTGTCTGTCATATTCGTTGACCTGAGTAAAGTTATCGCAATCGGTGCAATTCATTACACCACCATAACCGCTGAAGCTGTAGATATCTCCATTGATCGGGCTTCTGTAAATATCTTTGCCGTTAACCATTGACTGCGTGACATTTCTTGCATTGCCAGGTTCCAGCGACAAGATTGCCGTCTGTAATTATGGCTGGGATAACAATGTCATGAGCCAAAGTAGGCTCGTTGCATAGCTGACAGTTGATCGTGGTGATCATAGGAACATCTTCCAGATCAGTCCATTCACCATCTTTATCAATGTTATAAACTTCGATGTAACCCATTACACTCTCGCCTTCTGTGGTTGGAATTTTCCATCTGATCCCAGGTTGTACCATTTGGTAGGGCAACGATGTGCCGATGAGATTGCTGTATTACAGAAGTAGCCACCCCATGCCTTGCCATTCTTTTCACCTTCACGCCATTGCATATGACCGTGCTCGCATGATGGAGCTTCTACTGCTTCACCTGTACCCATGATTGCGGCTACATTTTCCATAGCCTTCTCAAGTGTTACTGGTGCATCAACTACGCCCTTATATTCACCTACAGGGGTAGTCCAGTAATCCTGGTCATCTGGTTTAACATCTGCCACCGCTGGCTTAACTGGCTTAGCAGCTACGACTTTAGTCATTTCCTCGCGGCTTGGTCTCTTTCCTTTAGGCGCATAACCTGCATTTGCAAGTGCTCTGCCGATCGCTGAAGTCTCGCAATTCTCAAGAGCTGAAGTCTGATTGACACCTCGGCTAGTAACTGTTTCCTCCGCGTACCCCGTGGACCACGCGACAGCATCACTAGCATCCTTAAATAGATACGCCTTAACAATGTATCGAGTAGCCTCGACAACTTCCAACTCTGTTGATATGCGGAACGCTGGATAGTCCTTAATAAACTTTTCAAGTCTTACCTCCACTGGTTCATAATCGGCTAAATTAAACATAGAGCTCGTTTTCCTCCGTTGCTAGTTGTCCTGCGAGTGCGCCATAGCTGCATAAATCGACCCAGTTGTCGATGTGCTGCGCTGACTGATTAGTCCTGGAAAGTTTAACGAGCACCATAATCCCTGCGACTTGATAATCGTGGATTGGTGTTTGTAGGTATGCGCTGAGGAGCATTGCGGTGTGTTGCAAGTTATCCGCAGGATGACCGTACGATAACCCACGGTCACGGATCGTGTCTGTAGCTGTGAGGAGGATTTCATTAGCGAGCATCTGTTGTCACTCGCTGATATGACTTAGCCATGATTAGACCCTCGCGCTTGCCTTCCGCAAAGCCTTTACCCCAGCCCACAATAAACCATAAGATGTTAGCTGCGATCAATAAAATAATTATTGGCATTTCGAAACTCATTTGATTACTCCCGTTTCTGTAGCCATTGTTGGCTACTGGATTACGGTCTCACGCCTATCTGACAATGTCTAACACATTTTGATAACGAAACGGTAACGATTCTGCCGTGTCTACTGCATCGTCTATCGTGCGCTTTATATCAAGCGTAAAGTCGTCCATAAAGCGTAAACGATCCATCCTTGTTAATCGGAACCAACATAGGGCTTACATGATTTCCGTGTGTTTCAATGACTGCCACGCTCATCTGCCAATTAGCGCTCCCAGCCTTCAAATAAGAGGCTTTCTTCTTGTCCATAACATTACCTGCCTCAACACCCCACAAAGTCCTGTATGAGGCTCCTATGCCCTCTGTGAAGGCACTAATACCTGCTCTGTGGGTGTGTCCACAAACTACAGATTTACCAAACTTCTTAGCCAAACCAAGAGCTGTAAGACCAGCGTTAGAGTTCATCGAGCCTTCGTCTCCGTGGACTAAGACCCATCCTCTATGAAATTCAAATGGCTTTTTATGAAAGCGTATCCCCATGTCTGAGAAGCCCATAAAACGGGCGTACTCGAGTTCTGGAAGTCCGATGAGGCTAGGAGCTCCTCTAACGAGAGTGTGGTATAGACGATCGGTATGGTTGGATCTAGTGATATCGGTCGTGCCAAGATCCCATAGGATGTTTTGAGCCAAAGTTCTATCGGCATCTAGCTGCCCTTCATACTCCAGGTGAGTGCCTTTAGCCCATTTAGACTGAGACTGCATATCAAGCTCATCGCCTGTGTTAAGGACTAGGTCAAACTTTTCGCGCTTTACTAACTTGATTAAATTCTTGACTGCTTGCTCGTGATGATATGGAATCTGTAGATCCGATATGACCAGATAGCGTTTTTTAGTCATCGTCCTCATCTTCGTAATCCCCAAACTTCTCAGGGTCAATGGGATCAGGCAGAATCCAATGAGGATAGGCTTGTGGCTCTGTGATCATGAACATGGCAATGTCCTCTGCGAAACCTGCTCGCTTTAATGAACAGAAATACTCATAAAGCCCAATGCAATAAGCATCAAGCTTTGAGTAACCTTGTTCCTCTAATGCCTTAGTTGCTTTTCTTGCCATGTGGATAAGTGTTCCTTACTTCTTGAGAAGTTCCATCATCTGCTCTTGGCGTGTCTCTATTCTTGCCAATCGGTCTGCGAGAGATGATCCACCATTAGGCGTAAGAGTCCATAGCCAACCACGAACCAGGTAACGCAAACCACCAATAAAGATAGCAAGCGTTGATGCAATGGCGAGAGCGAATCCCGCCCAATCACTTGGAGTCACCGTAGACCATAGCCTTCATCTTTAGGATTTAGCCAGCGCATGATTGGTGGGATTGTTGCCAATGCTCCAGCGTAAGCGATGTGCTTAGGGTTTGTTTCCCCGGCAGCGACAAGTGCAAGAGCAGCTGTTAGGAACGCTCTGCCCCAGCTTGCTAGCATCTTCTTTAGGTCTTGTGTCATTTGTTCCTCCTAGTAACGGGATGTTAAAAAATTTCGAATCCGTATCGCCAGCCTTTGTAAAACTGATGTGGATGTGCTTGGTGTGTGGATTGACTCCAGTGTACTTGCGCCATTTCCAGAAGCTTCTAGCGCTTGCAATCTTGTGATTAAAGATGACATAACTAATGCGTTTATCTGACTTGGCTGCAATTCGTATCTGATCGGCAATGTAAGCAGCCGTAGAGGCTTGTCCATTGAAATCAGCATCGAGATCGATAGCGCGGACAATCCCTGTATCAGGATCAGGGTTATGATCGCTCTTTCGGGTTGAGTGCTTTGCATCTCCGATGGTGCCGTCACTTTTACGGTCTCTGTCAGGATAAGCATCGTCTGCCTGTTCTCTTAACTGTATAACCGATTTAGATAGTTTTGCTTTCATCCAAGTAGGAGGCGAGCCTCATCCTCAGTAATGCCTAACTTCTCCAAAAGTGTTGCTTTGTCTGCTGCCTTTTGTGCTTCGGCTGCCTCTCGCGCTGCTTCTGTTGATTGATCGGTTTCGGCTCTTGTCAATTCCTCGGCAGTCGCTTCGCGTTCTATCTGTTCGCCTGTTGAGCAATTAATTTCTAGTATGTTCATTATGAGACTCCGTAAAGTTTGATTACTGTTGATGTTCCAAAATTAGATGTGTTGAAATTTTCAATTTGAATAGATGAAATTGCAGCAGTGTTACGCCAACGCAAGGTGCCTGAACGCGTTGTGTTATTTGAAAAACCACCATCGCTCAAATTGCTTGTTGCGGCAGTCATTGTCCCAGTTTTGTTTGCTTGCGATCCTGAATAATCAAAAAGCCAAAAAACACCATTTGCAAATGCAGCAGCCGCTGCTGCGTCTGTTATTGTCGGAAACAAAACCAATGCAGTTGTGTTTTCATCATTTGAACCATTTGTGCCAAAATACCTAAAATCGTAAGATGAACCATTGCTGTTAAAAGTCATCTTGCCTGTTGTATTTGCAGCAGTTCTTACTTCTTGAAAAACAATGCACAAGTGTTTGTATGTCGAAGGAATAGAAGTAAAATTAATGGCTGCTGCACTTCCAGTCCCTGTTCCAGTTGCGATCAATGTCATTCCTCCACCAGCAGCAGGTGCAGCCCATGTTGGAACGCCGCCTGCAACCGTCAAAACATTGCCAGTTGAACCAATGCCTAAACGAGTGTTTGTGTTAGCTGTGGCTGAGCGATACTCAATATCGCCAAGTGTTGTTGAAGGGTTTAGCGCCTTTGTAGTCGTATCTACCGATGAACCAAGAGTGCGGATAGCCGCTGCGCCATCCTTAACAAGGCTAGTGTCATCTGGGGTAGTCCACCCATAGTTTGTAGTCGTTGCCATTTGTCTCCTTGATTAGGCTACTATTGTAGCGTTATTCCAGTCCAAAGTAGGACTTATTGTGTTCCATAACTCGGTGATTGGTACATTGTTCCATCTAAACGCCTGAAGGCTAAAAGCCACGGGCGAAACTATGACTGTTAGATCCAAAGCGTTAAATCGGCTAGTCCAAGTCCAGCCCTCAACAAAGCCCTGGTATCGGCCTTCTGCTATGTTTAACGGCAGATCCTCGATGTCAAGGGGTAAGCCCATAAATATATTCAAAGCTTGGTCTCGTGAAGCATCTGGGATGTTTGAGTTAGTCAGAGGAAAAGTAATCGACTTAAACTGGTCTTGAGGATATGCTCTAATGTCTAAATAGAATTCAGCTTGAGATTCTGCATCTGCCTGATTTTCAATGCTAGTAAGAATGTTCTCAGCCTGGTATCCATAAAGAGCAATAGAGGCTGCATCCGATGCTGTTTCCTGGGCATCGTTTTTGTAGGTAATAGTAACCTCATTGCGTAGATCACCTAAGCGCCTTGATGTAGCAATTCCAGCGGCATAAGCCCAACCGCCATCGACAAAAGCATAACCATTAGCAGCAAGATATTGGCTGCGGTGAGTACTGTCTGCATAGCCGATTCTGCCACTTGAGTCTTCGTAAATATACCCAAGACCTGATCGGGCTAAACTAGCAACTAAACTGTAAACATCTGTGGTCTCTGCTGAACGAGCCGTAAGCTCATAATCTCCAGGACGATCGATCTCGCCTAACCCTGAGTTTTCAGCATTTGCCCAGGTTGTTGTTGCATCATAATTAACCCACTCAAGAGCTGCTGGTACTGAATTCCAACTGCCAAACAATAACGCCGAAAGTATGGTGTAAATCTGGTCACCATCAAAGTCTTTGCTTAAAACGCCCTGTGTAAGGGTTTTAGGTAATTTGGCTAACGCTCCTAGAGCTGTGACTGTAATAGCCTGGGTAATGGCTGGCTCGCCTGTCTGCACTGTCACATCGATATCTGTGACATCTCCACCGAATAAAGGCACATAAACACCAGATGAGTTTTTAACCTTGATTACTACTGAATCATTTACATCAAATCCTGTTGCAGATTGATTTAGGTTTAGGATAGTAAAACGGCAATATCCTGCAATAGGCTGCGAATATATGTCTGAGCGCCCTGAAGTAATGGTTAAGTTTGAGATGACTAGGTTAGTGATGTCTCCTAGCCCATTGACCTCAACTGCCCAATCTGGAGTCCAGGCTGTCATACTGCTACTAACGCTCCAGCACCAAGAGATCCACGATATGAGGATTGGTTGAGCACTTCTACAATTTGACGAGCTGCTGACTCTGAATCGATAGCGCCATTAACTGTAATGTTATTAGTAACACTTGATCCACCAGCCATTAAACCTTTTGCGTTTGGAATGATCGGCACAAATGGGTTTTTGCTGTTAGAAGGAGGTGTAGGCCCAGCCATGCTAGTAGTTGAAGCTTTAGTACCGCCAAAGCCTAAGAATCCCGCTACCTTGCTACCCCACTCAAAAAGAGTTTGAAAAGCGCTAATAAGTTTGGCCACAGCATTTACGGTAGTGCCAATTACTGTTCCAATAACCTCAAAAGCAACCTTGAAAGCCCCGCCAATAAATGGGGCTAAAACATTCTTAGTAAATGACCAAAGAGCCCTAAATTCTTTTTCGTTATCTTTAACGGCAGTTTTTACTTTGTCGAACACAGATTGAACGCCTTGAAAAATTGGAATAAGAATAGTTTTAGCAACACTAATAATGTCCATAAATACAGCCTTGAGGCCACCTTCTCCGCCTATGCCACTAGCAAAGGCTTGAACGGCTGGCACAATATAAGTAACGATGTTTTCAACTAAAGGCGTAATTGCATCAAGGATAAATGATCCGACTGTTTCCTTAGCTTCATCAAAAGCAATGGATAACCGAGCCATTTTGCCTTGAAAGGTATCCGCTTGCTTTGTTGCCTGGCCTTCAAAGGTCGAAGCTAGTTTGGCTGTTACTTCATCGAATGAAAGCGTGGCAAGTTCAGCCCTGGTAATACCTACGCCAAGCCGTGAGAGACCCGCTAGGTTGCCTTCCTGCGCTTTTGAGAGGGCTTCTGTGACTGCCTGTAGGCTCTTGCCTGTACCAGCCGCAATATTGATCGCAATAGACTGTAATTGCTGTGCCTTTGTAACATCGCCAGTAGCGCGAGTAAGTCGATCTAAGGATGGACGAAGTTCATCATCTGTAACACCAAATAATAAAGACTGCTTAAGAATATAATCTTCTGTGGCCTCAATTTGGTCATCTGTAGCGCCAGTCACATTCTTTAATGTGGTTGCTAGTTTAGCCTGGGCTGCTTCATCTTCAATGGCAGCTTTAACTCCATCGATTGCTAACTTTCCAGCATATGCCGCTGCTGCTACGCCTGCTGCTAAGAAGGCTGCGCCTGCAACTTTGCCAAACTTAGTAACCTTGTCACCAAAGCCAGTTACATCATTATCGGCTTTGTTAATATTCTTGGTGAAATTATCGATGTCTGCAAGGAGCTTAAGCGTTAAGGCTCTACTATCTCTAGCCATTATGTCCACTCCTTCAAAATCTTATCAAACGACTTAGTCCACTCAGCTACGATGTAAGGCTGGATTCTGCGTAATGTTGGATAAATAAAATAACCCTTAGATCCACGACCTTCACGACCTGACCAAACTGGAAACTGCTTAAATTTATTAGATCCAAATTCAGAGCCACCCCATAGATCTTTAGTGGTTGCACCACCTGAAAACTTCTGAGCTGCAAAGCCGTAAGTAATCTCACCGATTCTAGATGACTTCTTTACCTTTGAACCATCTGCAATGCGACTGGCAACTGCTCGGGACTGTAATCCCGATGCAGCACCAATCACCTCTTTGCGAGCATATTCTGCTAAAGCACCAGACTGGCGCTTGGCTTCATCTACTGCCTGCTCGTCCATATTCTTGAGCGCCTTAAAGACTGCACGAAGTTCGGTCTTATCGAAAGCCGTTTGTTCAGCCACGATTGTTCCTCTCCTCTAGTATCTCTATAGCGGTCAAAATATCTTCTGCTGTTTGCCACTCTGACATAGGGATGTGTGTCGCTATTGCCAGATCAACTAAGAGTCGGCTTACGCTTCCTCTTGGATGGCTTTTGGGTCATCGCTTCCCACCTCGACATCTGCCACCGTCTCCATCCAAGTCTCTAATGGCTTTACGGGCTTTCCGCCTGCATCTCGTTTCATTGCTGAATGAGCTACAAACAAAATATCCCACATACCACCAAAGTTAGAGATAACCTTTTTAGTGGCCATCTCCCACTTGGCGTAATCTGGTGGTCTGACTTGATAAGTATCTTCAGACCCATCGTTATATTTAATTGTTATTTGCTGTTGCATTGTTTGCTCCCGTTTCTAGTTTTTAACTGAATGTTTCTGTTACTTCGCCCTTTGATACCTTGAATGTAAAGTCTACAGTCTGAGCATCTGTTCCAGCGCCACCAGCTGTAGGAAACTCTGGCTTAATTGGGAACACGAACTGTGCGCCTGTAGCCGCTGTAAGTGTAATGCTGATATCTGTGTCTGGCGCTGTCTCTGCTGCTGTCCATAGAGCTTCGCATACTGAGTTAGCCTTACCCCAGTCTGCAAGCATTGATAGAGCGAACTCTGCCTCAATATTGACCGTCTTGTAAGCTTCGCCATCAAGAGTTTGGTATGTCTCACGGACATTTGTCTTTGTTAGAACTGCGCTTGTTGCTTGTGCTTCGATATCTGTTCCACCTGTGAAAGATAGAGAAACATCGCGCCCTGTAATTACTACGGTTGCCATTATTTATCCTTTAGTTTGTTTGTGTATAGTAGGTAGAAACTCTGATATCGGAGACCAGCACATTAGATGGGCCGACTTGAGTTACTGTTGGTTTTTCAACCGCTCCGACTGTGTACCCTGCTGGGATCACCTTCAGAACACTTATGACGAGCTGCTCGAGATTATCGAGCGATGCAGGGTTGCTGTTATAAGCAACGGCTACAGATATAACTAAGTTAATCTTTATGTGAAGCGTAGACTTATTAATAGTCTCAAGCTCTAAATATGGTGAATCTGGAACAGTCACTACAAAAGGAACCATAGGGGCCTCTGGCACATAGGCATAGACATTGCCTGCAACGCTTGCAAAAGCTGTTGCTAAAGGCTGGCGTACTGTGTCAAGAATTGTTGATGCTGGCATTACTGCACCATTGAATCGGTATCGATAAACGCTCCGAGAAGTCCTGACACTCGATTGAACAAGCTGCGACCTAAGCGATATGGGCTAACAGTCGTAAAGTCTACGCCTTCGATCTGTCCACCAGGAGCGATACGGGATTGGAATACTTCTACTGATACTGCTAGGACTGCTGACTCCACGGCTGCGTTTCCTACATAAGTAGAAGCGCCTGAAAGAGTTGCCAAACCTGAAGGGATTACTTTTCTTTCGGTAACATCTGCGCCTGTAATTGCAACAGTAAAGTAACCGTTAAATTCTCTGTAAGCACCATCTAAATAGATGCGTGAACTTGAGCGAACAATGAAATCCTCAACATCAATGTTACTTGATTCAATAATTGTAAATGTTCCGTTAAATGGAGCGCCTACGCCTGTAATGACTACGCTTTGACCATCGGAAAAGTTGTTATCGCCTAGAACGCCATATGTTGCAATGTTATCTTGCAATGTAACTGTGTCGATAGGACTTGAGTACTTGACAAGCATAGGCAAGATAACTGCCTCAGCTGTATCAATTACATCTGTTAAATAGGCATCGTTATAGAGGGATGTAGAGACTCCAAGAATAGACCTTAGTTCTGCTACGGTAACAATAGTTGCCATCTCTACATCCTCTCTGTTAAACGACTGGGGGAGCGATCGGGAGCAACCGCCCCCCCATGATTAGTTACTGACTATGCAACCATGTAACGGTATGCGCCTGCGCCAAGCTTTGTAGCAACTGCGCCATAACCGTAGTATCCAACTTGTACTGCACCAGTTGAAATTAGGTTTGTCTGTAGTGATAGACGAGGTGACTCGTACCATGTGTAAGCATCTGGATTGATAACGATTGCTGTGTTATCTCCAAGTCCTGCTGTGTCTGTCAATGCGCGTGAAACGCGAAGGTTTAGACCAAGTAGATTTCCACGAACTGCTGTTGCAGTTAGATCTCCGCCTGCATTCTGTGGGTTGATTGTCTGCTGGAAGATTGGACGGTTTGAACCATCGACCAAGCCCATCAATGCGCCCCATTGTTCAGGAGAAACTACGATGTTCTGCGCGAATCCAAGTGTGCCCTTGTAGATTGAAACTGCTGCATCTGAAACGAAATCAGCGACTAGAGCGCCTGTTGTAAATGCTGCGCGGTTTCCGCCATCTGTTCCACCTGTGATTAGAGCAGTACCAACTGCTGCATCTGTTGCCTTTGCGTATGCGAACTCCATTTGACGAACAAGCTCAGCAAAGAATGCTGGTGATGAACGATCTAGAAGCTCTAGAGAGAATGTCTGCTGTCCAATGAACTTCTGTACGCTGACTGAAACGAACGCTGCGTTTTGGTCTGTTTCTGATGGTGTTCCAAACTCTGCTGCAACTGCAACTGTTGGCGCAACTGTAATCTTAGGAATTTCGAATGTCATTCCTGCATCTGGCAATGCACCGCGTGAGATTGAATCGATGAATGGACGATCAGCGTTTGAGATGCCGTTAATGACCTCTGTTAGCTGACGAGTAGGAACTAGTCCTGCGTTGTCTGTGATATCTGCTGCTGCTGCAACATACATCTTTGAAGTCTCGTTGCCTAGTGAGGCACGAACTGAATGCTCGAGATAAGAAGCCTTATCCACGATTGGGTTACGAACTTTGACTGAAGTGTAAGGTGCTGTCGCAGCCTTTACTTCAACCTTAGCAGCCTCTACCGTTTCTGCGGCAGGAGCGACTTCTGGAACGGTAGTGTCTGACACTTGTTCTCCTTCTGTGGTTTTTGGTGTTTCATCCTGAACTTCGGGTTCAGAAACTTGTTTATCTTCTGCTGCTACTTTTTGTACTTCGGCTCCAGGTATCGCTCCGTCTGTGACAAGGCTTACCTCGATGAGCTTGGATGCGCTAATAGCCATAACGCCATTCTTGTTATCCCAGTCCTCAACATCTACGCCAACGCTGAAATCTGAACGAAGGCCTGTAGCAGCTTCTTCTAGTGCATCGTTGCCTGCTGTTGTTTTGGCAATCTTAAATGATGCTGTGATGCCTGTTTCATCTTCTGACCATTCCATCAATTTACCTAATGGACGAGTCTGGTCATGCTGTAAAACTAACTTAACATTCTTAGAAAACTTGATTGAGTTTGGCTCAAACATTGTTGCACCAGCTGAGGTATTACCTTCAGCATTCCATTGCACGATGCGACCAGCAATAATGCGAGATTCTGCATCTGCCGCTGTTAGTGTTACTGGCATTGTTATCTTCATTAGCTGTTCTCCTTGTTATCAATCAGATCTTCTTCTTCTCGAATCTGCTCAATGCTCATCGCACCAATTCGATTAAGAATCTCGTAAACCTGTGCTCGCTGTAGTGGATCCCCGCGCAAGAAATCATCTAGCGAGAAGCGAACCTCTGTAGTGCTAGACACAAAATCAGGCATAGATAGTCTTTGTTCGATTGCTGTTAAAACATATTTCATAGAGAAGTCGATAAGGGCTTTACGCTCTGAAATAGCATTGCTATAAGTCATGCTAGTAGTTTCAGCACTTACAAAGTATGCAGGAAGGTTGCAGGCGCGAGCCAATTCGAGCGCGACATATTGACGAGCTTCATTCAGCTGGAGTTTTGCGGGGTCGATGCCCAGCGCCTGCAATTCAACATCTGCATTGAGAAACGCAGTTGATTTGTTTAGTCTTGCTGTTCTCCATGACTCAAGAAGTTTTGTAATGCGCTCTGCTGGAAGATTTGTACCGTTTGACTTTAATACTTGCAACGGTACTGGCTCTTTAGCAAATGTTTCTGCTGCTTGCTCTAATGCATGAGC
>Ga0247723_1001554_pt1 | contig 13347 bp, 10 predicted proteins | sample MSEWelMarce5H_FC_FD_189079 | JGI IMG/M metagenome (GOLD analysis project Ga0247723, IMG submission 189079) | Subsurface sediment microbial communities from gas well in West Virginia, United States - MSEEL Well Study Marcellus 5H_FC | ecosystem: Environmental > Terrestrial > Deep subsurface >...
AATTTATTATCCTTTAAGAAATCCGTGCGATGTGTTCCACCCTCTTTACTCATAGCGGCATACAATGCTCTCATCTGGGCTTCTGCCCGTTCCTTCGGGAGTGGCTCATTTGAATGCTTCTTTCCATCATCACCAACTACCCAATACAATTCACGGTTCGGTGCTTTCCTTAGTTTATAAGGCATTCTATATAGACAGCAGAAAAATTCAAAATAAAAAAGGTGAGTTTTCACAACTTTAGCCAAACTCTTCGGCAAAAGTTGTCAAAAGTTGAACCCGAATTTAACCTTTCATATAGTCCTCAAAAAGTTAGAAGATGCCTACTACTACACCCATTAACTACAACAATGCGACTTGCCCTATGATTCAAGCGACCTATTTCCAGTTCTTTGACATCATTCGCACTCACAAGGCGTGGAATCTCCATCTGGAATTTAAGAACTCTATGACTATTTGGTATGATGAGGCTCAGCGTAATGTTAGACCTCCTATGGTGATTCTGAAGGAGTATGAGAAGGAGAAGAAGAAATTGATGAAGGAACTGAGAGGGTTCAAGGACATATGTAAGCAACAAGGAGCAGTAGTGGATGAAGTGATGTATAAAGACCATTTCAATCCAGCGTAACGCTCCGAGTATAATACTCTAAGAGTTATCTAACCATAATGGTGAAGGTTGTGAAGGTTGTGAAGGCTTTTTCGCCAACTTTTGGATTTGGTGGATTGAGGGGGTCTCTTAGGGAAACTTGGCGAAAAAGCCTTCACAACCTTCACAACCTTCACAACCTTCACCATTATGGTTAGTATTTCACTAACCTTTCAATGGGAATGTAGAAGACGCTCTGGGCTGGATTGTAGCAATCAGACCTTTCTCCTCTATAGTAATTGTCACTACGCCCAAATGTATTGAATACAGAGGCATCGTATTTGATATAATAGATTCCATCAGAATAGCAGAATACAAAATAGTAATTCTTAGTAGGGTCAGAGCAGAATTCAATCTTGTTTGCTCCTATTAGGGCAGTAGGATAGGCATCGTGTTTGATTCTACGAGTTTTCAGTTCTACATACACATTTTTAGTATCGTTCGTATAATCCATTACGGAGTAACCCCCTTGTTTAATAAGAGGAGTTCCAGCAATACTTTCAATCTGAGCCTTAATCACATCCTCATTCTTCGTCCCGAATGCTAAGTCTGCGGATTTAGTTGCCATTCTACAAAGCACCGGGATATTATAAGCCGTAAAAAAACGCACCTTGCGATGTATTCAACCGGATTTTCGGCATTTCTAATAAATATCTAACCTAACTGTATATGGAAGCCGCATTCAGAGAGAAATCATATCCAGCCAATTACCCAGCGGATGCGTTAGCAATCATTAACGCAATGAGTTTTAGCGATGGAAAGAACGTGAAGATTCTTGGTTCAATGGGGATGCGTTCTCAGCAATATGCTGGAGACTACGACTTATTTGAGAAAGTCCAGACTAAAGGGTCAGAGCAAGAGGCGTTACGTGGTTTAGCAGACAAATTCCAGCAGATAATCAAGACACTACTCGGAACGAAAAATGTGTTTATCGGCGATATTAAGTCTGGAGCGATTCCAGAATGGGAAATCCTAAACTCTAATGCTGGAATTGTAAATGAGAAAGTAGAAAACTACAATGCTGTGGAGTGTCGCCATCGTATTGATGAATTAGAGAAAGCCAAAGTCATATCTGGTGGAGAAGCCAAATTCGCCCATTCTCTCATCAAAGATACTATGACTGCTGAAGACCTCATAGAAGCAAAGAAAGAACTAAAATTCCACATCGTGCGTTGGTCTCCTTCAGAGGTGCTTCAAGGGTCAAAGGTTCTGCGTGACAAAAAGCGTTACACGTTGGAAGAGGCATTCAGTTCTCATTCATTATCAAAATTAGATGTAATCGGATTCGTCCAGAACAATAGATTCACCGACTTCTCAATTATATACGAATTCTTCAATAACGGGAAGGCATTGAATAACTTTCCACTAAACGTGGCTCAAGCGTTGAAAGAAGATGTTATTTACTACAAGTCACACGGAAACCACTTCAAAGTGTTAAAACGAATGTTAGCGTTAGCCAAATTGAATAAGGATTCCACGACTGTGGATAAACTCATTCCCGTGTTAAATAGCGACTTGGGTCGTTTATATTTAATCATCAGCGATGTTGGAACATTAATTGAATTGTTAGAAAACGAACGCAAAGTTCCAATGAACTTAGTGCGTTTTCAATTAGACCAGATGAAAGCCAGAATGGGAAATATATACAATCTTCCGGATTTCCTCAGTGAAGAACACGACTTAATTGGTGACATCAATGCTATTCTGAAAATGACAAACAAGGCACAATTATTATCTCGCCTACATCAGATAAAAAGCAAGATGGAGGGCATTTTGAATACGAACGCTAAGGTAAAGGGTGGTCGTCGTCGTCGTGGTGGAGCAACTGAGCGTGAGCGTGGAATAGCCGCCAGATTGCGTGAAAAGTATTATTCTGGAACATCAGCATCACCTTTCAATAACAATTTGTATCAAGATTTATCCTACATCGCACACGACCCATATGATGAGCCAGTAGCCACTGGAGAAAGTGGGCTTGTCAAGGCTGGTCGCCCACATTTACAAGCATTGGCTAAGGGTATGTTGAGCGGTGTTATGCCGAGTGGTTACCCATTAGAGCGTCTGGGATTTTTTGACCCAGTTTCTCAACAGCGTCTCCCACCACCACCAGCCAATGCTGGTGTTGCTTCAGAGCCTCCCGCCGACAACACGTGGTTTGAACCCAGCGGACGTTACAATGAAACAGATGACGTGTGGAGAGCATTTGTATTAGGAAATCCAGCATCGCAGAAACGAGAACTTCAGAGACCGAATACAACACCAATTGATGATGCCGCACTGAAAGCCGTTGGATTCAATCCCTCTATGTTTAGTATGGGTTCAAGTTTTCCTACTGTGAATCCAGCCGTGTATGGTAGATTCAGCAAGAATCCACCTCCAACGTGGGACAAGCCAACTACTATTGAGACTGGAGCAACACCAGAAGGCATACAAGCAGACATTAGTCAGATGAGTATGAGTGCTATGAAAAAGGAGCAAGACAAATTAGATGCGGCAATGAGAGCAAGGACTGAGGCTGAGTCTCAACGTGTAGCAAGTGAAATCCCAGAGCGGGGTGAAGCAGAGATGAACGCATACAAGTTACTTCTCATTCAAGGTAAGAAGACCGCTCAGAGAGCCAGAGAACTACTACCACAAGCCAGTGCGGAGTTAGCACAACAGCAACTACAGACTCCAGAATTTGAATCTGCTGTGGGAGATTTCACTGGTAATATAGTAGAACAAGCCAAAGCCGAATTAGCGGCAGACCCAGCCTACCAAGCCCAACTTCGTTCTCAAGATGAAGGATTCCAAGCAGAACAAGCACGTTTAGCACAAGAAGCACTTGCGGCACAAGAGGCACAAGCCGAACAACTGCGACTTGCTGAAGAGGCAAGTAAAGCCACCAAAGCCGAGAGAGCCAGAGCAGTGAAAGAGGCAACCGCTCAAGCAGATAGAGAAGAAAGGGAAAGGTTACAGAGAGAGGCTCTTGCTGGAAAGCCAATAGAAGAAACAATTACATTAGAACGTGTAGCACAACTCGGCAAGGATAGAGGAGAAGCCGAGCGACTGTTAAAATCACTCAAGGCAGACAGAGCATCCCTCAAGCCTATGACTGCTACAAAGAAGGAAATGCTAAAAACCAAAGCACAGATAGACGAAATGAATGAAATAGCCAAGAAAAAACCAATGACTGCTAAGGGTAAGAAGGCATTGGCTGAGTTAGAAGAGAAGTATGAGTTGGATTCTCTAATTGTGGCGAATGAGCCAGAAATTAGCAAGAAAATACGAGAGTCAGAACGAGCATTAGAAGCCATTCTTGCCAGAAATCCAGCCCCATTACCAAAAAAAGAAGCCGAAGAGAAAAAGGGACTCAGTGAGTTACTGGAATTTTTGAGTGGCGGTCCAAAAGGAGAGACAGAGGACGATATTATAGCGAGTTTAGAGGGTGTCAGTGAAACTGGAAAGCCTACGCCATTATACACTGACGAAGAAGTAAAAGAAAACATAGAAGCAATCTCAAGACCAGAAGTCAAACCTCAGTTCCCAGAATTTATAAGAGAATACGGTAATCCTATCAGCAATGGACTGCTGAACGCAGTAGGAGATGCCTTACCAGAATGGAAAGCAAACAATGAGAAAGCAATTATAAGAAAGGCAGATGAGTTCGGTATGGCTACAAAGAAATTCTTACTAAAATTTCTTATTGGAAGACCATTCAACGTTCTGTATATGGAATTAGACCCAGCGTATTTACCAGCAGTAGAAAAAGTAATAACCAGAACTACCAATGATAAAACTCCCATTGACCCAGAGGCTCAGAAACTCCAATTTTTTATAAGAAAGGTATTCAAAAACGACATAGAATCTGGTTTTCTGGAGAATATTAGGCTTTCATTTGATAAAGTTACAGATAAAGAGTTACTGGATTTAGAATTGATGTCTCAAGAAGCAGTTCGCCTATTGGATAAAGCCGAATCCAGACGTATAGCATCTTCTTTCCCTAACATTATGAAACAGATGGATAAATATATGGATATATTTGAGGCTGACACTCCAGAGGAGGATGCTGTTAATTTTATTAAGGGGAACTCTCCTATAGTTCAAGAATGGTTACGGATTGTTAGGGAAAGACTGGCTGGAATGTCTCCATTAGCACGGACTATGTTCTATCTGTCTATCGCTTACAGAAATATGAGTCCATCAGAAGCCACTGACGTTAGAGTCCCAGACGAATGGCTACAAGGTAATATTAAATTTCGTGGTGTTTCTGGTGAAGGGCGTAAGCGTGGTGGTGTGCTACCCAGAAGCGGCAGACTATCTGACGATAGAGCAACAAGACAGCAAGAATTTAGGGCGATGACTGAAAGAGAAATGAAAGATATTGTAGGGTTATCAATCGCTGATAAATATCTGTTCTATGCTATTCATAACGAAATTCCTATTGATAGAATCCCTTTCCATTATAGAGGTAGAGAGGCAATCCAAGCAATGCGTGACAGTATCGCAAAACCAGTCGCAGTCCCTCAGATTCCATACGGTGCGACGAGCCGACCTCTGGGAGTCCGTGAAGTGGCTCTACAACCAAGACCCAACCAATACAGATATTATAGATGGGCGTATGGGGCGATTCCTCCAGATTATATTGAAGCCAAGAGGAAGCAAGGATGGTCTGATGAGAGAATTAAGAATGAAGCAAGGACTAAGGTGTATGTAACTGACTGGCTGGATACTCCTAAACCTCCACCCGAGTGGGGGAATAGATATCAACTCAGCAATTCATACACAGTTCAACCAAAGGACTGGGGCGTTGATACACGAGTGAATGAAACAGCACCAAGAGTGGCTTCTGGTCGTGTGCGTGGAGAAGGGAATTTCTTTTCAAGGCGAAAGGTTGCCCCAGAGCCGAACAGAAGAACTGTCAGCCATAGTCCAGTAGCGGAAGTAGCAGAGAGAGTTCCCACGATAGAAGGACTCCAAATTGTAGAAAGAGATGCTGTTGGTCTTCCAATCCAAGCAACCAAAAAGGATAAAGCGGGTAGAGAAATACCACAGTTTATGAGAGATACAGATGGAACATATCTCTTAGATAGGAGAGGGCAGAAGATTCCCCAACCACGAATGGTTCATTCAAGAAGATTCCCTACTGCTGGTGTGATACGCACTGGAGAAGAGGAAGAAGTGGTGGAAGGAGAATCTCCCAGACCGAAGAAGATGACTAAACAAAGAAGAGGCACGTTATATCCAGCAAGGGATAATCCAGTTTATACTATGGTAACTGCTGAAGTAATCAGTGATATGGAAGACGAGGATTTGGTTGAAAAGCACGATTTACTACATTACGCATTGGAGAAGATACTACGAGACCTCAAGGGACGAGCCAGAGCAGAGTCTAATACTGACTACAAAATTATGAAACCTCAGTATGAGTTAGTCCGTGCTGAGATGGCGAAGAGAGGTCTGTAATTAAGTTAATTACCATACTATAATAGGATAGTGAAATCATTGTCCTATTATACGATTCCAGATTAGTTTTTATGTGTTTGTGTAAATTTCTAACTACCTTATATAGCCCGATGCCGAGCCTTTCATTTGACAAGACGAAGGGAGCAAAGCCAATTGCGTTAGTAAAGGGAGGGGATGATGATGGGGCAGTCCTCTATATTCACGAAGACGACCACGATGGGAAGAAGCCAAAGAAGGGCGAGATTTCAGCCACGAAATACGCTACGGAGTTACGGGAAATTAAACCAGCCGAGCGAGTCAAACTCCTCAATCGCCTCAGTGAGGCACGGGCAAAGGGACTCAAGAGCGACCAGTTAATCGCTGAATCTGCTTTCGCCCGTTCTTTGTATGAGAAGATTCTACACGATGAAACAACCGATAAGTCTATTACACTTCCCGATGATAGTCAATTCGTAATATGTCCCTCACCCGACCCTAAGAAGAGAGAAGTGTTTTATATCGCTGGAGCGTCCGGCTCTGGTAAATCCTATATCGCTAAGAGCATTGCTGAGATATACAAGAAACTACATCCAAGCCGTGAGATATATCTAATTAGTAAGTTGGGTGAGGATTCTACACTGGATACAATGAAACCAGCACCCAAGCGAATTAATATCCAGACTCTCATTGACGATTACCCAGAATTAGACGAGTTCGCTGACTGCTGTGTCATCTTTGACGACTATGATACGTTCGTAGGACCCGCCGAAAAGGTCGTTCATAAACTCATAGATGATTTGGCAACAATGGGTCGCCATACTAATACTACGATGTTATGTTTATCTCACTACCTCACGAATTACAAGAAGACCCGTCTATTGCTGAACGAAGCCACGCATTTAGTTGTGTATCCGATGGCTACGAGTTTCCACGCTCTATCCTATCTCCTCAAGACCCATTGTGGGCTTACTAAGGATGACTGCCGTGACCTCAAGAAGATGGGACGATGGGTGTGCTTATACAAACACTATCCACAATGGCTACTGAGCGTTCATCACGCCCGGATTCTCAATCAGTAAATTAGAATGCCTCGTATCAACCCAGATAAATTAATTGAGTGTCTTTTAAAAATTCACACTCAATTACAAGTTGTATGGCTGGAGTGTAAGAATAATGAACTATGCGACCAGATTCGTAAGCAGATGGACTACATAGAGTTGATGGTGAAAACAGTTGAAGATGCTTTCTAAAATATATCTTATTATAGTGTAGAATGTCTTACAGTCAGTGGGCTAATTTTATAAACTATAACACTGGCGACATCGCCGTGTATGGAACGATAGCATATTCAGCGTTACAACCTAACATTAACGTAATTCCATCTACTCTTGCTCCCAATTGGATTGTTCTTCCCGCTCCTTCTGGTGCTGGTGTGTCGTCACTTGTCGGAGGCACTGGTGCTTTGACGATGAGTATTCCCACTGGTGGAACGGTTGCGTTGGTAGGGAATGATGTCGCACTAAGCATTGCGTATCCAACTCCAATAGATTTAGATTTAGAAGGACTCCAGAATAAACTCGGAATTATTCCAGCACTTCCATTTTCATCTGATACGATAGCATTGGCTTCCGCAAACGACGGAACTCCACCAACGGCGATTGTTCCAGATGCGACTCCACCAACTTCTTCTACAACACCAGAGGGAACGGCGTGTTGGTTATACACAAAACCAGTCGGTAATGCTGGATTTAATTGGTATATGTATAACCCACGATTTGGTAACCCTACTGCTGATTTACCCTATAAGAAATTTAGTTCTATTCCAGCAGATGAAAGAATCCAGAGTGTGTGGGCGTTGGTTCAACCAGCAGTAAATACGAATATCTATACTGCTGGAACAATAGCACTCAATCTCTATTCGTTTGATGATGCTAATCCTCCTACGTCATCGTTTTATAACACACGATGGGCGTATTCTAATAGTCAAGGGTTGAATAGCGGTCAGACTGGAACAAATCTCTACGCTGGATACACGTATTTACTGTATGCGTATGACGCTCCCCGCACTACAAACCAGACGGGCGTAGGACAACCCGACAGACAAGATTGGGGATTACGTGACCCATACGATATCTATACAGATATTCATCACATTCCTCTTCAGAATTGCGTAATCGCTTTTAATCAATGGGCTGATGGAACGAATTATATTACTTGGACTACTACAACTGCTTTTACAACGGGGCAAACTTGTATCTTTTCTGGCTTTGGCTTAGGTGGAACTGGAAACGGTATCTTCTATACAGCAGTCCAGAATTCAACAAATCAACCACCACTCTCTGCTACTGGTGTTCCCAATACTGCTTTCTGGACGGCAATTTCTCCCCAGCCGTCTTCTTACGCTTCTCAACCAATTCTTTCTATGAATCTAACTGGTATTAACGGAACAGCACCGGGTTGGACGGCGGGTCCTCTCTTGCGTGTGTTATCTACGGGTTACACGACTGGTAATAACCCTTTTACTCAGACAAGTGGAGTTCGTTATGTCTTCAATTAATTTATCTTTCTATATGTAGAATGTCTATTTCCCAGTGGAACAGTTTCACGGATTATGTTGTAGGCAACCAAGTCCAGTATTTGTCTTCTACCGTGTATGGTTGTATTGCTAATAACAGAAACGAATACCCTCCTAATACTCTTTATTGGAACGACTTAACACCTCCCGTCGGTAGTGGGTTGGTGTCCCTCAATTCCCTTACAAGTGCTAATAACAATGGAAATCTTCTTCTGTCTTCATCAACTGGTGATGTAACTTTTACTACAAATCCCACTACTGGAGCGATTAACGTAGCGGTCAATGGCTTGGGTGGTGGTGTTACCACAATAAATTCTCTGGATGGTAGTCTGAATGTTACGTCTGTATCTGGGTCTGTAATGGAAATTCTCACTATTTCTCCAAGCACTATCAGTGTTGGATTGAAATCTGGAGTCTCTGGAACATACGTAGAGAACACTGGTGGAAGCGACACCGTGACTCTTGCCGCCGCTTGTAGTCCTTCCAGTGTTATTAATGTTACGTATATCCACGCTGGAGGTGGAGGTGGAAGCCAGTATATTAAAACTCTTGTTCCAGCCACTGGAAATTTCACCCTCACGATGAATACGAATATTGATGTTGGTGACAGAATTAACTGGTTCGTTGCGTCTGCGACTGTGTAAAGGGTTGTGAAGGTTGTGAAGGCTTTTCCGCCGACCTTCCCTAAGAGACCCCCCGAGTTCCTCAATTCCAAAAGTCCGCTGAAAAGCCTTCACAACCTTCACACAAATTCAAAAGATTAGTAATCTTTCACATTTGTGTATTCAAATACTATTAACGCTTACCAGCAAGACCTAACTTCAATATAATATTGCGACGGATATTGTTAGGCTTACCATATGAACCATCTTTCTTCTTATTCACACGGATATTAGCAGAATTAGCAATACGTAGCAGTGTGGGTAGGTCAGTAGGCACTTCAGACATCTTAGTAGGTAACGCAATTGACTGGAGTGCTGGTGCGGCGACTGCTTTTGCCTTTGCCTTTGCTTTTGGCTTTGGTGCTTCTGGAACGGAAGGAGGTCTTGCTACTGCTCTCGCAGTCTGTGGGACAGCACGAACTACCCTTGATGGTTGAGATGGGCGTTGGACTGAGCCTCTGGGTGTAGAATCCTTGAACGCATATCCTACATTGAATCCTTGTGTGTCTGGGTCAAAATGGGAAAACATTCCAGAAAGAGAAGGTGACTGGAAAGTTGTGTTGGAAGCCAGAGTGGAACTGGCTGTAGAGCCTAACTGCTCTCTCTTGCGTCGTGTTGCTTCCGCATTCTTGGCGGCAACATATCTCGCACGAATTCCCATATTGCTTTCGGCTTCTGGAGATAATAGTGGGACTTGTATTCCACTATCTTCTGTGACTGCCTCATATCCATCTTCTAATTCTGGGGCTTCCTCACCCAGATACGCATTCTGCCCTCTTACATTACCCTCTTGTAGAGTGTTGTAATAGAAGCCAGAATTATACGCAAATGACTCACGCTCATCTGGGTCAAAATCACGTTCTCCACGACTACGTCCAGTCTCAGCATCGTGCTGGGTGTCCTCACGTGGAGTAGCGGGACTATCAAAGCGGTCATCATCATCTTGGTCGTCACCGTCACCATCCACGCCAAAATCACCACTACGATAGGACTGGCGTTGCTGGTTAGTCATCAGACGTTCCCTATCGGCAGAAGAGAGTAACTCATTATACTGAGCGGGATTCCAGCGTAGAAGTTTGGAGAAGCCCAGAGAAGCGATTAGATTGCTACTGAGTTTCTGACGTTCTGGAGGGCTTAGTGTTGTGCCTCTATCAGTAGCCACAAGCACATTACGAACCTCGTTCTGGTTTGTGAGTGGGTTATAAAAGGTATTCTGGCGAATTTCTCCATTGGTTTCCATCATCTTCTCCAGATAAGTCTTTAGTTTTGTGAATAGCACATCCAACGATAGAGCAATCTCACGGGTCTGGGTAGTTAGTGTTGTATTCTCATCGGGGTCTAATAGTCCTTGTAGATTTGTTAGAACCAAATCCACCTTCGCCAGAATATCAGTGATTTCGTCGTTCTGGAGATTTGGAACAGTGCGGAAAATTAGAGTAATTGCCTTGTAACAGTTAGACATATCCAGACGATTGAGATGTTCGCCACCCATATCTCCACCCATTGTAGAATCAATGATAGACTGGAGTAGCAGATTGAGTTCAATTCCACCGGCTTGAGGGAAGTTAGACATAACCATAGAATCAGTGCCGAGTCGTAGTCCATTGTCAGTCATACTTCCACTTACAAAATCTTGAGAAGCCTTCTGGATGTCATTCAACTGCTGAATTCTATCCATTAGAACTTGTTTTCCGAATTTCTGTCCTTGAGCGGAACGTAACACACCACCAGTGTAATGCTTGGATTCATAGTCTCCTCCACCCGTGTAGTGGAATGGAGCATCAGAGTGTGTCTGGCGACCAGAAGCAGTCATCAAAGCACCGTTAGAAGGATTAGCGAATCTACGCTGAGCCAGACGGGCGTGAGGCTGGTCGCCACGACCGTGAGGTGTGCCGACGAATCTCACACGACTGTGCTGAGTTGATTCCACCTTTGCTCTTGCCATATAATCAGCGTCTGCCTTTCTGCTCTGGTGAATCTGACTCTGGAGGTCATTTCCAGCCCACACGGCTGGGCGTGATGCGGCGGTAGGGAAGAAACGGAGAGGGCGACGCTGGGCGGCATACACGCTCTGGTAAGCAGAAGGAAAGCCTAAGTTGAGTGCGTCACTCTGGACTTTTTCAGTAGCAATACCACCAATGGAATTAGCACCAGCCCATAACTGAGTTCCAGCGAATGCTCTCTGCTGTGCCGGGTTCATCATTCTATATATATATGGATTACATTTTTTAAAAATGCTTTACATTTTCCAAAAATGTTAGTAGTAAGTTTTCAGATATCTATTTAACAACCAACCGAACATCTACCTATACTTATAAATTTAATACAGCCCGTTCTCCTTTACGTATTTGGATGCCTCAATCATCTTCATCCCCTTCTCAGCCATTACACGCTTCACAATCTCTGCCCTCTTGCGTCTGCCGTCATTTGGACCCGCAGAAGCACGACGACGACGACCATAGCCCAACGCACCAAGCACACCAGATGCCGCCATTCCCTCTGGACCCGCCATAGGGGCAAGTGACTTTACAACACCAGCAACGGGACTAATAACGGAATTGAATCCACTCTTGAAGTCATCCCAGAAGCCACCACCCTCATAGCCTTGTCCTTGATATGCTCCGCTCATTGACATACTGGAGGGGTTGGCGAAAGACTGACCTCCCTCCATTTCCTCCTCAGAGTCGGATTCCTCCTCAGAGTGACCCTTACGCCCACGTCCATAGAGCATAGCCACATCGTCACGCTCACGACCACCACCGTGAGTAATCATAAGTTGTCCCGCACCAGTTCCACAGCCAGTGCGACGACGGTCATAGCCACTGTGGCGACCATAGCCCAACGCACCAAGAACGCCGGAAGCCGCCATTCCCTCTGGACCCGCAAGAGGGGCAAGGGACTTTACAACACCAGCAACGGGACTAATCACGGAATTGAATCCACTCTTGAAGTCATCCCAGAAGCCACCACCGTGAAGTTCGTGAATGTGTTTTCCGAGTGCGTGACCCATAGCCATTGCCTCAGCAGACTTCTTACTACGACGACGACCACCAGTTCCACATCCAACCATATTCTTTCCAGACCCTACCATACGACGCATCCCGTGTCCGTCTTGTCCTAACATCCCACCACCACGAAACTGACTCAGACCCATAGATGGTGTAGCACTACCACCACGCACTGGGTTACTCTGAGGAAGTGTGTGCTGTTCCTCTAACGCTCTCATATCGCCACGCATTCTACCCGCAAGTCTTGCCATTCGTATATATGGTGTCTATATTTTTATTCTGCGGTGGTTTAATTTCTTCAATTACTCGTCCGTATATCTCAATATCCGAACCAGTAATATTGACTGATTCTACGATATATTTCGTCGTATCATAGGAATTCAGCAATGGAACATTGAGTTTGAAATGCGTCGGGGTATATTGCCAACGTGAATTACATTCCCACGCCCTATTTGGTTTGAATTTATGGGCTATACTGCGAATCATCTACTGTAGTATTATTTTCTTTTCTTATATATATAGAATGGAGGGCAAGTTGCGTGATTTACTCGTAGGTGCTGGAATCGGTGACATCATCATCCCACGCAAAGACTTTATTAAGGAACACAAGAATCTTCTTGGTGTGCTGAAGTCGGGTAAGAGGTCAGCATTAGACGCTGAATACAAAGACCAAGCCAAAGAATTACAAGAACAAGGCGGCTCAAGGAATTCCGGCTTTATTGCGAGAATGATGGGAGAAGTGAAACAAGTTCATAAGGGTAAGTATGCTCCAATTACTTCTTTGGCGAAGAATTCTACTATGAATTCTCCACGTGTGTTTAGTTACGATAAAGTAAAGACACCCTCTGGATGGCTTCAGACTAAATTCGGCAAAGCCAAAGCATCAGTTTCTGATGTAGCCGAGCAGAACAAGGCAAGGAGAGATAGGCAATACACAGAAGAACGATACATCCAGCCTTACAAGCGAACAATAGAGAATATTAAATACTATAGTAAGCCAGAGAATTGGAAGTTTCTAACTACAAAAGAAAGGGC
>Ga0247723_1001555_pt1 | contig 13337 bp, 4 predicted proteins | sample MSEWelMarce5H_FC_FD_189079 | JGI IMG/M metagenome (GOLD analysis project Ga0247723, IMG submission 189079) | Subsurface sediment microbial communities from gas well in West Virginia, United States - MSEEL Well Study Marcellus 5H_FC | ecosystem: Environmental > Terrestrial > Deep subsurface > Rock...
TAGACCCTACTACTGAATATGAGACAGTGGATACGTCCAACGTCACCAGTTTGTTCAACATTCCATTCACGTCGCCTATTTTATATTACGAGATCATTGCTAACGGATCTGTCTTGGTGACCAATTTTCAAGGCGATGAGATATTCAACGAGTTCACAAATGGCGAGGGTAGAAAGCAGGTATTTACAGGCAGCTTTCAATACAATACAAGCTTCTGGTGGAAGGAACAGCATGAGGTTCCAGTACTCACAGTGAAAAAACCATCGGCTTCAGGCCAGCCCCTGCCCAATGAATACGTTATATGCCCTTTGCCTTGGAATTATACAGGTGCTCCAAATACGACGGGCTTACAGGAATGGGCGTTCATCAAGCTTAAGAGGGCGAATGTGGATTTTCAGTTCGAGACTCAGAATGCTTATTTGAACTTGAAAATATTCGATGTGGACGTGGAGGGGCTGCCCTTACTCATCAAGCCGCCGAACAACCTGAACGGCTACTTTCAACATGCTGGTCTGAATGCCCTGGTACCGCCGGATATATGCCTATCCAATCCAGCCTATTGCTCGTGGGTTTATTTAGGTGGCCAGGTATATAATCCAAGTCTGACGAGCTGGTTATGTTATGATGGTGAGAACTTGATATTTCAAGATGTGACGTGTGCTCAGGATATAAGTGAGTATTACTTCCTGATCCCGTCACCAGAGAGTATATTTTTCAATTTCGAAACGTGCCTGGATGTGAATAGTATAAAGAATATAAATCTGGTTTCAGCAACATTTTACGATGGCGAAATATATACAAATTGGACGTCGAGAACATCATTTCCACTTGAATTGTATTTTCCGCAGAATAATACCGTTGTGGATCAGTTTACATTCTTAACAAAGGATCGAATACATTGGATATGTATGTGCGATTATAACCCTTTATTGAAGAATCAGACGACGTTAAATCAGGCCTGGTTCGATGAGGACGATATAAGGGCAGTAGATTTGAATTTTGCTGATGTAGGTGATGCCATCTTAGGAAGTTATTATTTTGAAGGTAGAAGGGAATTAAAAAGAGGACAGATACAAGAGATTAATAAGGTAGCAAAAACGATAGGAATACAACCTCTATTAGGCCCACTCTTCTACAATTATCAGAACGATACTAGAAGTCTACAGACAATAGAATTAAATGAGGGAGTGGCTGATTGCGATCTGCTAGTGTATCCGTTTAGATGTCCGGATGGGTCGTGCAGTAAAGGTAATATAAATGTGGTGGATATAGAGACCTCATGCAATTGTACATTTCAAGCCCCCATAGCTAATTGTTCTTGTGCAGATCCTACTCCGGCTCGTTTCGGATGCCAATGTAAATTAGATCCCCTCATCGAACCAGCTAGATGTGAATGTGGACTGCCCGCACAACCACAATTTGAATTGGATTTATTAAATGAGATGTTGGAGTTGACACAAACGGATTGCTCGTGTGTAATATTTAATCAGACGAGAGATGATGTCCTGAGTATTACTAATGATACGGTGGGTGTGGATGACGAGCTAATATTCAATTATACGATTTATCAACAGCCAGTGAACCTGATTGTGTATGTGGATGGAGGCACGTGCCTGAAGGATGATGTCTTGTTTCAGGTGCAGATGTCCAGTTTCCTGTTTGAGAATTATACGCAGGACGTCTCATATGAGGTTGGTCAACTGGTGGATTTGACTGCGCAAGATCTAGGATGTCAAATATGGCTTACCTTGAGCATGAGCCTCGATCCAGCGTTTACTTACTTAAATCTAACAAGCCTAGTAAGCGGGGAGACTCTAATAAAGGCCACCCTATTGTTTTCAATTAAAGGAATAAGTCTAGAACAAATAGAACCTTACCCGATTTATACAGCCAGTTCAAATGCTGTGGATGCTGGTAATGTGAACCTTTTAAATGACTCGATGTACTGGCTGAGTTCGACTGATCTAAGGGAGAACCCTACATGGATACAAGTCAGCTTTCAACATCAATACTTTGTTAATTTCGTTTATATTGATTTTTATAAGGCCGGACAATTGGTGGATTCGGAATTAGAGGTGCCGCAAAGAATATTCTTCCAGGCTAAAAATCCTATTGATATATATTGGGTTAGTATAGGCAGTGTAGGCGCGTATGTGGAGGAGGGCGGGTTTTTAAGAGAGGCTTTAAATTTCACTACCGTCAATGAAACGTATTCACAGTTCCGGCTGATCTCAACTGGTCAATTTGGAATAAGAAATTGGCAGATTTATTCAAACCAGGAATGTAATTGCACGTATAAGGAACCTGATACAGGTGATCTGGTGCATCCGAATATGCAAATTAACTTTTTAGGTTCCTACGATGGTCTTGTGGATATATACACACAATTACAATTGATTGATGAGTACTACGCCATTGTGGATCAGGCCTTATATGCCCAGTGTGTATGTACGAATGATTGTCAGATAAAGGTATTTGGCGATATCACGATTCAGACTGCCTTAGATGGATTTTGTGAGGATGTGATATACACGGCTGATGTCTTGGGGGTTGGCAAGGAATATCAGAGTGAAATCGTTAATACGACGGATTTCTTCTCGCTGGGATACGAGTACAAGTTGTTTACTTATCTACTTTCGAATGGCCGAGGTAGTATTCAATTCTCTACGATTGCCGATGGATTCTTGACGAATGAGGAACAGGTCACCAATGAGGCTTCGACAATTATAAATGCGACGCTGCTCATGTTTCAATTTGATCCCACGACTCTGATCATAGCAGGTTCACAAGAACAAGGAGAAGCCGCAATATATATAAATGGTACATATAACATCAGCAATGTAAATTTCGTCACCGTCTACTCTAACCTGGTCTCTTCTAATGTGGCATGTGCAGCAGGAACTGATTGTCAGGATTGTGGTCCATCCACTCGTCTGGTCAATAAGGCGCCTGGCGTGAATTGTAATCTGAATGAGGAACAGGTTACCTTATTGAACCTGATACAAAATGCATCTTTACCAATATCCAAGGCCTATTATGTCTCGAACTTGAAGTCTATTACGGCCGGTTGGATTGCCTTCTATGAGGGAGTTGACCTAGTAAGACAAGGAACGGTTCTCACGTTGACTCAATGTATAGGTGAACAAGCGTGCCCTGACCCCAATGCCTCGTATAAATGTCTGAATGGCGAGTGTGTAAAGTATCCTGGATTGTGTCAAAATCGTTATACATGCCCTGGGAATGGATGTGTTCAGATGACAGATGCTTCTCTTGTTGGTAACTTCGTGTATAGATGTGCGTGTGAACCTGGATATGCCGGAGATGGCTGCCAGTTCCATGAATGCTTGCCAGCTAATCCATTTTCGGAATTTGATGTGCCCGGTGCAGCTGAATGTGCATGTGGAGGTCCACCGCCTTTAAGACAGAAGCCGCCTATTGTGAATATTAGAACAAATGGCATCATTACAACTCAGACGCTAGTGACAATGAATAACTTGATTACGGCAGGTAGTTCACCGAAAGGACCTAAGGATGTTGCCTACTTACGTATCATGCCACAATTTGCACCATTTGGACAAGTAGTGAAATATCAGATCACGTTAGGCGGTCTCTCTCCTGGCATAATCTCGTCACAAGCAAGAACCATTTATACATCATGTCCACCGGCTAGAATGGGTCCAAATGGCGAGTATATTCTATTGGAAGATGATGTAGCCGAACGAGCACCCGACGGAACGATTATAAGATGGAAGACTTATAATGAATGCAGGATTAGTACAACAGGAGTAGAGATATGTCAAGAAGTACAATATACATGGAGCGATCCGTTTACAAATTATAATGCATTCCCTCTTAGATGTCCAAATGGTCAATGTGTACCTGATTTGAGCTATTGTCCTCAGAGCGAGTTATTATATCCGTCATGTAATGGAAGGGGTATATGTATGGCCGACGGTACGTGTGAATGCGACGCTGGTTGGAAGACATTCTCTATCACAGAAGAATATTCCTTATTAATACGCTATCCATATACCGTCATTAATGGAGAGACTGACCCCACGGTATGGGAGTTAAATTGGAATTGGAAACATCACGGACTCAATCTTTGCACTGCCCGAAATTGCGACGAGATATCTTGTTTAGCGCCCATGGTCTGCTATCCTGGTACTCCTAAATTGAATTTCGCTGATAAGTATATATATTGCCCAGGAACGAATGTATGCGCACCCAACAACGCCGCTTGTCAGACAAAGGTAGGACTGAGAGCACCACTATTATGCGGTGGAAATGGTATCAAGAGGATCAAGGATTTCACGCACGAGGAGTATTGTTATTGCGGTACGCCCATCTCGAATAGAATCAACATTACTGAAATCTCACAAATCACACAATTGAAGCCGAATGGTTGGGGTGGTCCTTATTGCGATTTATATATTGCTAGAGATTCGCCCATCGTCTGGTCTAAATGGAATTATGAATTGGACGAGCCATGGAAGAGCTTGGTAACTGGACGAAATTTACCAGGTAAATGGGTATCAGGTTCACGTATCATTGGCCCCGACCCAAAAGATCGTCTAATATGGGAGGATTGCTGTCCGGGCGTTAATAGATTGGAGGAATGTGGAAATGTACCTTGTCAAGTGAAGGGTGAATTAATTTGTATGCCGGCTGAAAGTTGCCTGGCGCCCAATGAACCGCTTGTATTTTGTTGTAATAACCATGGCGCCTGTAGAGCCGATGGAACATGTGAATGTGATGTCTCGGAGGAGGCTGGGTCGGGTTATACATACGATTTAAGTCAATTCTCAGATAAAGGATGTTATAAATTCGTTGAATGTCCAATATCGGCTTTATCTGGTATTAGTTGCAATTTTGTTACGGCGTGTGGGGATACATCAGAATGGCGACACCCACTTCAATACGATTTGTATTTGGAACAGCAATGGTTTACTTGTGGTATAAATGGCCAAGGAGAGTATTCAAATGTGACCAAGTTAAATCAGGTTAGTGCCAATTTGGACAACTTCAATTCAAAGGTTTTAGAAGGTCTGACTAGAATTGCCTTAGATGTACTCGCCGCTGAAGATGATCTGAATGCTTGTATTTGCGTCTACCCTACAGATACACAAGATGAGAAATGTTGCATGGTTGAGAATGGCGTGGATTATGTGTACGATTTGCCTTATAAGAGTTCATTCCTCCTCTGGGGTGATTTCGTGGAACCTGAGTTTGCGGAGATATTCGTGGATATGAATTTGACGTCAAGGCCGTTAACAGCCAAGTACCCGACAGCTATTTCGGGCGTTAATATGACGTTCCAAATATATCAGGCGGATGTAAATATTAACTTGGAGGCGATACGTTTATATGCATTCACAAATACATCATCCGCCTCAATACCACCCATTGAAGTACAAGATGCGGAAGGTAATCAAGTATGTACATCGATCCAATTACTCTCGCAGCCCCTAGTACAAACGCAAACATTAGGCTGGACTACATTTAAGGGTGGCTTGCAAACTCATTATTGTGGCGATTATTATGTTGGAGTAAATGAAAAATTGACAGATGGATATGTGAATTCGTGTGCTCAATCTCCTGCGTCTGAAAAATGTGCTCAATTCAAACAAACCTCGTGTGAAGATAGAGGTGATGTTTATTGGCCGTTAGATAGCCTGAATCAATATTTGGGATGTTCAAGAGGTAATGCAGATGATCCTATTGTCTGTTGTGCATTGACTGGTTCAGCCCCTCCTATCATTGAAGGTGGCATCATTCGTCTCGTTGTACCAACTAGCATGGAGAACTTCTTTCTGGGCCAGGTCAGATTCTATGGATACTATAATCAATCCGTCTCGCCAATTCCTTTACCTTTAATGAAGGAGATTAATTCGTTAGGCGGGAACAATTCTTTCCTCTGTCATCAATATCGATTTTATGAAGCCTTTCTAGGTTTAGATGGCAGTTATTACATCCCCACACAATTCACACTCCCATCGGCTGTACCCACATCATCACCCACTGCCTCGCCTACACAATCACCTACAAAATCAAATGGCCTGGTTATTTCGAATTTGGCACCAACTCCTGTACAACCTCTAGTGCGAAGGAATGAGAGTATATATGCTTGTAATCAGACTGGTGGATGGCTGGCTGTTCCTTTGAGCATCGATACGCCTCTAGGTGTAGAGACCCTAGTTGATTTATGTTCTGAGATGCCCAAGACGAATACAGACCCTAGATGTTGGGTTAATGCTCTGAATCCTGCTCTCTCGTACATTCAAAATCGTTCTGAATTGGTTAAGCCGTTGTGTCAAGATAGAGGATGTTATGGCCTGAATGTATTCTATTCTACGCGATTGGGACAAGACTTGGTTCTCTTCTCGTATACATCACCCGCATTACCCAATTTATACAAATCAGCCATCTTCTCGCCGACGCAACAACCAGCTTCTACAAATATGAAATTGGATTTGAAGACATTTAAAAGCTCGGGAAATGATTTATTTTATAGTTACATTAGATTGAATTGCAAAATGGAATTCCAATTACTAGCTGATATAAGTACAGAGACACTGGCTACATCGGTTTTTTATATTACAAGAAATGACTGGGGAAACGTGATAGATCTTACGAGGACGAAATGGCAAACTGGGTTATTCGCAGGGTATCCGATGTCGTTTACCGGTGGATTTGGAATTGGTATAGGCTCAAGAGTATTGAATTACATTAAGTCGTATGGATTCTGTGGAACGGTGAACTTCTATCCGTTTGCAACAGGTGATTGTATACCCGATCAGAAATGCTTCGTTGCAAAATATATTTCTACTACTGACGGATGGGATAAGACAGTTGTATATGAATATATTAATAATGGTTATACATGTAGGCAAGCTAATTCTGTTCCATCTAAACCGTGTCAAGATGTGTCGAGAGCCCTGGCTGACCTGGTTTATTTTTGTGAAAAATGTAATGTATTTGCAACGGGTACATGTAATCATTTAGATCCATCAAAAGGAGGTCTAAGAGGAGGGCCTTCTAACGACGGATATGAGAAAGCTCTATCGAATCTTCCTGGTGATAAGTATGAAGATGTCGGATTAACTCCATATCAACAAAGACTTATACTGGGAGATCGAATAACAGATACATCTCCATATCCATGCATGAAAATATTCCCTGGAAAAGCATACGGTGATCTATTTCAATTCAGAGCTAAGACATACACGAATTATGGCGATTATGTAGGAGAGAATCCAGCAGATAATTATAAGAATATCAAATTTGTTCCGGGCATCACCAATTACCCATATCGCCCTGTATTCATGTCACTATTGACTGTACAAGTAATCTCGTGGAATAAGAAATGGGATGGCCTCACGACGAAGAGCGATAAGAATCCAGTACCAGGACCGATACCCGGCATACAATATAAAGTAAATACTCAATATCTGACCAATTCGACTCAACCCATCTACTTCACTGGCGATTTCAGGACATATGATGCGACCAAGATAAAGATAACAGATAAATTCGTGAAATTGAATTGGAATCAGGTTCCTCCTTGTCCAACTTGTCTTGTCCAACAAAACGATACATTTGAATGGGATACGCTCCCATATAAACGAACCGACGGTGGCTGGCTGGATCAATTCAATCCAGGCCTGATACCGGAGATATTTGTCTTAACAAAGAATAATGTATTTGTAAACTTGACTAGCTTGAATACCAACAGCAGTTTAGATGATAGCTTGTATTATGTCTCGTGGATTGACAAGATAATCGCGGATGCAACCCTGACATGGGAGATGAATAATTGCCTAGTAGTCGGGCCAACCGGTGGTCTGGAATTGAGTCTGTGTAAAGGCATTACGGATAACGGTGATGGGATCAAACATAACTTTATCTGTCAAAGGGATTATACGAAGTACACCGCTGTAGATGGGTATCAGTGTGATCAGTGTGGTCCAAGTACCATTTCTGGCGGTCAAGCTCAGCCGGGCAAGTCATGTTTCGACGATTTTCCATTGGCCAATAAGACGTTATTCCCGTTAGAACATGAAATAAAAGTCTATTATCAACACGGGACGCTCGATTTATATATTGACAGTTTCCCCCTATTTCCTACATCAGTTGACTTTGGTAATACCTCCATCATCTGGGGATTCCAATTGGGATGGGAGAATTGGAAGAAACAACTATCGACTAGAATAACAAAGACAAATCCAAAAGGTCTACCCTCGTCTCAGAACTGGTGCGATTTATGCGTCTCGTGTAATTGGCAATTGGATTGTGGCTCTCAGCTGGATCATAATAATGTCCAAAAAAGGTATTGTGCGTCGGAGGCTCAATATTGTAACCTGAACTTGTTCCCCTCCTATTTAACCCTCTCGCAGCCGGTCTTAAAAAATGATACAAGGCCGCCGATATTAGATAAAGTCCTTCCTGAAAATGCCATTACTGATCCTTCATGTGGCGAGGTTGTTTACTTGCAGGAGTTCTATAAGGTCAATAAATATGGATCCATTCAATCAGATATTGCATTATATTCGAAGATCCTGAGCATGAATGCTAATAACGTCAAAATACAAGTCATAGAGAATGCGAGATGGTACAATTCAGGCAAGACATCATATAAATATGTCTTTAGTTGGGATTTAGAGACGACGGTTTCTGGCACGTACCAGATACAAGGTTGTGGTGGCAGTATAGATTGTACCTCAGCGAATATGACCATTTTCATCTTCCCATTAGACCCGTCGTACCCAACCCTCCCGTTACCTGTCAATTTGACTCAATTGGTTCCAGATTTTGAACCTTTGGACGGGCAGGTGCATACATACGAAGTGAATTTTACAGTGACTCAAGCAGATACTGGCGTATTTACCTTAGATGGCGACGAGTTTCCCATTTATAATTTCAGGGGTATTGGGTTCTTGTTCGAAGGCTTGCCCACATCCGTCTCCATTACGTTGACAAATCCAGTCCTGACGAATATAGATACTAGAGCCGAATGCGAAGAGAGAGTGGCTCCGCAATGGTATGAGCCCAAACCACGTATTGAATCAACGGCACCATATAGAAAATGCATTATTAACGCCGATGATCAACTCTTATTCCCTGGCAAGAACCTGGGCGAATGTGGGTGTGATCTATCGTCTGCTGGCCCGGCATGTGATTGTCCGGCAGTGGTGAGCAAGTACGGGAAGGAGATATGTGGTGGCTTTGGTGATGAGGTCGGTATTTATTTAGGTCAGGCAGCTGGAGTTGGTGGCTGCGTCTTATTCCCTACAAGTTCGACTTCAGATTGTAAGACGATTAATCTGGGAACTGCAGCATGGACATTACAAGTGCCGAGGAGCATCTGGAATTACCCGGCGATTTATGTGGAGGCGCCACCCAGAACGAACGATCCTTTATTTACATTAGTACCTCCAAGCACAACAAGTACATTCTCGTTATTAAATGTAACCGAACAATGTTCTACCGAGGCTGCCTACCTACCGTATTATTACACAGCGAATGAATTGAATCAATTGGTCATCACGAATCAGTACAACTTGCCAGTCTTCATGGGTGTTGAAGGTCTGGATGCTGGTTATACCTGGCAGTGGACTGGCTTGGCTGGGGTGGGTGGCGTGTATATGATAAATGATGTGACGCCAGCAGATATAGGAACGCCGGATCAGCCATGTACAGATGCCGATACGGAAGGTAGAGCATGTGCGGCTATAAATTTCAATAATTGGGCATATGGCACGACGGAGGATTTCTTGACTGACGGTGATGCTAGCACGACGGGAACAACAGCGGGTGGTGCTATATTGATTTATTCGACTAGTGCGAGTATAGAAGTGAGGGTGTATATATTTGCAACAGCGACTACATCTGTTACATGCGCGTACGGAACATGTACTCCAGCAACAGCAACACAAGTAGGTGCTTTAGATTTATACACTCAAGATTGTCGTTGCCCAGAGAGGGTATTGACGGTGCCTGCTTCTTCTGACATCAAGGAAATACAAGTATTTGATATTCTAGACGAGGTTAGAACGAGCGCTTATACGTATTCTTAAAAGATGAATGAGGTTGACGTGCTTGTAGGAATTAGAAATATTGTATATAGCATTTGGTTAGGCTGTATGGTTGGTAGTATTCCTTTTGTGTTTGGTGCATTGATTATAAAGGCTAAAAAAGAATTCACTGATTGTTTTTTTGAACCAGAAAGAAGTATTAAAATGGCCGAAGAAGTAGCTGGAAGGATGCAAAATGATGTTATTGGCAAGTTAGATGATGTGGATTTAGAAACAGCAGAAGCCGTTATCCAAGATGAAGAAGAAGAAGGAGAAGAAAGAATAGATAAGCGATTCATAATGAAAGATATAGAAGCAAAATGGCTTTATATTGGCATCATGACAGGAATATTCCTCACGTGTTTTGTAATAATAGGAAGTAGATTAACTGCTAGTTTGTATTATGCAGGTAAGGAGGAAGTGGATTATGAATACGAGATATTTGAATATCCAAACGTTCATTATATTTTAAGAAAATGCCCTCAGCATTACGATCATATTACATATAAGTATGTGCATGTAAGTAATCAGAATTACGATTATTAAAAGAATGAATTAAGTAAGTAGATATATATGCAACCTCCTCACGAGAAATCGGTCGAGGCAAATAAAATGATTAACAAAACCAATACAACATATCCTATTTCAAATTTACTCGTCTCCGGACACCATTCATGACTTACACTGAAAAAAGTAGTAACCAGAACAGCAATGAAGGCCAGACATTCTAATATAAATAAGGCAATAAAGGCAGCATTCGACCATCGATTATATACACACAGGACATGCGACGTGAACCCTAATAAAGTCAGAAATAACAGCATGGCAAAGAAAGCATGTGCCCGACAAGAGTAAAGCCAGAACGTATACCCCTTCTCGCCTTTCTTCCTTTCTGTCTCTGGGTCTGGGTTGATCGCCCCTGTCAAAAACGCCAAGCCGAATATAACCCAGAACCAAGTAATCAATCTATAATCAGACGCACACACGCCCAGATAGATGATTGAGCATTGGATCAGGCAGGTCGCGTTGGCTATGGCCGAGGAGGGTTGTCGCCATGTGAAGCTGATACTCCAGACATTTTTAATGCCGTGTTGTGCATAGGCGTTCAATAAAGGTAAAAAGAGTGAAAATACGAAGACAGATGAGACCAGAATGATGAAGGGCGAGTTGGGCGATATAAGCGAGCCATCTCCGGCTGCTTGACATGTACTGGCGAATGTAAAAGGACCGCCGCAAGTACTCATTTTTTAAAAAACATATTCTTTATTTATTCATTCAACACGCATACATACACATACACGCATTCATTCTTCTTAATATACTATCATCCTCAGGCCATCATCGCCTTCTCTTCGTTCTTCTTCAACGTCAATTCTTTAAACGATTCAGATAGAATATATTCTTTTAACATCACATCAATAACAGCAATATGACCCGTCTTAATTATAATCCTAAAATCGCCGTTACTAAAATCAAATCCTGACACACTCGTTTCACCTCTTTTACCAGTTGGTTCTCCTATATTGAATCCAAATTCATTCTTAAAAATCTTGATTACTTCATCTAGATATTTAAAACAACCTTGCAAAGGCGTCATTTTAAATACTAATGTCCAAGGACACTCTTCCTTGCGAACAACACCTCGAAAATCCACATCACTGTATTCAATATAAGTCTTCAATAACTCCATCCTTCTCCTTAATCCTGCTTCTGTTCCTCGCCAATACCACCACCTAACAACTGCGTACTTTGTTCAACTTCTATTTGTAATTGCCTTTGTAACAACTGCTCATGTTCTTTATTCATCTCTTTTCTTTTAACCAATAATAAAATCAAGATCAAAATAAGAATTAAAATAACGATGCCCAAGACGATACCCACAATAAGTACATTTTCATAATTCAAATTTGAATGCTGATCATTTGTACTTCCATTACCCGATGTTCCTTTACTCGTCGGTTTACTTGTTGGCTTTTTTGTTTTCTTCTTTATAGGCGATTGGGTAGGATTCTTACTGGGTGATCTTGTTGGACTCCTCGTGGGCAATATCGTCGGCGGTGTAGGTGGCAATGGAGTTTCGTATTCTGGTGAAGCAGTCACTGGTTGCATCGTTGGCATTGGAGTTCCTTGTGTCGTATTACCTGTGGGGCTTTCAGTTGAATTATATGGTGGGTCGTCTACTGGCGAGCTGGTGGAGTTGGTACTTGTATTCGTTGTTAATGTCGGAGAACTGGTAGGTGTATATGTAACATTCTGCTCATTCAGACATCTCCCGTCATCAAAGAAACATTCTTGTACATTGCATTCCTCGTCGCATACTTCATTCTCTCTCAGCGTCGAATTACATCCCTTCTCACAATCCAACCCCACTCCAAACGACTGGCTTACCTTACCTTCCTTGCCGAATTTACATGGTTGCAATTTTACATACGCCCCCTTTCTCAAATCATCTACATTATTCTCTGGTTGCAAGCTATTTGGATCACAATAAGGCCTAACAACCCCTATCTCCTTCAGGTTACATTGCATAATAGTCATACAACGTTCAGAGCCATCCAAGACGATTCGAGATGACTTGAGTGTAAATTGCCATGCATCTACTTTATTAAATAAGCCACCTTCTCTCAACTGTATACTATTCTGGTAATGATCGATATATAGATCTTCAGCAATACTAATAAGATAAATATTAGTAGCAGTGTCGTTAGTATTCGCGTCATCTAATGTCCAATTCAATCTTTTGTTCGCTAATCCTCTAAGAATGGTATTATATCTTGACTTCAATTGCAATTTATCTCCCGCTTTAGGTGATTCCTTCTCCTTTAAAGAAAGTCCGATGCATAGGTCTGGTTTTAAAGAAGAACAAATGTATTCGGCTTGAATAAGAATATTAATAAACAAAACATCTACAAGTACAAAAATGATAAATAAGAATATAGACTTCATTCTCCTTAATTCGACTTCTTCTTAATCCTCTTCGATTTTCTTTCTATTATAGCTTCGTGCTCTATCTTAACTGGCCAGATGCACTTGATTATGGCTTCTGATTGATCTATTAAGCTTTTTTGATTTTTTATTATCTCGTCTCTTTTATTAATTTCTGATTGCATTAATTCAACCACTTTATTTCTATGCTTGTTATCTTCTTGCAATTGCTTCGTCTGCTGTCCTATAAGAATCCTATTTGCTTCTAAATGATTTGCAACAATATCCTTCAATCCCTCAAAAGATGTCTCTAGGGCTATTCTTTGTATTGCCTGATCA
>Ga0247723_1001556_pt1 | contig 13332 bp, 20 predicted proteins | sample MSEWelMarce5H_FC_FD_189079 | JGI IMG/M metagenome (GOLD analysis project Ga0247723, IMG submission 189079) | Subsurface sediment microbial communities from gas well in West Virginia, United States - MSEEL Well Study Marcellus 5H_FC | ecosystem: Environmental > Terrestrial > Deep subsurface >...
ACTTCATCTTCTTTATCCCCGAGGGATTTTGGGGTGTTTGAAGCACCATTATTTGAGAGGAAACAAACCGGATGAAACCAGATAATCAAAGAGTTTTACCTGCTTTATTAAGATCAGTTGATTTTGCTCAGGAGTCTGGTTGGATTACAGATGCAGATTTGGCAGGTCAGGCTTTGATGTTCACTTATGCTGGCTTGATTGATTCAAGTGATCCAAATAATCCAATGTTGGTTAAGTGGGGCGCTGAACTTACAAAATTGATGGACAAATATGGCCTTACATTGTTTGGCCGTAATGAAACACCACAAGTAATTGAGGGAGGTTCACCAATTGACAAAATCATTGCTGATAGGAAGTCCTACACCGAGAATCTCGACCACACCAACAACAAACCCAACTAAAGGTCATGAAGTAATTGAATTAGCAAATCAAATGGGCATGCCGTTGATGCCTTGGCAAGAATATGTGTTGCTTGATGGTTGCAAGATCAAAGACAATGGTGAATTTGTGAGCAAGACAAACCTGCTCGTTATTTCACGTCAAAACGGAAAAACGACACTTATGAAGTTTCGCATACTTGCCGGATTATTTTTGTGGAATGAGAAATTACAAATTGCTACGGCGCAAAATCGTGATGTCGCCTTGGAATGTTTCAAATCCGTATGCGAAATGATTGACGGACATTCTTGGCTATCTTCAAAAGTTAAAGCAATCACTAGGGCAAATGGCCAAGAACAAATTGAACTTAAAAATGGATGCAGATACAAAATTATAGCCCCGACACCTGGTGCAGCGCGTGGACTTAGTGCAAACACTGTTTATCTTGATGAAGCACGCATGCATAAATCAACTGATTCATTTGCTGCCCTTGCTTACACAATGCAAGCAGCCAAATCACCAAGTCTTTGGGCATTTTCAAACGCAGGTGATATTACATCAGTGCTTTTGAACCAAATGAGAGCAAGAGCAATGCACAAAATTGAAAACAACACAGAAGATGACATTGCCTACTGGGAATGGTCAGCAGAACCAGGATTAAAACTTGCAGATCGCAAAGGATGGGTTCAAGCCAACCCTGCACTGGGTCACACCATTACAGAAGAAACTTTACAATCAAGAATGAATGACAATCCAAATATCATTGCCACTGAAATGCTTTGTCAATGGGTAGACACAATTCAATCACCTTGGAGTGCCGGGGATTGGAACGCTTGCCAACAAAACGGCCTTAAATTAGCACCAGGAAAACCAACTTGGATAGGTGTTGAAATATCACCAGACAGAACAGGCTTTGCAATAGTCGGATCACAAATGATGGAAGATAAATCAATTGCAGTTGGCCTTATGGATTTACAAAATGAAGAAAATGCTATTGATGATCTTAAAATTGCAAGTCATGTTGCAGAATGGGCAAAAAAATACAATGCCGAAGCAATCATTCTGAACAAATTTAGTGGCGACAGTGTTGCAGCCAAACTGCGTATGGGATCAATTAATGCTGAAATCATTACAGGTGCAAAGTACTACCAGGCTTGTGATGAAACCCTTGGTGCAATGGCAGGAAATCGAATCACTCACGGAGGCCAACAAGAATTAACAGCATCAGTCAATGCTTGCATTAAAAAAACAACTGAAGCCGGATCATGGTATGTTTCAAGACGAAAAAATGCCACAGCAGCGATTGCAATGATGCTTTCAATACACAAAGCAACTGAAAGACAATACTCTGGCGAATTTGATATATTAGTGTCATAAATTAACACGCCCAACAGTCGGACAGTGTATGATATAAGTAACTTCTATGAGATAATTGCGAGACTATGGGTTTATACACAAAATACATTCAGCCACAACTTAAAGCAGCCATTGCGCCTTATGTATTCCCGGACAAAGCACTTTCATTATTTTCACCAGGTTTTGATGGTGTCACATCAACATTTGTAACAAGACGAGAAGCCTTAAGTGTTCCAGCGTGTGCAAGAGGTCGAAACATTATTGTCGGCACAGCAGCATCATTAGAATTACATGTTAAAAGAAAATTTGATGACACAAGAGTTGAACCAACACCAACAATAATTTCACAACCAGACAAAAACATGCCAACAGCAGTTGTCTACGGCATGACAGCAGAAAATTTGTTATTTCATGGTGTTGCATACTGGCAAATCAAAGAACTTGATCCAGCAACAGGCAGACCATCACAAATCAGATGGATTGATGCACCAAGAGTTTCACAAGTACTAGATTCAACCGGTGAATTAGTAATTGGCTACCAATTAGAAGCACAAAGACTTCCAGACAATGGGGTCGGTTCATTAATTCAATTTACTGCAATTGATCCAGATGGTGTTTTGAATCGTGGTGGCAGAACATTAAGAACAGCAGCAGCACTTGAAAGAGCAGTGTTCAATTATGCTGAAACACCAACACCAAGTGTTGTATTAAAAGCAAATGTGCCAATGGATGCAAACAAAGCAACAGCAATCTTAAATGCTTGGAAACAAGCAAGACAAACAAAAGGCACAGCCTTCTTAAGTGATAACGTGGATATGGAATCAGTCGGATTCAATGCAGCCGATCTACAACTTACAGAAGCACGCGAATACCTTGCAAAAGAAATTGCTAGGCTAATGAATATTCCAGCATACTATCTTGATGCATCAACAAACACAATGACATACTCAAATGTTACAGCCGAACGCAGAGCACTTTTGGACTTCTCACTTCGACCATTGCTAACAGCAATTGAACAAAGACTGTCAATGGATGACATAACAGTTTCAACACAATATGTTGAATACGACTTGGATGACTTCCTAAGAGGTAATCCATTAGAAAGAGCAGATGTGTACTCCAAATTAATTCCTCTCGGAGTACTCACAGTAGACGAGGCACGCGAGGAAGAAGACCTGGTGAGATAATGGAAATCAAATTTAATAGCGATATATTAACAGCCAACACATCCAAAAGAGAAATCACAGGAATCATAGTTCCTTTTGGTCGCCCTGGGTTCACAAACATGGGCACAGTCGTATTTGAACAAGGATCATTGCAATTAGGTAATGACATTAAATTGTTTGAAGATCATGACATGAACAAAGTGCGTGGCAGAATGATAAGTCACGAAATTACACCTGTTGGAATCGTAGGAAAATTCAAAGTGGCACGCACCAGTGCTGGTGACGATATTTTGGCACTTGCACAAGATGGATTAAAATCCGGATTGTCAATCGGTGCATCAATTGAACAATACGAAAACAAAGAAGATGAAGTTTATGTGACAGCAGCAAAAATACTTGAAGTATCAGTTGTTGATACTCCTGCATTTGCTGAAGCACAAATCACAGATGTCGCTGCTCAAAAAGCAGACGAAACAGAAGTCACTGCAATCAGCGCAAGTGATGAACAAACAAACCAAACCGAAAGTGAGGTCACTTCAATGGGAAATCCTGAAGAAGTAACTCCAGTGGTCGAAACTGCGCCAGAAGTTGCAGTTGAAGCCTCTAAAGCAGTAGCAGCACCAGTTGCTTATGCAAAACCACGCGTGAACACAAACATCACTGCTGGCGAATATGCAAAAGCACAATTCAATGCATCAAGAGGAAACTCAGATGCACGCGATTTAGTTGCAGCAATTGATGCAGCAACAACAACCGAAAACATCGGAGTTGTACCACCAACCTACCTACGCGATCTAATTGGGATCATTGATAATTCCATGCCGTTTGCTGATAGTTTGGAACAAGGCACATTGCCTGCATCTGGCATGAAATTTTACAGGCCAGTAATTGGCACTCAGGCCACAACAGCCGTGACAGCCGAAGCAGTTGAATTTGATTCAACCGACACAACAATTACTTCAAAAGAAATTGATGTTGTGAAAATTGCTGGCGCAAACAAAGTATCAGTTGAACTTCTTGACAGAAGTGACCCTGCATACCTAGATGTATTATTGCGTGAACTTGCAGCATCATGGGCTCAAAAAGCAGATGCATACGCATTCTCAATCGCAGTAGGTGCACCAGGAACTTCATCTGGTGGAACACTTTACGCAGCAATTGCTGATGGTATTGCAGATTCATATGCAGTACTTCGCAAAACTCCAAACAGATTCCTTGCAGACACAGGAAACTTTGCAGAGTTACTTGCAGCAGTAGATGGTTCACAAAGACCACTATTTGCCGCCGCTGCTCCTCAAAATGCCGCGGGACTTATGACCCAAGGTTCAACAGCAGGAACAATCGCAGGATTGGGATTAGTTGTTGATCCAAACATTGACACAGGTACAGGAGTTAAAGGCGTAATTTATTCAAGTGACGCTGCAACAATGTACAAGTCAAGTGCATTCCAACTTCGCACCAATGTTGTTTCAACAGGTGAGGTCGAGATCGGAATTTATGGTTACGTGGCTGCGTGCAGCAAGTATCCTACTGCGTTCCGTAATTTGACTGTTGCTTAATTAGCGACTAAAAAGTTGCCTGGCAGGTTAGACCCCTGTCCTGCCAGGTAACACCCACACGAAAGGTAAGACATGGCATCAATAATCACACCAGCAGAATTACGATCTGCACTCAATGGTGTTAGTTCAACTTTATATTCTGATGCCGTATTGACAGAAATTATTGACACAGCCGAATCAGTTGTCGGCAATTTATTAGTTAAATGGAACGCACCTATTGATAAACATTATTCTGAAAGTGCAACATTAAGTACATTGCACACAACCAAACCACACAAATTTTACAAAACACAAACAGTTGCAATTGAGGGTGTTGAAGCACACATTAACGGCAATAAAACAATTGCAGAAATTGTTGATGATTTTACATTCAAAATAACAACCACAAGCGCACCAGTACACACTGATTGGCGCAATGTAATACCAAATGGCCTTGCAGCAGAAAATGATTTATCACAATACGCAGATGTTGCACCAGTTGAATCAGCAGTGCTAACAGTTTCATTGGATGTGTTCAAAGCACGCACATCAGCCGGATCAACGCAACAAGGACTTGATTTTGTTCCACAACCTTATATTTTAGGCCGTACTATTCAAAACAGAATTGTTGGAATGCTTGGCGCATACATTGATGTAGAGGCGTTAATCGGATGACATTAGCAACATTACGCGCAAACCTTAAAACAGCCATCACATCAAATAGCAATTACTCAGTTGTTGATTATGTACCAGAAGTTGTTACAACACCATCAATCATGATCCTTGCATCTGATCCATGGCTAGCGCCAGTTGTATTTGGTGACAATAAAGCCTGGCAAGTTCAATACACACTTGAAGTTGTAGTTGCAGCAAACAGCAATCCTGGTGCTTTAACACAACTCGAAACAATGGTTAGTGCATTACTACCATTGATACCAAAAACTTGGCGCATAATACAAATTAGCAGCCCAAGGATACGAACAACCGGAACGGCAGATGCATATTCAGTTGAAGTATCACTAAGTACTATCTACAACCCATAAGGAGCACGAAATGGCAACATTAATCCAGACCGGGCGCGACATTGCTTTAACTATTGCGTCTGTCAACTACGATGAACAAATCCAAAGTGGATCAGCAACTTTTCAAGATGCAACTGCATCAGTTGAAACTTTGAACGGCACAGTTGATTACACAGTAGACAACGAAAAAGGCACAGTTGATTTAGTTTTGTACCAGGACTGGGGCAAAACAGGTTCAGTATGTGACGCACTATGGGATGCAGCAGATACTGCACCAACAACCACAGTTGCATGCACAATGGCAATCAATGGCAAAACATTCACTTTCACAGTATTGCCAAAACGCCCAACAGCAGGTGGTGCTGCACCAGATGCAATCACCACAACAGTATCTTTGCCAATCAGATCGATTAGCAAGGCTTAATTGACAGACAGGGGTCACCTTAAATGTTTAAGATACAAATAGAATGGACACTTGCAAATGGAAAGTCTTTTGAAGAATGGACTATTCCATGGGAAATTGCTCAGGCTGAAAAAGAAACTGGTTCAACTTTTCTTGAATCATTCAAAAAAGAATTACCTCCAAGCCTGGAACAACAATTCTGGCTTGCATACCAAATGCAACGAAGAATCAGTGACAAGCCAGTTGGCAAGTTTGAAGATTGGCGATCACAAGTTGTTCACATCAATTCAAAGGATTTTGCAACAACAAATTTTACACAGCCGGAAGCATAGAACGGACTTTGATAGAACTGGCAATTGTTTCGCGCCAACCATTGTCAGAGTTCAAAACGCTTTCGGCAGAGCAGGTATCAACAATTGCAGATGTGGTGAGTAAATATCATGGCAACTAGAGCATTTGAAATTAAGATTAAAGATGCCGACATTAACGCTATTCGTAAAACTTTTAAGAACATGGATCAAATTGCTCAAGATGATATGAATCGTGCAGCAAATCAAATTGCAGTAGAAGCAGCCTCAGCAGTTGGATCAGCATTGCAAGCAACACCACAAGGCCAGGCAATTGCTAGATCAATTAAAGTTTCAACAGGATCAAAAACACCATTCTTTACAGTTGGTGGAAGTACAGTCAAATTAAAAAATGGAACACCAGTGGGTGCAATTGCACTTGGTGTTGAATTTGGATCATATCAAGATAGACCACGCAAAAGAAAAGGCAAATCAACTGATTATGTTGGTTACAGACAATTTCAACCACGATCACCACGGGAAGGCAGAGGTAATGCAGGTTACTTTATATTTCCAACACTTAAAGCATTGCAACCTGAAATAACCAAAAGATGGGTTCAAGAAGTTGATAGAATAAGACGAGAATGGCGCGAAAGGATTTAACATGGCAGATATTAGAACTCTGAAACTGCAACTACTTGCAGACACAGCGCAATTCCAAACTGGCTTAAATAAAGCCCAAGACGACACACAAAACTTTTCAAGCAAAATTGGTGGATTTGTTTCATCAGCAGCCAAAGCATTTGTTGGACTTGCAACTGCTGCCGGATCAGCAGCCTTTGCAATTGGGGTGACTTCAGTTAAAGCAGCCATTGAAGATGAACAGGCTCAAAGAAATTTACAAAAGACACTTGAAAATGTTATCGGTGCAACAAAAAATCAAACTGCTGCCGTAGAAGATTATATTACAAAACAATCACTTTCACTTGGCGTATCTGATGACAAACTTAGACCTGCTTATGCAAGATTGATTAGATCAACGAAAGATACTACTGAAACACAAAAAGCATTAAACATTGCCATGGATATTTCTAGTGCAACTGGCAAGGATTTGGATAGCGTTGCTTCAGCCTTAGGTAAGGCCTATGATGGAAATACTGCATCACTTGGCAAACTTGGTTTAGGTATTGATTCAACCATTCTTAAAAGTGGTGACATGGATGCAATTACAAAAGAACTTGGCGAAACATTCAAAGGATTTGCTGAACAAGAAGCCAACACAGTTGAAGGACAATTTAGAAGAATTGGTATTGCTGTTAATGAAGCAAAAGAATCATTAGGTGCAGCCTTGTTGCCAATACTTGAAAAAATTGCTGGTTTTGTTAATAAAGAAGTAGTGCCAGCCATTCAAGGAATAGTTGATGGCCTTACAGGTAAAGATTCAATTAGAGAAGCAACAATCAAAGCAGGTGGCAATCTTAATTTATTAAAAGATGATCTTGATTCATCTTATGAATCAGGCATTGGATTAGGTGAAGCCTTAAGAAAAGTTGCTGAAACAATTGGATTAACTGGAACAGCATCAGGTGAAGCAAATCCCGAATTTAGCAAATTTGTAGACAACATAACCAAATTGGTTGATGGAGTTAATAGTTTATTTGAAGCATTGTCAAAAATTAAATCAATTACTGGTGGCACTTTAGATTTTGTTGGATTACAAGGAGTGCTGGCAAGAGTTGAAAGTGCTGGTGAAAGATTCAGAGGAGAACCTACATCTGGTGGACAATATGGCACAGTTGTAAATCAAACAGTTAATATCGGTGCAACTAATTCTAAGTCACAAGCCAAAACAGTAGTTAAATCAATTAACAACGCTGCAAAGGCTGGCACTGTCAATAAGTTTGTTAAACCAATGATTCCAGGTAGATAATCGTGCCTTGGTCACCAAACGCCACAGTTAAAATCAACGGCACAGCCGTAACCAGTTACACACTTGAGGGTGTGCAAATCAGCATGGGTCGTGATGATGTACAACAACAATCATCAGCAGGATTTGCCACAATTGATTTCTTAAACTTGCCATACACAGATGTTGAAATCTTTGATACAATACAAGTTACATTAGATAATTTTACAGGTGTCGATACAACAATCTTTACAGGCTTAGTCACAGATGTTTCAGTTTCAGTGCTTGATGCTGGCACAACAAACACATTTATTACACAAATCAGTGCATCTGGTGGGTTATCAGAACTTGCAGCCAAAGAAGCAAACCTAGTTGGTTATGCTGAACAAAAAGATGGTGACCGGATTGTATCTGTCGTAACTGACACTTTTGGTCTTAAATGGAATGAATTACCTGCAACACAAATTTGGACTGATTACACAACTGAGACTTGGAACTCATTACTTGGTGTTGATATTTCAGCAATTGACACACCTGGCACATATGATCTGTTTAGTTCACTTGCAACACCAGAACCATTAAATGCTTTGAACTATGTACAAATTGTTGCAGATTCAGGGTCAGGTTATATTTATGAAACAACATCTGGCGGTATTGGTTACCAGGATCAAGATGCACGCGCAGATTATGTGTCAGCAAATGGCTTTGTGGACATATCCAAAAACTTTATTTTAGCAGATGGTATCAGCGTAACAACATCTCGAAATGACATCATTAATGATGTGATTGTTGTTTATGGTGCAGCAGAAGATGCAGTTCAAACAGAAGAACTTGATTCAATTAGCCAGTACGGCAGAGTCACACAAACAGTTCAAACATTCTTAAAGAATCAAACAGATGCTGAAACTTTGGCAGATCGTTTAGTGCTTTTGAATGCTTATCCTCAACCAGTTATCCAAGGCATTCAAATACAGATTGATGCCCCAACTATGACTTCATCATTGCTTAATTCACTTGTTGGTGTATTCTTTGGTATGCCAATATCAGTTACAGATTTTCCTGCACTTCTATACCCAAATCAATTTTTTGGATATGTGGAAGGGTGGGAATGGAGTATTGACAGGTTCACTGCACGCTTGACTTTGAATGTTTCAGATTTTACATTCTCAGCAGTTCCAGTGGCGTGGCAAGATGTATATGCTGGTGAAATCTGGAGTACAATAGACCCATCACTACAATGGCAAGATGCCTTATTAGGAGTCAATTAACACATGGCAACAACTACACCAAACTATGGCTGGACAGTTCCAACTTCAACTGATCTTGTCAAAGATGGAGCAACGGCAATTGAAACGTTAGGTGATGCAATTGATGCATCCATGAACACAGCCCTAGGTACAAAAAAAGCCGGAATGATATTACTGAATACAACTAGTTTTAGTGGAGTAGCCAGTACGGCAGTTAATAGTGTATTTAGTGCAACATACCAAAATTACAAAATTGTTTTTACTTTAACAAGTGCAACTGCTGATACAACAATTAAGGCTAAACTAAGAAGTGGAGTAACAGATAATAGTGCTTCATTTTATAATTTTGCTATGCCAGGTCTTACAAATGGTGGTTCTGCTGCAAATGAAAGTTCATCACCTTCAAGTGGAGGCTTTTTAGTAACTTATTCTGATAGTACTGCACTTAATTTTTCTTCAGCATCAATAGATTTATACAAACCATTTTTGGCAGTAATTACAACAGGAACAATAGTTATGACAAACTCAAGTTTTTCTAATGTTTTGAGGGCTAATGCTGGTGGCTGGTGGCACGAAGTCGCATCAAGTTTTGATGGAATTAACTTTATTTCAGATAGTGGAAACATAACAGGTGAGGTGTCAATTTATGGCTACAACAAATAAGATTTTTATTCAAATAAATGATGAACGCATAGAACTAACTGGCGAAGCCAAAGAAGAATTTATTGCTGAGCGAGAAAAAATGAAAGAAGAACGATTACTACTTGAAGCCGAGTATAAAGCCAAACAAGATGCGCGTGAATCTGCTATCAAAAAACTTGCAGACATTGCCGGATTAACCAAAGAAGAATTAGCAAGCATCTTATGACAAACTTCAAAGGCATTGCAGCATCCTGGGCAAGATCATTTCTCGCAGGCCTTATTGCATGTTATCTAGCAGGAGTTACTGATCCAAAGATGTTGCTATCAGCCGGAATCGGTGCAGTTGCACCCGTCATCCTAAGATGGCTCAATCCTAATGATGGCGAATTTGGAAAAGTAAATGTCAAAGAAAATAACGAACACTAGAGGTTGGTCTGGCAAAGATGCTGATCAATGGATGGCAGTAGCACATCTATCTGGTCGCACTGGTGTCAAAGGTTTGTGTCTTAAAACTGTCAGACAAGCCTGGCAAATACCTGCAAAATTCCCAAGCGCAATAAGTGCATGGAACAACACACCTAAAAAGAATAAATTTACTGATCCTATGAAAGCACCAATTGGCGCAACACACTTTTGGAGAGGTGGCAAATTTGGCCATGTGGCAATTCAATCTTCTAAACCTGGCTATGTGTGGAATACTGATCTACCTGTTAAAGATCGAGTAGGAAAGATTTACTACACAGAAGTCAATGAAAGATGGGGCTACAAATATCTTGGTTGGACTAACAAACTGAATGGGATTGATTTGAATGTCTGATGAAAACAAGGTTGAAATACCAGATGTATTTGGTGATGCACTGATTAACATCATGAATGATATACACAAGGATAACGAATTAGTTACTGGTTTTGTTGTATTGCTAGAAACATATAATGGCAAAAAGAAAAAGATGCGTGTGAAAGTATCACCAGAAATGACTGATTACCAGGCATTCGGAATGATCAATTACGCATCAGTTAATTACGAATATGCCACACCGGATGATGATGATTGGGATGAAGACTCAGATTATGATCCCGATTGGTACAAACGCCAATGACAATCAATGAGATAACAGCAATAATCAGTGTCTCTGCAACTATAATAGTTTTGATGATTCGCCTAGTGGTGATGCAAACCAAAATTAAACAAACACTGTTCCCTAATGGTGGATCATCACTTATGGACAAAATGAATGACATGAAAATTGAATTGACAAAATTGCAAACAAAAACTGATATGATATGGAGTGATGTAATAGACCTTAAAAAGAAAAGGTGAGTCTATTAAGCGCATAGTAATAATTCCAGATTTGCAGATTCCATTCCATCACAAAAGGAATGTTGAGAAGTTACAAGATTTTATTTTTGAAACAAAAGTTGATTCACTTGCCTGTGTTGGTGATGAAATAGATGTGCCACAGTTAGGCGCTTTCAATAAAGGCACTCGGGCAGAATTTGAACGCACATTGCAAAGAGACTTTGATACAGCACATAATGTCCTGGCAGATTTTAGGGAAGCCCTTGGATCAAAGAAAAAAAGTTTTATATTGCAACGCAGCAATCACAGTCAGCGCATTGAGAAATATATTTATCGCAATAGTCCAGCCTTCGAATCTGTCACAGCCCTACGCATTGAAAACCTTTTAGGATTGAACAAGTTAGGAATAACTTACAACCGATCAATTGATTTTATTGCCCCTGGAGTGCTTATGGCACATGGGGATGAGGGCAGGCTTTATTCCAATGGCCTTACAGCGCTTAATTTGGGCATTAGAACGGGTCAAAATATGGTTTGTGGGCATACCCACAGGCAAGCCATTGCAAGCGCTTCTAGGGGCTTTGGTGGCCGTCTAAACACTATCTGGGGCATGGAGGTAGGAAACCTCATGGATTTGAAATCACCTGGCGCTGCCTACATACGGGAAAAAATGGCCAACTGGCAACAAGGGTTTGCAATGCTCTATGTAGAAGGCAATCATGTTGTGCCTCAATTAGTACCGATCAACGAAAAAGGCAAGTTTATTGTTGAGGGTAAAGAATGGTAAGACACGCCAGGGCTTGACAAGTCAGCCAAGTCGGTCATATACTGGTACTACCAACAAATTGACGGGGGTCAATATGGAAAACAAGAATCATAGATTAAATGAAATAACTGAATTGTTAAAAGATACATGGGGCGTTAATGCACTAGAAGCATCAGTTGGACTTTTATCAACACTTGCAAATGATGATCAACTTGATGTACTTATTGCAGAATTAAAGAAAGAACAAAATCAATACAATGCAATCTAAACTTTTGCGCACAAGTGAGGTTGCTGATCTCCTCCTGGTCAGCAATCGCACCATTCAAAGATGGGCAGACAAAAAACTGATTAAAGCAATAACACTCCCATCAGGACACAGAAGATTTGAAGAACAAACAATCAAAGAAATGAAAAGGGGTAAATAATGGGATTCTTCAACATAGATGAATACGAACCAGTTGCCGAAAGATTGGATCGTTTTTGGAAAACTCATAGTGAAGATGGAAGAATTGAAACTGAATTGATTTCACATCAAGATGGTCATTACATTGTACGAGCAAAAGCATTTGTTGGTGATCGTCAAGTTGCAACAGGACTTGCAGATGAACGCACTGAACAAAAAGGTGTAAATGCTCGCAATGCCCTTGAGAATGCAGAAAGTTCAGCAATTGGAAGGTGTTTGGCTAATTTCAACTTCCAACCTAAACGCAATGGAAATAATGTTGCACAACTTAGACCAAGCAGAGAAGAAATGGTTAAAGCAAATGTTGCAGAATCACTTGGAGCAAGCGAAGTGCCATTTGTTGAAAAACCAATTACTTATCTAAAGCCTCGCAGGATTGCGACTCCAAAAATGTCTGGTTGGTTGCAGCGTGAACTCGCAAAACATCTAAAAGATACCAATGATCAAAATGCTTTCGTTCAATTTGCATCAAGGCGTAAAGATGCCCAGATTGTTCCGGAATCAAATATGACATTTGAAGAAGTAAAGCCCCTTTTAGATGACATACAATCAGGTCATTTGCTTGATAACATTACAGCATGGAAACAGGGAATACCAAAGAGCCATGAAACAGCAGAAATGCTGGTTGCAGGCGCAGAGGATGATCCATGGACTTCTCCGGAATTTTGATGTATATGACATTACTAACCACACCAAAAGATTTACCAGCCGATTGGAAAGCAATCGCAATATGTGAATCTTCACTAAATCCCAAAGCAATCTCACCAACAGGCAAGTACATGGGATTGTTTCAATTCTCGCAAGCATCATGGGAATTTGTGGGACAACAAGGCAAACCACATGAAGCCAATTGGGTAA
>Ga0247723_1001557_pt1 | contig 13330 bp, 22 predicted proteins | sample MSEWelMarce5H_FC_FD_189079 | JGI IMG/M metagenome (GOLD analysis project Ga0247723, IMG submission 189079) | Subsurface sediment microbial communities from gas well in West Virginia, United States - MSEEL Well Study Marcellus 5H_FC | ecosystem: Environmental > Terrestrial > Deep subsurface >...
AACCGTTATCAAAATCAGTAGCAGGATCTACTTGGCTCTCTTGAGCTAATCGATCTAAGAGTCTTAAAATGTGTTTATAATTTTCAATTGGAATTGTTACCATTAAGTCTTTCTAAAATACGTTTTAATCTATCTACATTTGCTTGATATTGAATAAGCAATTCTTTATCAGTGCCAAATGAAGCACAAAACTTCCAATAGTTATTGTCTATTTCTTTAGATACTTCCTTTAATTCATAGTGTAACCAATCCTCGATGTCTCTCTCGCTTATCATGTTTTCCTTAATAAAATAGCCCCAACTATTTCTAGTCAGGGCTTGGTTTATGGATTCTTAATCACTTCATCTACAATACCATGAGTAACTGCTTCATCTGGAGAGAAGAAACAGTCTGATTGTTGTAACAAATGTTTACGGATGTAAGTTACAGATTTACCTGTAGACTTACGATAATGGTTTAGCATACGCAAAGAGTCTAACTGAAAGTCTTTAGATGCCGCAGCAATCTCATGTTCTTTACCAACAACTCCACGAGAGAATTGGTGAGACATAACAGAACAATTTTCAGTAATAAAGCGCATACCTTTATTGCCTGACATCAACAACATAACACCTGCTGAAGCTACTTCACCAGTACCAATAGTAACTACTGGAATGTTAGACTGTTTGATAGTATCAATCAAGTGATAAGCTGAAGATACAAATCCACCTGGACTGTTAATAAACAATACAAGTTTATCTGGTTGATCTTGTTTAGCCATTAAGTTGTATTCCATAATAGCCATAATAATTGGCTGTACAGAGTCATCCTCTACTTCACCCATAAGATACATTACACCATTACGCATAATGTTTTTACCAAACCAATAATATCCTCCATCATTATCTTCCTGAGTTACAGGTTGAGGTGGATTAGGAGAGTCTGGTGCTTCAGGTGCTTTGGGTTTAGCTTTAGCGTTAAGCACACTTGAGTACTTGTTGAACTGGCAACCGAATAGTTTGCTCATCTGATAATTCCTTAGTTGAAATGAATAGTTCTGCAGGTTCTAGAATAATATCAGCTGGAAGTGTTACTTTCCATCGACCGATAGACCCTGAACGATTAATAATTTTGTTGTTTAGTTCATTCAGTGCAACTAAATCTGTTCCGCTTACAATAAATGTAACTCCAGTAGGCCATAGGTCCTCAATAAGTTGTGTAGTAGTTGGATTAATATCATCTATTACTACTCTGAATTGAGCTATTGGTACAGTAGTATTACTGATTACGGTTTTGATTTCCTCCAGTAGAGTCTTCTTCGTCTTCTTCGGAGTTGTACTCGTCCCACCAACGTCCTTGTTGTCGCTCTCGCTTATAAGGTCTTTTGTGTCGGTCGGAGTGAGAGCTTCGCTCGTCTTTGAAATGTTTTTCTTCACGTTCTAATTCCTGCCAATTAATATTATTATTTTTGCTCATCTGCGTAACTACGTTTAACACCTAATTTATCGGCTTTCTTCTGAAGATATGCTGAAAAGAATTTTACTAACTCTTCAGAGTCTTCAGGATTAGAGCCTTCCACAATAGACAATGCTACTTTTTCAAAGTGATTCATAATCTCTTCTTTATCTGTAATATCTAATGTAGCCAGTGTATGATTAACACCTTGGTCAACCATATTTGTAAGTTTGATTTTATCCGATGGAGTCATTACCAGTCCCAATCTCCGTTCATACCATTAACACTATATTCAGTCACACGCTTCTCAAAGAAGTTATCATGAGAAACACCTGACAAAACCCAGTCTAACCAAGGCATTGGATTATCTCTATGATTAAAAATAGTCTTCATACCTAGTTGCAGTAGTCGCCTATCACTAATATATCGGATATAATTTTTTACATCTTCCTTACTAATTCCTTCAATTTTGTAGTTAGCAAAGGCAAGCTCAATAAACTTGTCCTCAAGATCAACTGCATCTCTTGCCATTTGATAAATCTTAGATTTAAGTTCATCATTAACAATTCGTGGATGTTCATTGCAGAACTCTCTAAACAATCTAGCACCACCTTCTACGTGTACTGTTTCATCACGGATAGACCATTCTACCACAGTACCCATACCTTTCATTTTACCGAATCGTTGGAAATTCAGCAACATAACAAAAGAAGCAAACAATGCTACACCCTCGTTCATAACACCTTTAGCAAGAGCAAGTGCTACACCTGTCTGGCTATTAGTGTCATTGCTTTGCATAAAATCAATCTTCTCAGACATTTCTTTATATTCAAGGAACTTATGGTATTCCTCATCAGGCAATCCAAGAGTGTCGTTTAATAACGCATATGCTCGTTGGTGTGTACCTTCACGAGAAGCAAAGGAACCAAGCATAACACGTACTTCATTATTCTTGAATCGTGGAATCAAATAGTCATAGTAATTCTGACCAACCTGAACATCACCTTGAGTAAACAATCGGAGAATATTTGTAATAAACTCTTTCTCGCCTTCATCAAGCTTTAGTTTCCAGTCAGATACATCCTCAGACAAGTCAGCTTCATCTTCAGTCCAATGAATCTCTTCATGTTTCTTTGTGATATCTACTGCCCAATCATGTAAGAAAGGCTTGTATGTTTTGTTAAATTCTGTTAGTGTTGCCATATTAACCTTCGCATGCCTTGCATTCGTTATCTTCTACAACTTCACTCGGAGTAGTGAGTTTGGAGTAGAGTTCCGTAAATCCACCAACGTACTTTCCATCAAGGTAAACTTGTGGGAGAGAACGGACATCTGCTCGTCCAGTAATCTCTGCCGCTGATTTACCTGTTGTAGTAATGTCAATATATTCGTAAGCAATTCCTTTTGAATCAAGCAATGACTTAGCCATTGTGCATTGAGGGCAGTTTGGTTTTCCATAAATAATAGTTTCTTTAACTTCTTTCAATTTGTTTTCCTCAACCTTTTGTGAAACATTTTCAGCACGAACTTTAGCCTCTGTACGTAGATAGTACAAGCCTTTAAGTCCAGCTTCCCAAGCATTAATATGAGCATCTTTAACTACAGAACGATCAACACCTGCAGGGAAGAACAAGTTTACTGATTGACCCTGACAAATATATTTTTGTCGATCACCAGCATGTTTAACAATCCAGTTCTGATCTAACTCAAAACTAGTTTTAAATACAGCCTTTGCATTATCATCTAGGAAAGGTAAGTGTTGAACTGAACCCCCATGAGTAATAATATTTGACCATACTTCACTTGTATTATGATTAATATTTTCTAAGTACTGCTCAAGATACTTGTTCTTAACTAAGAAAGAACCAGCACGAGTACGATGAGTATAAGCATTAGCTTTATTAGGCTCAATAGAAGGTGAAGTTGAGAGAAGAATACCAGAGGAAGCATTTGGAGCAATAGCTAACAAATGTGAATGACGAATCATTAATGGACTCATATCAGGAGCAGGTCCACGTAGTTCGGCTAGGGAATTAGATACATTCCTTGCCTCAGTTTTAATATGTTTAAAGATATCAAGATTAATCTTAGTTGCTGTTTCACTTTCAAATGGAATAGCTTTACTCTGCAAATAGTTATGGAAACCCATTGCACCTAAACCAATAGAACGCTCGCTCTTTGCTGAAAGAACAGCTCGATGCAATGCTGCAGGAGCATTCTCAATGAAATACTCTAGTACATTATCTAGCATAGTCACCAGGTCAGCAACCATATTAGTATTTTTCCATTGATCAAAATACTCTAGATTAACGGAACTCAAGCAACAAACTGCAGTACGACCTTCAGCTGTTGGAAGATGAATTTCGTTACAAAGATTACTTCCATGAATCTTTAAACCCTTAGCCTTTAATTGGCTAGGTAATGCATCGTTAGCTGTATCAATAAAATTAAGGTAAGGCTCACCTGTGCGAAAACGGGTCTCCAATAATTTACTAAATACCTTTCGAGCATCAAGTAAGTCTCCAGTTGGTCCTTTCTTTGGATCAATAATTTCATATGTAGTGCCTTGTTTGACAGCCTCCATAAATTTATCAGTGATATTAACAGCGTTATGCAAATTAAGACATTTACGGTTGTTGTCTCCTGTGGGTACTCGAATACTAATAAATTCAAGAATATCAGGATGATCGATATCGAGATAGGCGGCATAAGATCCTTTACGTGTCTTACCTTGTCGGTAAGCAGTCATATCAGCATCAATAGTTGAAAGAAAAGGTATAGGCCCAGGAGCAATATCAGATACGCTACGGATATCACTCCAATGACCGCCAACGCCTCCACCCATGACCGAAAGCCACCGAATTTCAGAACTATGATCAATGAGACCAGGAACAGTATCGGGAACATAAGTTAGAAAACATGAGATTGGCATACCTTTACCTTTACCATTAATGTCAGGTGCATTAGACAATACTGGTGAGGCAAACATAAACCATTTGTTAGAAATATAGTCATACAGTCTTTGAGCCAAAGCTAAATCTGTTTGACCCTTAAATGTGCTCCAAGCACGACATGCCCTTGCATAAACTTGTTGTGGTGAGGTTTCATCTTCTTGTGCATAAAACTCAAGCACCATATCAAAGGCGTAGTCTGTTAAAAGATTATCCTTTTCCAAATTAATTTCAATATCGTAGTATTTCATTATCTTCTTATTTTTATTGTTAGGCATTAAAGCAAGCACCAGGGCGTAGTAACACCTCTGCTATCTTGCCATTCATCGACTCATCTGAAACACATATAAATGCAGCAATATCGTTATTAGAAAATATCTCTAAAGCTGCTTCGCAATCTTCATACTCATCATAAATATACTCACTGTATTTGTTAATAGAGTCATCAAAGGCAAACACAGAATATCTCATATTCATATAGTTAAATCCTCAAATGAATCACTATTAATTAATCTACCTGTATCCTCTATAAATCGGTATTGACCCATTGGACCAGTACGACCTGTCCAACGATCTTTAAGCACCCAGAGTTTACTTGTATGTCGTTGAATAGGATCAGTCTCAAGTTTGTTACGGCTAATAGCAATTAGTTGTGCACCAATCTGCTTTAAGGAGCCTGAACCCTTTAGGTCATCATCAGAAGGTACAGCACCCTCTTCAAATGATTTTTGGTTGTTGTTTGTCTTTCTCAAGTGACTAACCACACCAATCCAGACACTATGCCTTTTAGCTAGTTTAAGCAAATCAGACATAAGTTTATCTGTAGCACGATTCACATCATTATCTTCAGCATCTGATACAGCAATAGTAATGTGATCAAGATAAATAAATTTACAGCCACTAAGAGCCATAAATTCCATTTTATCAATTAACGAATCATCTCCCATAGAACCTTGATGGTCTAGAAACATAATTCGACCTGTACCCATAGTCTCAGTCCAAGCAATACGTTCTTCTTCTTCAGAGACTTCTACATCGGGTAACTGGATACGCTTATTTAAGTGTAATGCCATAATACCTTCAACTGTCTCAGAAACACTTTCTTCTAAGGAACAGATACCAATCTTCTCATTTGTTGTTTGTAGCAAATGATATTGATCTTCCTTCAGGAATGAGCTCTTACCCATGCCAGTACCTGAACAAAGTACTGTGATTGAACCTAGACATCTACCATAGATCTTATTATTAAGTTCTACAGCAAATTCAGGCCAAGGTACATAATCAATTTCTGACTCTGCTTTGTATAAATCCCAAGTATCTGCTGAGTTAACAATACCTACTGGACTCCAAGGCTGTGCATCCCAAACTTGTCCAAGAACAGCCATGTGTCCTTCTTTAAGATACAAATCATTAGCGTCTTTAAGCTTAGTGTTTTTAACAATTTTTACTTTGTCAAAACCAATAATCTTTGCAGCACGATCAGCGGCTTCTTTTCCTGGCTCATCATTATCAAACCAAATAACTACTGAGTCAAAGCTACGTAGCCAATCACGATTATTTAATAAGATGCTTGTTTGACTAGCAGAGGGAATAGAAACTACTGGATAAATCTTTTCATATTTATCAAACCAAGCTTGAGACACTGTTAATGCATCAATCTCACCTTCAGTAATTACTAACTGTTTACCCCCATTGCCCGCTTGCATTTGTCCAAATAAGCTTTTAATTTTACCGATAACTGTAAACTCTTTTGGGAGAATACGTTTCTTATATCCTGTAATTTCACTAATACCATATGGGTAATAGTGCGAATCCACTTCACCATTTGCATTTACTGTGACCCTCACATTAAAATATTCAGTAATCTTCTTTGTGATCTTACGATCAGCAAAACCCCTTACAGCATAACTAGCAATTTCCTCTAGTGTTTCACTACCATAACTTTCCTTCTTAGTTGACACAAAAGTATCCTTCTCTTGATTTGGAAACCATCCTCTACACGAAAAACAGTATGATGTTCCATCTTCGTACACTTGTCTAGCATCACTACTACCGCAGTCTTCACTTAGGCATGGCTGATCCTTTACAACTATTTTTCCCATTTTAATTGTTTAATACCTTATTAACTGCAAAACAACCTGTTGAAATAAAACTAAGGGCTACAGACATTAATAAAAAGTCTGATGAACCCCATGCATCTGTTGATAATAGGTTTATAGCTTGTGTGAGGAGTACTCCCAGAGAACATAAACCAAATACAAAACCAATTAATCTCATTTTAAACCTGCCAATTTACTTAGTCTCCTACGATGCCTAACTGAAACTACTTCAGAAGACCTCCATTGAACTTTGTCAATAAAACGATTGTACCAGATATGATTGTTAGTAGGAACCTCTACATGGCATTGTGACCATGTCTCTGCCCAACTTAAACCACCTCGAGTATAATACTGCTCTAACACATAAAACTCAAATGAATCGATACCACGCTCTTCAATTAGTGCATTAATATCCTTAGATGAACTTGTATAGACTCTCCAGTTACTTGGCTTACCTCGATTGAGTTTACCAGTACCTCTGAAAATCTTCTTGCCGATATACATCATGCCTGTGTTTGTATCTTTAATTAAATAAATAAAGCCAAAGGCATTCTCATGATCTAGTTGTTCAGGAAAGTCCCAGTGTCCGTTATCCTTCTTCTTTGATTTGGAAGTGGTCATTAATATAGCGCCAAATGTGGATCAACCTGCCATTAGCAAGTAAATAAGGTTTCCACTGGTCACCATAATGTTGTTTGTAAGCATTTATTACCGCTGCCTTTCTTTTCTTATTATTATCACAGCCCTCTAAGATCTTATTGGCTTTCACTGGGCCTACTTTATTAAGTCCAGGAATATTGTCTACTGCATCGCCCATAAGAATCTGTCGCCAGTAGTGAATGTCTGCTGACTCTTCATCTACTTCATAGTACTCGTCTCTTCCTGGTTTAAAGTGTTTACCAGGAATACAATCTAAGTCTTTATCAATAGTGCATACTATATAAGGATCACCATCCCTAGTGGCTTCTAACGCCCATATTCGGATTAAGTCATCTGCCTCAAATCCGTGAGCGACTACAGCATTAGGGTGATGGCAAAACCATTGTTTTAACTCATCAAAGTATTCTGCTCTATTTTTCTTAGATGCGAGTCTAGATGGACTCTTTTTATACTCTGAGAAAAACTCTTCCCTCCAATTATTAGGTCCACCAATTGCAATGAGATAGTCATCGCAAAAGGTGTTTTCAATAACAGCTTGAAGAACTTCGTCTAATTTAATTTTAGCTTCTTCTACGTCTTCAGTACCCCAAATAGCCTGATATAGTAGAACGTCTCCGTCTACTAATGCAATCATACTGGATAAGTTACTTTCTCGTAGCCGTACTTTTTAACACGAGCAAGAAGCTTTTGACCTACTTTATTACGGACTTTATATTTAATAATTGTAGGACGATCTACAAAACTAAGATACAAATACTTATCACCACGAGGATAAGTGTATGTTGCTGATGGAACTTGATATACTAGTGATTTTTTCATTTTTGTTGTACTCTTATGTTACTGTGAATTAATGTTAAAATACCTGAATCTGTCTTGTATCTGTCTGAGAAAACAACTCTCTCAACACCAGATTGGATAAGTAATAAGGAACAATTGTCACAAGGAGCAGTTGTTACATATACTGTTGATCCTCTTAAACTCAAGCCTTCTGCAGCCGCCTTAGATACAAGGTTTGCTTCGGCATGAATCACATAGGATAATGTTTTATTATAATCATTCTCGCATTTATTAGGAAAGCCTTTGGGTGTTCCATTAAATCCGAAACTGAGTATATTGTTATTCTTTACTGCAATTGCTCCAACTTTACGCTTCTCAGCATAAGACATTAGAGCAATTCTTTTTGCTAGATCTAAATAGAGGGAATCGTAGCGATCTGTTTTTGCATCCACCAAGGTGCATTCCTCTTTGTGTATTTCATTAAATTTATCTTTTCTGTTAAATAATAATTTCTATATGATTCAACAGCATTATCTAGTTGACAATGCTCAGGCATAGCTAGAGGTGGGTCTTGCCACCCTAGTGCTTTAATGTCTCTTGGTGTACTGAACAAAGAATCCTTGTGTTCTCGGATTGTTTTATGTTCTTTACCAAATCGGTGTGTATATTCCTTACCTAACTCTCGCATAAGAATATACAACCAACTATAGTGAGCTACCGATTGTCTAACCCATACAGCTGAAGGATGATTCTGGTGAGTAACTTTATATGGTCCGCCATCACCACATAAGTGATGAGCAGTAGACAATAACTGAGCTGACTCTAGAATCATCTTTACTACATGGGTATCGTAGTGACCCTTAGCACATTCTGCAGGGTCTTTATCTAAGAAGAAAACATTCATGCTTCGTATACTGGTGTATAATTAGGATATTTAGCTTGAATTTTAGCAATATATCTTGGATCGCTATTCTTCTTGACTAGATTAACTTGGAATTGTTTACTGATATCAAACTCCATAGTAGTCTCTAACCGATATGCATCAGCGTTAAGAGGATAGTTCCAACTATGATCACGAACATAATATGCCTGAGACAAGCTGCAGTGAAAAGTGTATAACATCTCTAGAGGTGCTCTGTCACACAACACAATTTGTATTGGCATAAAGCAGTTCTTAACATTCAATACACCAAGAACTCCGTTATCTTTGCTATGCATATAGTAAGAGTCGTTAGTTACATCTTCAATCTCATTATGATCAAGGCTTAATGCTTGAGTGATACGAGCAATAGTACTATCTCTGCTCTCCATAGGAAATGGACGAATGTAAACGTCCAGATCTTTAGCTACCTTACCTAAAGCCCAATCTCTGGGTGCTCCACCTAAAAGACAAGAGTCAGGATCAACCATATGCAACAGGTTTAATGCTGCATTTGCACATGTCTTTTGTGATTCAATAGTTTTAACCAAGGATAAATTATCCATAAAGTCTTTCAGATTAGTGTACATCATACCAATTATTACCAATTTTAGATTCACCGTCCATAATTTCCACACCAAATAACTTAGGGCCGTCTTGGAAAGCTTTCTTAGCAATCTCAGCGGCTTTCTCAGCATACTCAGTAGGAACCTCAAATTCAATCTCATCGTGATAAAATATCAGGGGATTGAATGGTATGTTTTCCTCTTGGAGTCGAACATAAGTAAGAGCAGTAGCTGCTTTACATGTAATAGCCTCACAACTTTGTAACAAGTAGTTGAGAGACTTATGGGCGGATTCACAAGGAATTTTACGACCATCTAGCGCAGGAATCCACGGATTACCATGGTTTTCTGTTTTGTTGTAGACTGCATTAATACGCTTAATTAATGAAGCTAATCCTGGAATACGCTTTGCAAACTCAGCTTTAATCTTATTGCCTAGTTTAGCATTACGAACACCAGTCAGAATTAAAGAAACTTTCTCACCACCAGCACCAAACAAGTAAGCATAAATGAATGGCTTTGCTAGCTTACGAGAGATAGTTGGATCTTTAATAATCTTAGGAAAGTTTGCTTGTTCTTCAGTCATTACTGCTGTAAGCACATCGGCATTCTTTTGGTGTACATCTCCATTTAAAACTTCATTTGTATATTCATCATTCTTTAGATAATGACATAAAGCTCTAAATTGATTACCAGAAGAATCAGCGCCAATGATTGTATAGCCAGGAGTGGCAATAAATAACTTTCTAATATCTGCACCCCACTCGGAATCAGCGCCTGGAACATTGACAATACCACTATGTCTAGCACGACCAGTTGGAGTAGAGATAGTAAAACAACTACCATGTAATCGATTATTCTCATCTAAGTTCTCCATCCATCCAGACAGAATAGAATGTCTAGATCGAGTAGTATAGTACTTGTCAATCAACATACCTACTTCACCTAATTTCTCAAGTGAACTAGTTGTTAGTTTTTCAGAAACCTTAATAAACTCGTTGCCTTGTTTCTTCCAGTTCCAGTCATCAGGGACCCAGCCAATCTTATGTAAATAAAGTTTAACTGAATCAATATTACCCAAATCAGGTTGTACATATTCAAACCTTTGATATTCACCTTCTACCAAACGTACATCCCTGCCATTAGCAGGATCAATATTAAAATATCTAGCAGTAGTGGCATCATAATTACCGTTCTTAATCCATCGTGGTGATTTAGGCTGTTTATCAATGATTTTAGTTTCAACACTAAGCCTTGGCTCAATGATAGCTTGAACATCTGCCATCTGAGCCTCCATAGCAGAAAGTAGTTTTGTAGCAGCATCTTTATCAAATTGCCATCCTATATATTCTGCATCCGCACAGAATTGTGCAGTTAAATGCTCGTTCTTAATTGAAGTCTTAAGGTACTGTTTCTTCTCAAACATACCTTTCAGTTCCTTGTTGATGAACTTAAAGACTCTTACGTTAATTTTTACGTCTTCTCTACACCGATGTAGCATCTCTGTTGAGTACTGACTCCAGTCTTCATGCTCAACTTTTGATTGTCCAAGGTACTCACCCCATACAGCTAGAGAATGCTTCCCATTAAATCGATCATAGTCAACTACCTGAGACAATAGCATTGTATCATATAGTTTAATCTCTTTACTAGGAGCCCAATTGTATAGTTTTCGGAGAACAAGTAAATCATAGCCGATAATATTATGGCCAATTAAACTTGTTGCTTTCGATAAGTGTTGTAAGCCTTGTTCTAAGCCTGGATATTGTGGGTCATAATCAGTAAAGATTAATTCCTCACCAGTAACAGTATCATTTGTTACGATCATCCAGACTTTACTTACGGTGTCTAGTAGACCATCGCTTTCGATGTCAAATACTAGATTACTCATTTAATATTTTTTCAATATCTTGAATTCGGATTGGTTGATTGTTGTTCTTAGTGTAAGCAAGTAGAAACTTCAAATACCACAATGCTTTACCTAACTCTTGTTGTTCAGCATCTTTACCACCAAGGCGGTCTAGATACTTTCGTACTTGTAGTTCAACTGCAGCTTTGAAGCAAGCAGGGTCTCTAAAGCTTGGTAGATACTGCATAGTCTCTAACCATTGTAAATCCATTACATAGCCTTGATAATGGCTAGGGTTAATGGCATCTTTCTTTTCTGATTGAGGATTTTCTTTTAGATACTTCATCAATTGATCAACTTCCCATTCATCGTTACCATCTTCTTTAGCCCATTGCTCTAATAGCTTACGGTACTCCATAACAGCTCGAACTGTATTTAATTCTTTAGAGCGGTTTTTTACACTAGTTGGCCAAATACATTTAATGGTAAAAAAGTTTTCATTATTCTTCCATGCTTCTACTGCATTCTCAAAATTAGTAAACGTTTCTACTACACCACGTTTATCATCATAAGAATACACTTCATAAACTGGTGTATACATTTTAATCCTTTACCTGATAAAGTTGACCTTCAGCAATTGCATCCTTCATCATGTGGATGAATGCATAATTTAATAAATACTCTCGTGCTTCATTGTCTAAATCTAAAACAACATTAGCACTACCGTCTTCATTTTCTTTTACTGTGGTTACTGTGAATTTCATTAATACACATCTCCATTCTCTTTAATTTTGAGATCTTCATATGGTGCTGCTACTCTACGATAGAACTCAATCTTAGCACCTTCTAAAGCACCTACTATATCGTTAATAGCTTGGTAGTTACCTTTGTCTGTACGGTTAAAGTAATCTCGTACAATCGAAGTAATAACAAAGTTTAATTCTCCTGGAGTAGTACAAAGGTCACCTACTTCAGCTACACTCTTTGTGTGTAAAAATTGTTTAAAATCTTGTCTAATATATGGCATTAATTCTCTTCCCAAAGGCTTGCATGATAAACTCTAACTTTTAATTTTGGATAGTGAGCCTTAACATCTCTCACTTTAACTGCTACTTGTTTTAAACTAGTATAGACACATTCCTGATTTGCTTTACTAATAGGTATATTATGCTCTATTGTTTCATCATCAGGATCTACATAAGTAACAAAGAATGGCATTAGTCGATATACTCCGTGATAATAGTTTCACAGGCTTTATCTACTGTGGATCTCCACTCAGTTACTAAAGATTCAAAGAATGGATGAATAGTAGAGGCATCTGCTTTAAATGCAACCACTGGTTTACGTAGCACATAGGAAGCATAAAACACTTCCATTGAAGTGCCGTGTTTAGCAATCTTAGGGTTATCTAAATTAACAAGAATCAAGTCTGACTCTTGAATGTCACGAAGATCTAATTCAAAGATTCTCTTCATGTATTTAGGTTGAAAGGAGTGAACCCTACGAGTAGGATCAAGAACCCTTTGATCTGCTTGCTGAAGTAAAGCAGTAGCAATATCACGCCAACCTTTTGCATCTTCAACAGAAACATGTTCCATTGGACCTGCTAAATATATTGTTCTCTGTTTCATTTTATAACTCGTTTAAAATACGCATATAGTTTGCTGTATACCAAAGGCCACCTTGACTTTCTGGTCGTTGATGCCTTGTATAGTCTTGAATTTCAATTTTACACCACACTCTATTCTTAGGGCTTAAATGTGGCGCATTAGGTGTAGAGCAGCAATGCCATCCAGGACGATAGGCATAACCTACAGTAGGATGAGACTCTGCTCCGTAAAGTACACCTGTTTGTATCCTTTGTTTTCTATTAATAAACAATGGTCCATAAGTACCATCTTTTCGTTTCTTAAAGAGTTTGTATGCAATCATTATGAATTATATGTTAACCAATCGGGTTCCATTGTTACCAGGTGTTGAATCAGCCCAATGTTTTCTACTACAGTGATCTCAGAGACTTCTTTAAGAAACTCTCGTTCACTCATTGGAGTTTCGATTGTACATACAGTAAAGTC
>Ga0247723_1001558_pt1 | contig 13320 bp, 6 predicted proteins | sample MSEWelMarce5H_FC_FD_189079 | JGI IMG/M metagenome (GOLD analysis project Ga0247723, IMG submission 189079) | Subsurface sediment microbial communities from gas well in West Virginia, United States - MSEEL Well Study Marcellus 5H_FC | ecosystem: Environmental > Terrestrial > Deep subsurface > Rock...
ACTCTGAGTCGGGTGCGTTCCCAAACGCCTTCAAAGAGAAGGATGTGTGTTTTCAGGTTGCTGTCACCACGAAGGAGTTTGGACACAAAGAGTACCTCGACCGAAAATGCTTCTGTGTCAAGAAAACCAACGGCGCAGAGTGCGAGTCGTTTGATACGGAACGTGAGATGCTCGAACGCCTCGGGCGGTACCTCCGTCAACTCGATCCAGACATTGTGACTGGCTGGAACATCTTCGGGTTCGACTTGGAGTACTTGTACACGCGTGCGGTCGTCACAGGTGCAGGGCCGGATGCCCATATGTGGGGTCGTCTGCGTGGCATCCCAAACGAACTGGTCGTGAAACACTTGGCGTCCAACGCACTCGGATCGAACGACATGAAGATGGTTCCCATGCTCGGGCGTTACGTGTTTGATATGTTTCAGGACATCAAGCGTGAACACAAACTCGAAAGTTACTCTCTGAACAACGTCTCGAAGGAGTTTCTCAAGGATCAGAAGATTGACATGCCCATTAAGGAGATGTTTGCTCATTTTCGTGAAGGTGACCCGGAACGGCTGGGTGAAGTGGCTGATTACTGTATCAAGGATACGGAACTTCCGCATCGCATCTCTGAAAAGTTGTGTCTGATTCAGAACCTCATCGAGATGGCCAAGGCGACGTGGGTTCCACTGAGTTACCTGAGTGAACGCGGTCAGCAGATTAAGGTGTTTTCGCAGTTGGCACGCAAAGCGCGCGAACTCGGATTCATGATTCCGACATTGTACTCTAAAGCTACGGGTGACGAGAAATACCAAGGGGCGACCGTTCTCGATGCTCAGACTGGTGCATACTATGGCCCAATCACCGCCCTTGATTTTGCTAGTCTGTATCCAAGTATCATGCGTGCTCATAATCTGTGCTACTCAAGCCTGGTTATCGACCCCAGGTTTGGCAACATCCCGGGTGTTACTTACGAACAGTACGGTCCATACCGATTTGCACAAGGGGTACCCAGTCTCTTACCAGCCATTCTGAACGAGCTCGCCGCGTTTCGTAAAAAGGCGAAGAAACTGATGGCTCAATCGGAAGGAACACCGATGGAGGCGGTGTACAACGGTCAGCAGCTCGCGTACAAAATCAGCATGAATTCAATCTACGGATTCACGGGTGCGGCCAAGGGTATGCTTCCGTGCGTCGCCATCGCATCGACCGTGACGATGCGTGGTCGACAGATGATTGAAGAGACGAAGAATTACGTCGAGGAACATTTCCCGGGTGCCAAGGTGAGGTACGGGGATACTGATTCCGTGATGGTTGAATTTGATGTCCAGGGACGCAAAGGACAAGAGGCGATTGATTACTCATGGGAACTCGGTGAACAGGCGTCGGAACAATGTTCCAAGTTGTTCAAAGCGCCGAACGATTTGGAGTTGGAAAAGGTGTACTGTCCGTACTTTTTGTACTCAAAAAAGCGGTACGCCGCCAAGATGTACGAGAAAAAGGGGGATGCGGTTGTGTTCAAAAAGATTGACGTCAAGGGTCTGCAGGTGGTTCGACGTGACACGTGTATGTACGTTCGAGGCGTTCTCAAACAACTCCTGAACCTAGTGCTCAACTCTGAGGATCCGAGACCCGCCATCGAGTATGCACGCGACTCGGCGCGGAAACTCCTCAAGGGCAAAGTGGAACCGAAGGAACTCACAATGTCGAAACAGCTCGGCGCAGACTACAAGACGCGTGTACCGCACGTCGAGGTCCGTGACAAGATTCGAAAACGCGCACCGGGTTCCGAACCCCAGAACGGGGACCGAGTCGCGTTTTTGATTACAAAGGTGCCTGGTTTACTGTGTGACAAGGCTGAAGACCCGTCGTGGGTCACGGACAACAAAATTCCGTTGGACTACGTGTACTATTTTGAACATCAGTTAGTCAAACCTGTGTGTGACTTGCTCGAACCGTTGGTGGGTGCTAACCCATTCCAGACAATCTTCAAGTCTGTGGATTACCTGACGACACCTCCAATTTCAAATTATTTCACTCGAAAAGTTTAACGGTACAGGTTGTTGTTGTTACGATTCGGGGAAGGGGTACGTCTGGATACAGCTCCACGGGGACCGTTGACTCCCTTCATGCTTGCCCTCGCAGCAGCTGACATTTTCATTCCAAGGGCATGTTGACGCCAGTGGCGCGTGCTTTTCCCAGCGACATAGTGTTCCGGACCATGGCGGATACCGGCGCGAATGCGAGCGCCGTACGCACGCATGTTATTTGGGCGATTGAAGACGCGGCGCTGGACGGCTCTGTATCCCAGTCCTGGGCGACCGGCGACGACGTTGGCGTACGTGCGACCCCATGCTGGGTTTGCAAGGTGCAGGCGGGTCAGCATACCACGGACACGCGCCTGAATGACACGAGCGTGCCAGTTGCGTCGGGCTGCAAGAGAAATAGCATTGCGACGACGCGCTGCTGCTGTTCTAGGTGAGTTGGGCATTTAGTGTTTACTGAGATAAAAATCCCTTTCCACCGCAGGTGGAAAGTTCTCTCGTCTGTGATCGAACAACGTACCGTTGTCTTAAAAGTTCTGAACCATGAAAAACCATGGAACAACAGATTTCTCAAATGATTGAGTCGGAGGTGGAGCGACGCGTCGTTGAACGCATGACAAAGGCTCTTGAAAAGATTAGTCAGACGTTTGACATTTCTTTGCAACAGCTTCTCCGAACGGCGAGTGAAAATTCGACGAGTGCCTGGAACGGAAACGTGTGCCATGGACTCACCAAGTCGAAACAAAAGTGTAAACGCGGTGTCAAGGATGGGTCTGGATACTGTACGTGTCACAAGGATCAAAAGCCGGTCCAGCGTGCCATTGCACCATCCAGATCTCAACTTGCACTGTTGGCACCGATGCCGGTCCATACACACTCACTGCCTCCGATGTTTCTCGCGGGGTGTCCAGCATGTGAACGTGGAAAAAACTCTCGAATAGATATATAATGGCTGGTGGACTCTTCCCAGGCAAGCCATTCGAGTTCAACGTCAAGTGTATCATTTTTTCGCTGGTTCTTTCGCTAGGATACTGGTTTGCGCCGCACAGAAATCTTTGGGTGCTCGCATTCCTGCTGTGGTTCCCGTATCTTGCTATGGCATGGTATGACTGGAGCTACAACTGCGAAAGCAAGCTGCAGCCTACGGCTGTTCCTTTCGGGCGGTACATTTGGCTGCCGTTCAAACCACCCGGGTACAAGCAGGCGTTCGACGAGCTGCCACCGGAGAAGATTGCCATCATGGACCGGGTGGACCACCTCGCAGGATGGACCCTGGTTGCTGCGTTGGCGACATGGTATCTTCTCAAAAGACGGGTCTGAAAGACCCGTCTTTTATTGTCCATGGGTGACGGACAAGGGACGTCAGGTATGGAAGAAACGCTTAAAAATAAACGAGCATAGTTGTTCATGGCGACACGGAGTGACCTCCTTCTCGAGGCACTCCGGCGATTTTTTGAAGTCCCTGAGCACACTCAGCAACTCAAGGATATCCTCGAACACAGACGCGGAGTGTCTCTCAGGAACCTCGAATGGTTCGTGACAAACTATTCTCGTCAGACGAACGTGACGTATACGACTCCGACAGGACGTCAGTTTACGGTCCACGTGGCATACAAGTCATCACTGGATGGCTATTCTAAAAAGTTTTTTGACCCGTTTTGTCGTACAGAGCGGATCGAGTTCATGGGCATCACGACGACGATCGCTCAGCTGAATTTCATTCGCTGGTGCATCGTGAATGGCATCGTCGACTACATGAATGATAAGGGTGTCCTCCGCGTTCGTCGCCACGAGGAAATAAAAACCCAACCTCTTTGTAGAGATGTCAGCAGCCCAGATTCAACTGGCTGCTGCGCGTGATGCATTCCTTTCTGGAAAGCCAGAAAGAACATTTTTCGAAGGGAAATATAAACCTACTAAAAACAAGCTGGCACAGACGTTCGAATACCCATTCGATAATCCAGTGACTACATTTGGACAGACGGGTATTTGCACAGTTCCAAAAAAAGGTGATACGATCACGGGCGTGACGCTCAAAGTCACACTCCCTCAAATTTACACACCAATCAGTCAGACCATGTATGTGTATCCCGTGCCGTCGAGTCGTTTCGATGGTGCTTTATTTGTGGAGGTGAAACTTGTATCAGTGACGAGCAGCGGTACTCAACTTACAATTGTCACAATGAATCCAGTCACGGCCAACGTTGGTTCTGCATTTAGTCTTTTTGACACTGGGTTGTTTGATGGTGAATATGTTGTCAAGACAAAGGTGAACTTGACTACGTTCACAGCGGACTCGACTGCACCTGCAGCCGTGTCGACGAAAGGAACCGTCAGTATACTAGACGTTCGTCCACGTGACGTCACTGGGTATTTCTCAACTCAGAATTTCACGCTGTGGTCCGATGACTTTACAGACATTCCTATATCTCTCGTCTCTTTAACAGGAAATGGTTCTATCGTGACGGGTGTAACAGATGGTTCACTCGGTCAGGATCTTATACCTGGAGCAGCTATCATAATCGACGGTGTGACTGGTGGGACTGGAATTTTCAATGGAACTTTTACAGTCTTGACGTATACATCAGGGACGAATACATTCACGTATGCGGCATCCGGTACAGGTGTACCAAACATGACAAACGCTCGCATGCGTTCACCTGCAATGACTATTCAGTATGACCCTGTTCTGAACGTCTTTAATTTCACGAGTGTTTTGTTTACGTCGATTCGTTTCCTCACAGCCCTTGATGCTGCATTCTGGGGATTTGATTTCAGACAGGGTCCTGTATTTCCATTCGTCAACGGTACACTAACGTCTCAATGGACGCTCGTACAAGGTGGGTGGATTTACGGATTCTTGCCCCCGGGTGATTCTGCGTACGTGGATTCGGTCGCCAACAAACTCATCAAAAGCGCGAGAATCATGGTGGGTAAACAAACCATCAACGAATTTTCAGGCGAATACATCGAGCTCTACAACGACCTGAACACTCCGTACGAAAATCAGGCTATTTACAAGCTGCTCTGTGGAAAGTACGACACGACACAGGCGAGTCAGCCTCGCACGTACTACGTGAAAATTCCACTCGGATTTAATTCAATTCCCAATTTGACGTATCAAAACTTGGAGGTTCAGATTGATTTTGACATTTTGACCAATTTATCGGGTGCAATTAACAGAGGTGTTGGTTTTTTCGATCCATTGTCATACACGACGTTCGACGCGACTGATGGTCTCCCTGTCCTGAATGGTGAATTCATCAACACTATTGCTACGCTTTCTTTCGAGCAGTACATCATCTTTCGAACAAAAGCTGGTTCGATTATCATCTACGACAGTACGAAAGCTATAAACGATCCAGGAGCTTATTCAACTATTTCTTCATATATATACGCCATCAGCGAATCATTCTTTACGGATTTTACGACTCTCGGTCAGACGTTGTACGCTCAGTCATACAACAACTTTTTACTCCAAGGACCTATTCTCGACCTCGTCGCAGGTGACATTTCATCATTCACAGGAAATGACTTTTTACCGATTCTTCCCACGTCAACTTTCATAAACATATACTATGCAGAAGTCTCACCTGGTGTATGGACCGTTGCTACACTCGGGGATCATTACATACGTACTGGTGACACAATCACAATCACAGGGGCATCACCTTCGAATTTTAATGGCTCGTACACCGTTCAGGTGACGTCTTCGACATCCTATGTGTTTCAGGCAGTCCTGACGGGAGGTCCCGTAACAAACCCCGGTGACACAATCACGAGAGGAACGATCGCATTGACCAACACGCTCATCACTCAGTTCGGTACAGGCGTACAGGTGACGACTTTAACACCTCATTATTACAGCGCAGGTGACCAAATTGAAATTGTTGGTTCCACGGGTTATGATGGTATCATATCCGTGTTGTACGTCACTTCACCAACTCAATATACGTTTTTCGCAACAACCGATGTATTTCCGCCAATTATTGTTCCGGACGGGGCAGCCGGTGTTTCTGTAAAACAAATCGATTATGCAAGCAACCCACCGAACGGTCTCGTAACCGATGGTGTCTATGTGTATTACGCAGTCATGTCAAACAGACCTACCATTTACTTCGTGCGTTACGATAGTACAAAACCATATCTTACAAACACATCTTATTCTGCTATAGATTTCACTGCAAATGTCACGTCCTACAATTATAACTACGAACAACTTGATACCCTTTTCACTGGAACTTCTATTTACGTTCTTCCGAAACAGGGAACAAGTAATACAGCTTACATTTACAACATCAACGCTGATTTCATGGATCCAGACTCATGGCAAGCTTTCGATTATCAGGCTCTTCTAGGTGTCGATTTCATATCATCAGGTATATGCATAGGGCCCTATTTATATTTTATCGCCGACGGGTACAAGATTATCCAGTATAACGTCCTCCAGTCGTATTCAGATTTGAGTTCGTATTCAGTATTTGATACACTCGCACAGAACCTCCTACCATGGTCTACGTTCGGAACGAATTGGAACTTGGAGTTTCCTGTTTTGTCTGCGTCGAGTGACGGAACGCATATCACAGTCGTGACATCACCTACAATTCCAATCAATGTAGGTGATACATTTACTCTTTCCGGAACTGGGTTGTTCGATGGAAAACATGTAGTCACTACAAAATTAAGTCCGAGTTCGTTTACTTCAGATTCAGATGAACCACCTGCGTCTTCGTCGACGGGTTCGGTTTTTGTTACAGAGGTGGGGACGGAAATGCCACTGACAAACCTTATGAGCAGCGGAAAATACATGTACATGTCCGCTGGGTGTATATCTTCAAATATTTATTCAACTGGACAGGCGTGTGTGATACGAGTGGATGTTGCCAATGGTTTGGGTAATCCGGAATCGTACGAGTACTATTCATCAGCAGCTGGTCAGTCTCCCATTCCATTCGATTTCAGTAGTAACACATACGCAGTGAACACTGACGCGAACCCTTCTGTGACTCTCAAAACACCCATAACACTCAATTCACCTCTCCCAAATCTGAACATTTCTATTGTAGGAACCGATGGGAGCACGGCAGTCGTCACGACACAGAACACACATAGTCTTTACACGGGCATGGTTGTGCTCATACAGGGAAGTGATTCATTCGACAACCTAGTGCCGTATCCTGTCATAGGTATATTAGACGACAACAGATATACAATTGCGACGAGTATCGTCGCGACAGACAACGCACCGAATGCAGGTGTTACTCTTTCAATTCTCAATTTGGCTATTGTAGGGCCAGGTGGGGGTTCAGCGTACGTGACGACACTGAATCCACATGGTCTTTCAGCTGGTATGGTTGTGCTCATTCAGGAAAGTACGTCGTTTGATAGCCCCGTGCCATACACGGTCACAACTATAATAGACGAAAGAAATTACGTAATCGCTACGGGTATCGTCGCAACAGACATTCCTCCAGCTTCAGCGGGTGTTACAATTTCTACATTCAATGTTTCGATTGTGGGAACGGACGGCACGGGTGCGGTATGTACGACATTGAATCCACACGGTCTCACTGACGGTATGTTTGTGTTGATCAGAGGGAGTACGTCGTTCGACACTCCGATACCGATTGCAATCAAATACCAAAATCCATACACATATGCATTTGGGACGAACGTCATTGCAACTGACACTGCACCGGGTGCAGGTGTTACAATCAATGTCCTCGTCAACAAATCAATCATAGGTGACGGAACAAGCACTCAAGTGACCATTCAAGATCTCGTTCTCAAGAATCATCTGTTGTCCCCCGGTGACATTATCAGCATTCAAGGTGCTGAACCATCGTTCCTGAATGGTACACGTATTGTTACAGCAGTTCCAAATACGACGCAGTTTAATTTTGACTCACCGTACCTAGCAGGTCGGTACACTCCAAAGATTTTCATCTACGGTCCACGTTACGTGTACATGTACACCAACGACACAGGAACATACGGGAATACACAAGCCAAGGATATCATCCGGTACGACCAATACACACAGACGGGGAATCTGAACACGAGTCTGCTCATTGATTTCGAGAAACATGACGATCCGCCACCGGAAAATCAACTCATAGGCGTCGTTCAGGTGGCAAAGTCAAACAGTCCACTTGAGATGCAGTTCAAGGGTCCCGTGAAGGAACTCTGGTTCACTGGCACACCCGACACAGCCAACGTGTACCAGTACTCGTCCATCGCCGACCAGACGGCGTTGGCACTCACGCACGGTGAAGAGATTGTGTCCAGAGACGTCGGGAGCTACATATTCTACAACACCGTTCAGCCTTTCAATAATCACACCACCATGCCGACTCGCAACTTTTCAATGTACAGCTTTGAAATGGATCCCGAAAACCTAATACCAAATGGAACTGTAAACTTTTCGAGAATAAGCGAACAAATCTTCTCGAACGCATCCGCTACGGTATGGGCACGGTCGTACAACATCCTCAAAATTCAAGGCGGCGTCGGTGGTCTCTTATTTAATTCCTAAACTTTGAGTAGAGAATGGTGCCAGCACAGTTTGCACATCAGCTGACGCGTCTGCAGTTTCCAAAGGATGTACATTTCGGAGATGATGTCACCATTTGGATTGCAAAGGCGGGGGATGTTGCAATTGGAAAAATGTACCTTCGTGTTGATTGGCCTGAACAAGCGCCTGTTCAGAATTCAGTAGGAACGTACATGATCGATTATGTAGAACTTTTGTATGAAAACCAACTCATAGAACGTCACTACGGTGAGTCACTCGAAATATGGAACGACATTACAGTGACGCAGTCCAAACAAAGTGCCCTCACGACGCTCGTCGGAAAAGGACTCACGGACAGTCTCGATTCGTACTATATTCCGATTCCGTTTTCAGTCGATTTGCCTTTGTGTGCACTGAAAAAACCCCCTGTGTTTCGTGTCAAATTTAAATCGGCAAACGAGTTTACAGTTTTGAACTGGACGCTTCCAATTCAGGTGAACTTATTCGTCGATTACGTCTATGTGACCAAGGCTGAACGCGACTACATGAAAAAGACGCCGATGAACTACCTCGCCAAGACGTGGCAACGCATGATATACACGGTGTCTGCAGGTGAAACAGAGGTTTCAGTACTGACGGATTTTGTCCACAGTGTCAAGGAACTTTTCTGGGTCATCCAGAACGACGGAACGTCTGCATACAACTACCTGAATGCTGGCGGTGACCAGCTGGTCAATATGAAACTTACATTTAATGGCGCAGAACTCATCAAACGCGAATTTGGAACTCCGTTGTATCTCCGAATCGTTCAGCCGCTCGAATACCACACACGGACACCGGATCACTCTTTTTACATGTACTCTTTTGCGATCGACCCTGAACACGAAGATGCGACGGGTGAAGTCAACATGAGCCTCGTGACTCGCCAAATCCATACGTTAACACTGACACCGTGTCCGTACTCACGGTCTCTCCGGATTTACGCTCTCGGGTACAACGTCATTTCAGTCAAGGATGGAGATTTGAGAGCATTGAACGTTGACGTCCGTGAAGGCGGGCAAGATACTGTCATCACAGCTGAAAAGATCCAGAACAATTCATACCCAGGGTTGTATCCTTTTGACACCTTCACGTTCACGTCTCTCGGGAACACAGGTCGCCAGGGACCGACATCGAATACGTATCCGACACAACCAGTTCCAGTTCCAGTTCCATGGACCGAAGATTCACAGTGGTACATCACGAAAGGCGTTCAGTACTGGACTGCGCCTGCAAACGGCGTGTATCAGGTGACGGCTGCAGGAGCCATGGGTGAGGCGAGTGGACGTATCATACAGGGAAATGTGGCGTTCTACGAGGGACAGGTTCTCAAACTCTCAGTCGGACAACTCCCCGTGTCGGGTTTAGCTGCAGACCATGTGACAACAGGAGCCGGTGGATGCTCTTCCATAAGCACGGATGCAAATGTACCTATTCTCGTAGGCGCTGGGGGAGATGGTGGTATTTTTAATCCATGGTACCCGGCTGTTCCAAACGCAAACATCACAGAAGTTGGTGGTGGTGGATATGTTATAACTACAATGTCACCACATGGGTTTCCAGATGGTCTCTACGTAAACATCACAGGAGGAACTGTAATGGATGGTTCATATCAGATTCAGGTTGTGGATGACAGTACATTTGCTATCGGCACAATTCCTGGACTTTTACCAGTTCCAATTGATTATCCAGATGCTGGTACAACTGCACCGGAGTCACTCCCGAATGGAAACATCACCGGGTTTGGAGCGGGTGCTCAAGTTACAACTATTGCACCGCACGGATTCTCGACTGGTCTCTATGTGACAGTCTCTGGTGGAACAATATTCGATGGTTCATATCAGATTAATGTTGTGAGTAACGTTGCATTTCAAATTCAAACGTCAGTCGCTGGAAGTATTGATTTCCCTGATGCTGGTGTGACTGTACCCGCCGCGCCTCAAAATGGTGTGTTTCAACCATACGGCAACGGTCAGGGTGGAGGTACAGGGTTGGGCGTCGCGGGCGCAGGGTATTACACAGACGGACAGTACCCTGATCAAACGTTTCCGTTTCTTTTACCCAAGGCTATTGTGACAACTGGATATGGAAATCAGTACGTATACGGTGGAAACTATAACCCTCAACCCGGAATTCCACCGCCGCCGTCAGCCCCTGTCGCGGAGGGTGGTTTCGGTGGCGGTCAATGCCCTATCAATCTCGTGTCTAACATCGTTAGCATAAGCAATCAGGGTCCATATCCTCTCATACCCGGTTCTAACATTTACGCCGTGACGACCGAGCAGATTAACGGACTTCCTCAGGGGTACTTGGTATACATATCAGGTGTTCTATCAGCAGAGGGTGATTTCAATGGACCGAACCTAATTCTCGCCGTCCCTAGTATTCAGACGGTCGCACTTATTTCATCTGCAGTTGGTCCGTTTGACTTGACGGCTGCGACAATTTACGGAGTGGCTTTCGGTGTAGCTGGAGGAGGTGGCTACTCGGGAAGCCCTGGAAATGGTTTACAGGGTGCGACGTGCTATGCGTCAGATCAAGTGACGAATGTCCAAGATCTCGGACTCAACGCTGATTCTGGATACATTACGATAAGTCTTGTACAATAAATGCACCTCCGTTATTAATTTCGAGGTCGACATACCCATAGTAGTACAGGTACAATGTATACGCCTGAGTAATCTGTGGTGCGACTGTAGAATCGAACACGAGATCAAGGTGCGACGTGTTTGAGTTCAACTTTGCAAAATCGACACTCCCCTCTTGTGAGTATTCGCGTGGATAATCCGAAAAGCAGTACATGTAAATATTCTTGGTCGGGACTGAAAGCCCGTGGTCCATGGGTTGTTTGTAGCTGTAGTACAAAGCACCGGGGAAGTTTGAAAGGATGTTTTGGTTGTCCAGGTAGATTGTTCCTTCTTTGATTGCATCGAGGAAGTTGATATTAACGCCATTGAAAAACTGTACAGGTACAGCAGCCTCGACGAAATCCGTGCTGTACCCGTATTGATACCTCGACGTGTAAAAATCTGGATCGGATGATTCGTACAACTTGTTTCTGACAAACCACGTAAGCATACTGACTGGGTACTTGGATGTAAAGTTGACAATTGCCTTTCCGTTGTTGTACGGCAGTTCAGCTTCTGCCCAGACGCGACTGACACTGATCTTGTGCGGTTTTGCCTGGTAGTACATTCGTTCTTCTGGTGTCAAAGTGATTTCCTCGACGAGGATCCTCGGGTTAATGAGGTCTACGCGGTTCCCATTGGCATCATGGGGTGCGTTCGTGATCCAGGACACGTCATGGAACGTGAATCGAATAGTGACGACTTGTTGTAGAATGGCGCATAAAGGAAAAAATGGCTTTTCGAGACGTTCCCTCCCTTTTTTCGAATGACTCTGTCGTCTGCAAAAGAAGAAATCGAGGGGAATCAACATGTCTAGTTGGGTCGTCGCCGGAACGACGTTCGATTCGGCTTGTCCTTTACTTATAGCCTGATACATGGCGAGTTTTTCATCCGCGTCAAGGAAAATCTGATCCCGAATGACATACCAGTCATCTGTGATTGATTCGATGACGCGACCGTCGAGTATAAACTCCACCTTTTTAAAGATGGCTCGACCGGTCAATTCGCAGTACGAATACCCTGTAGGAAGTGCGGGAAGCGAAACAGACAGGTACATGTTCGAAAGTAAATCTCCCGACTCTCGTGGATACAGATTCATCGAATAAGTCGTGGAGGAATCGAGAAACCCACTCGTCGTTTCGAGTGGGTTTAAAAGTCTTTGTGTCTGGACGAACGGTGTGTGTTGTTTTATTTGAGGTATCCAGAGAGACTCACCACCGTACATGTATTTTTCTTGTGCACCTATGGCTGCAATTGCAGTGAGCGCACCGGTGCCGAACCCACGACCGCTCATTTCGATGTAGGCTTCACGGGGTGCAGGAGCATCCGTCCATACGTTCGAATTGAGGTCACGCAACCCCGCAGTCTGCCCTTTTATCATAGCCGCATCGAACAATTTCGGGTCGTACATCGAATAGTATTTGCTTTGAATTTGCGCCTTTGGACGAAGAAATGTCAATGGCACGATTATCCCTGGAACCGGCAATACTTGTTCTTGATCGACAGTGACTTTCAGTTTGTACAAATAATTGTACGGTTTTGTTGCACTCCCTACCAACGTATTCGACGTACCCATTTCAGGTGTTATTTCCAGTACAGTGACGTTTCCAGAAACATCGATGAGAAGCGTCGAAGGATCGCTCAAACCAGTCACTTTCCAATCCTTGTCAGGTATCGGACCGGTAAATTTATCGATAATGTACAAATTGAAAATATTACCCGTTACGAGAGGACCTCTAAACCCACGGACTGTCGAATTCTCACTTGTTTTCTTAAACCCAAATGTAATCTGAAGCAGTGAACTCGGTGCGACTGGAATCTTACCAGATCCCTCGATATATGCTGTCACAAGTGAGACGTACGGAAACGAAATAGATGGTGGACCTGGATTTATAATCACGTCACCGTAGACGTTCGATGTATATGTTTCGACATAGACGTCTCCTTCTATCCCAGTCAGACCCGTGATTGACATTCCAGGAACAATAGGCGCATTTTGTGTCAGGTAAACCGCGAGAACATTCGGTGTGAGTGATGGTCCATAGAATCCGGTAACTGTCAGACTTGATGCGTTAGGCTGACCCGGAGGCGGACCCGGAGGTGGACCCGGAGG
>Ga0247723_1001559_pt1 | contig 13319 bp, 17 predicted proteins | sample MSEWelMarce5H_FC_FD_189079 | JGI IMG/M metagenome (GOLD analysis project Ga0247723, IMG submission 189079) | Subsurface sediment microbial communities from gas well in West Virginia, United States - MSEEL Well Study Marcellus 5H_FC | ecosystem: Environmental > Terrestrial > Deep subsurface >...
TTTCCTTTGGCACAGCCATTTAATTTTAATTTTTTAGGGTTTAGTTACAAACTTAAACTCTTACGGTCCAATACCATACCAATCCATACCTTTAGGTATAGGAGCTAGTATATCTTTTCTCGTAATTTTGTTGCGAGGATTTAGTAAGCCATCCTCAATAGCTTTTTGGCGAAGTCGATTATATGTCTCAATTGACATACCCTCATCCTTCAGTGCCAGTAATGTTTTCTCTATTGTCTCACCTTCTAAAGCATCTGCATAGATTTCTCTAAGAGCTACTTTGGACTTTGCTGCTTGTCCTATGTTGGTGAAGAAAGCATCGTGAATCGTTGCGGTTTCAATACCATTTTTACGACCCCATAAATGAAATCTTCTTACAATAGCGGCATCATTCATGTGGTTACCGTTAACCCCCATGCCAATGCCAGCCCTTTGGAGGCTTGATTTTCCTAGAAGTGAAGCATCTTCTGCCCGATCTTCGTAAATGTTACGGACCATCCTGTTAGCTTCTTTGTCATAGAACTCAATGCTAGTTTGGATTTTAGGTCTGTATCTCTGGTATAAAGTCTTACCATCAAATGTTACCCAAGGTACATCGACCTTCTGAGTTTCATCAACGTAAGCTTTAGCAGCTTCTTTCCAGAATTGTACGAATTTTTGAGTTACTGGTGCTCTCTCAGCTAGTCTCCGAGACATGATCTCTGACACCGCTTTGAAGTCTTGAGGACCAATTAGTCCTTTACGAGCATTCATTAACTTATCGACAAACGCTTCTACGTCTGGGTGAGAATCACGAGCGTGTGCTAAAAGTTCTTGCCCCACAGAGGTTTCACCTTCAACAACTTCGTTTAACTCACGCTTTAATTGTTTAAGACCAAATACGACATTTTCAGCTCCTAGCCTATCTGCCTCTTTAATCTTTGCATCTATAATATTAGTTACTCCACGAAGTTCTTCACGGGTAACAACAGTATATCCTTTTGTCTCTAACACTGAAGCAAACTTAGCTTCAATATTAGCTGCTTGTGTTGCTTTACCTGCACCATAAAAAGAAACCATGTTCTGTGCTTTTGCAGCCTTTTGAAGGTCTGTCCACTGAACATTAGCATCCCTCAATCCTTGTATTTTCTGGAACTCTGGATCAGACACTGTATCCATAGCTACTAAGTCATACAAACGATTCTTTTGTAATGTAGGTAATACGTTTGAGTTGATTGAAATATCTCTATCTCCAGTACTTAATCCGATGATCTGAGCACCAGAGGATGAAGCATCATTCTCAATCATTAATTTTGTTTTATATGTTGCTAGTTTATTTACATCAGTAAAGTCACCACCTACATGATCATATATACGAGCATACTCAATAGCTAGTCTAGAAATCTTTGGAATCTCTTCTGCCTCTTGTGCTCGAATTAAAGGATGTTCTAGAAATTCCCTAATACGCCTATCACGCTGAGTAGTCTCTCTCATTAGACGGCCTAAGTTAAGAACATCTTTTTGATTTCTCATAAAGATTTCCATCCGACCTGCTTGTGTTAATGCCTCAGTAGCTGGACCAATCATTGAACCAGTCTGGATCATTAGCTCCTGAACAATTTCAGGTGTAACGGCCTCTGCCTTAGCAGTATTTAAAAACGGACGAACAACTTCACCACCAGTAGGTGTCAAGAAGCCTTGATAGTAAACACGACCACGACCATCGATATTAGCAACAACGCTAAATGGTTTTCCAGTGTCTCGATGATACTTTACAGTCTGCATAAAACTATAACCCTGATCTCCACGAGTCAGAATAAGTTTTCTAAAGTCATTTAAGTCATCATACTTCTTTACATTCCCACGGGGATCTCTAAAGCGCACAACATCTTCCATGAATCCAGCATACTCATTATCAACTTCATATTTCACTGACATTGTGTGATTAAGCATATCAGCAAAATCACGATCAATCAATACTTTGTCATAGTTAGCGTTAGCTCTACGTGTAATAATAGGAATACCTGTGTTATTACCTCTAGCATCAAAATAAGTCTTAGCCCCAGGTCTTACATAAAGCTTGTCTCTATCAGAGTTAATTCCAATTCGTTTTGCTAATAAAGCACTACGATTAGCTCTCTGTAAGTTGAGCATATCTTTGTTTAAAATCTGAACTTCACGACTAACAGTGTCTCTCCAAGGTCCACTAGCACGGCCAGTCTCAAGATCAACAACTGATCTTCTAGTCTTGCCACGCATAACTACACGGATGTAGCCTTTATCTTTTAATGCTGTAAGAATCTGTGAGCCATCAGCATGATAGTCTTGTAGTGTAGGCTTAAAGAATGGGAAGTCTGCGACATTCCAAGATTCTCTCAGTGTTTTACCTACATTGATTGCCAATGAATCGTAGTCAGTTGACTTACCATCAGCAACAACAGTTAATACCTTTGATAAAGTATCAATTGCTTTCTTGTCGTTTAAACCACCCTCTACTAATTGATTTAAATAATTTTGTCTTCGTTTACCGAATAAAAATTCTAAGTCTACAATCTTACGATAGTCTTCTCTTCTGTTTCTTAAGAACTCATCAATCAATCTTTCGCTAGGTGCTTTGTCTTTAAAGAACAGTTTGGCTCCAGGAATATTGTCTAACAAAAACTTAACTACTTTATCCTTGAACACATCAACGCCAATTCTAGGCGCACCTCTAAACCAAGTGTACAAAGGTGTCCTACCTGTATAGTACAATGATCTAGCGAGAGGTCTACCCTCAGTAGCAGCCCAGTTACGGACATATCGTTGATTGTCTATATTGTTTTGAATGACCTCATCAAATGTATAGTACTTTCCAAAGATCTGAACTTTAGCTGGCTCTCCCGCAACCCCGTAAGAGTCAAACTGCTGAGACCTAGCTCTTGATCTACGATCTAGAATACGACTTGTGTTAACTACAGAATACTGCATTTCACCACGGGCAACATTCATAAAGTTAACCCAAGGTTGCTTATCATTATTGTATCGTTCAAACACGACACGTAGATTCTCTGCAATAGCAGTCTGTTGATTTACAGATACTGAGTCATCTAAGCTTTCAACGAATTGTTGAATCCATGCTTTTTGTTCTTGATTAAGAGCCTTAGAGTTCTTAATAAAGTCTATACGTTCTTGTAATACACCAAAGTCTGGATCATAGAGTAATGTAGAACTTTGTTCACCTGTAAATGGATCAAAGCTATTGTTACGCTCATCAAACTCATTGTTTGCCCTAATTCGAACTGATCGTTTACCTGCTAGAGTAGTACCACGATAGTCTACTAAAGAAATAGTCTGAGCAGTATTCTCAGTGTCTGCAATATACATTGCCTTCAATTGTTTAGTAGCCTCTGTATTCCTCATTAGCTCGTATGGCCTGGCCACATTAACTGCAAACAGGTTAGCCTCTGCCTCAGCTACAGCTGACTGTCTAGTTGGGAAGAAACTTGTTCTTGCGTTATCAAGCTTCCTTAATGCAGCAATGCTTAGTTGTTGGCCTTTAGCAGTAGTAAAAGCCTTTACATCCAGAATACCTTTTTGTAATAGTCCAGCACGTTCTTCACTGCCTAGATGTTTAACTTGAACCATCATAGGCTGGCGCTTAAGCCAAGCACCATAAGTCTCTACTGGTGGTAAGCTACCATCAACAAGTTTTTCAGAAGTTTCTTTTAATTTGTTAACCTTTACTCTTGTATCTTCTGCCTCAGCAGCCTTTAATAGTTCTTCCTTGTTCTTTAGAACAGGAACCATAGAGCTACGGCAATTCCAGTGAAGTGGTGGTCTAAATCTTAGATCATCGATCTTGTATACTTGACCATCATGGTGTGCACAGATTCTTGAAGTTCTATTGTCTAGTACAGCAGTAAATCTGTAACCCTTTAAAACCTCTTTATTACGATCCATTACTAAATTAAGCGCTTGTGCTTGTGTATTAGTAATAGCAGTCCTAACCAAGACCTTAGCCTGAACCTCAGTCAAAGTGGTTGTTTTAATTACATCTGCAATAATTTCTTTTACTGGCTTATTGTCTGCTAAACCAGATTTAATCTTTCCATCAATCCTAGCAAGCTCACTTGTACCAACAGTATCAAAGTGATCTCTTAAGCTTCTGGATGCTGTAATATTAGGTCCAATAAGCTTTGGAATAGCATCGCTACCCCTAGGCTTCTGAACTCTGAAGAATGAACCAGCACTCTTCTCTAAATTGTTAGCATGAAAGCTTACAGAGGCATCTGCATAATCACTAACTGAATTCTTAGCAATCATGTGCAACTCTTTTGTTGCTCGAGTTACCTCTGGCTTCACATCAGCCTTAATGTTCTTTGTTAAGAGTACTCTAAGGCGCTTTTGATGTCTACGAATACCCCTACTTACATTAGTAGAGGTTTCCGCTTCATATAGTCTTGTATCAGCTAAGTGCTGTACAATTCTGTCATAAATTTCCGTATTAATAGGAGTTGGCATATTTCCCCTTGATACCATACAATATATGCATCAAGGATGCCCGTATTATACAGTGTTGTCGTTGTCATCTTCCCTATTATTAGGGCGCATATTATCTGTGTCTGAGATAGAAGAATCTATGCTCATTGCCTTAGTGTCTACTAGAGGGTCACTCTGAATCTCCGCTACACCGTCTTCATCGTTGTACTCAGCTGGAAGCACATCATTGAACTTAGCAATAGAGATGAATGTAGAACGTGGAATAATACCTTGCTGGTACCACTCTGTAACTAGTCTCATCCAGTCTGCGCCTACAGGAGTAGGATTAAAGTCAGCACTTAATGTGAACTTAATGTCTGTTGGAAGAACCTCAATATTGTACTTCCACTTAAGCATTACTGTAATGATCTGTCTCATTGTCTCTGAGATACGGGTATTAAGCATACCTAGTTGAGCAGTCTGAGCAGCATTACGGATTTCTAAACTTACACCTGACTCACCTGAAGAGCCCTCTGGTGAAAGCATACGAATGCCCATACGAGCCATTTCTTCAATGGTAGCTGCAATAGCCTTTTCCATATCCGCTAAAGCGCCTGTTGGAGTGTCCAATGCTCTAATGTCGTCTCCAGCACGGAGCTTAATCCATGAGCCAAGACCTGCCTCTACAATAGTTTCAAACTCTTCATCAGTCATATCTGACATTACTACTGGAGTGTATGTAGCTGCACCATAAAGTAAGTGATTACGTCGGCTAATCTTGTTGTACAAAGCAATCTCACGATCAATCAATGATTGTAAGATTGGTTCAACAGGATCAATCTGACCATTCAATGGGTAGGCAGGAATGAAGTTCATTCTTTCACCGTTCATCAAAGGTACTTCTGTACGAGTCTTTACCCATGCTGCATTAGCATTGTCTACTTGATACTTAGATGTAACGTTACCATTAATAACGCTTACAGACTCATTAGTGTCTCGTGTGTAAGTATCTACGACAAGCAGTCCTGACTCATCTAAATAATAGTGAGTAACAGTATCTACATAGTCTGGGTGGAATTCATTTTTAGAGTAGTCTTCCATGTAGTAACGGAAAAGTAAACTTGTTAATACTTGTTTGTTAGTATTACGGTCTTGACCTCTGCGCCAGTTAATAATGTTCTCTGCTTGGATGAGCATTACATATGGGGACAAGGCCTTAGCCTCTTCCATAGTGAGAGCATCGGGATTAGCTACTGTAGGGTAGTCTACTAAGCACCAAGCTCTAGACGACTGTAGTTCTTCCCAAATAGCCGCATCTAAGAAGCCATGTAATGAAGTACCATCAGCACCAAAAGAAGTACGAATCCAGTCTTCAGTTCCTTCAGGAAATACATTCTCTGGGAGCTCAATAGCTGCTTGCTTACGTAACAAGCCACCTACAAGAACTTTAGCATACTGTGCTGTTAGTCCAGGAAGTTCACCTTCAGCACGATAGAAGTTGTACTGTTGTGAACTCATTGTAGGAGAGAAGGGTAATAGTAAGTTATTGTACGTTACAGTATCAATCGAGTCATCATACGCTCTTGCATGAGTCTGTCCATTAAGAACAGCTCTAGCCCTCTCCCAGAGAGGCCGCATAGACTCATATGCTGCGTTAGGATCCCCAAGGCTCTTCGTCTTAGCCTTTGATGGGGTCGTTGTTAGGTTTGCCATTTAAAGTTTCTCCTCCATAAGCATCCTAACAATCTTCGCAACGATGTCTGAGCGAACAATATCGTCTACACCAAACTCGATGATAGGAATGTCAATGTTATGTTTCTTGCATAGTTGGACAAATTTAAGAATGTCCTTACCACTGTTAATATCACTCTGGGCAGGATCGCCACAGAGGACCATTTTAGAGTTCTCACCAAGGCGTGTTGTAATCGCCTTTAACTCTTCAAATGTTAAATTCTGACACTCGTCTACAATGACAAGTGAGTTTTCATAAGATCGACCACGAATAGTTTCTAGCGGTTGGATCTCGATTGAACCTTTGTTTACTAAGTACTGATAGAAGCCTAACCCGAAAGACTTCTCTAAAACACTAGTAATAGGCATTAACCAAGGAGCCATCTTATCAGCGATGGTCCCTGGAAAATGTCCTAAAGATTTTCCCGTAGCTACGTTAGCTCTACTTAAAATTATTTTATCATACTTGCCTGTTAAGAACAAGGATGCTACCATAGATGAGGAGCAATAAGTTTTACCTGTACCAGCGCAGCCAATAGTGACAGTGATAGGGTAATGACGAATTGCAGTAAGGAGATTGTCCTGTTTGTCATTCTTAGGTTGAACGTGGAATGGCCTTGGGGCCTTAATAACTTTAACATTAGATTGGTAATCCTCAATATGTGATACTTGAGCTTGTTTACGTGGGACTTTACGGGTTTTTTGCATTAGCTAAATCCTTACTTCTTTGGTACTTCAGTACCCTCTAGCTTTTTATGAACTTTAATTTCTTTACAGACTTCTTTAGACTTACCAGTCTTAGGGTCTTTAGTCTCTTTACAGACCTTCTTTGTTGTTGGCTCTGCTGAATAAACAGTAGGTGCAACAAACAAAAGAGCAAATAGTAGTGCTAATTGTTTCATTTTAATCCTTTAGATAGGAGGATGATCTGAGGGTGGAGGGGCTAGCTTACCACCATAACCTGTAGTTACCTGCGGTTGAGGAGGTGCTGGAGGTGGCGAAGCTTGTTGCATAGGCGCACTTTGAGGAGCTGCCATAGGGGTAGCCATAGGCTGACTTGGAGTTGGCGTTGATGCTACTCCTGCCATCTTCTCTTGACCTCTTGACCATGCAGTAATACCTAGTACAGCACCCATAGCCATATGGAATAATCCACCACCCTGAAGGGTTAATGGAGCCCACTGTCTAAAGGCATCATTCTGAACAGCAGTTTCCCAGAATTGTACAATTGTAAACATAATAGGAAACAAGATAAAGTCAGAGGCACATACACACATGTACATTACCGCCATCATTGGACGCCACTTCTTCTGGATCCAACTTTCTTCTTCCTTCTTAGGAGCTTCGTGACTAGCGTCAGCTACCTTAATTTCTTCTGACATAAGAATTCCTTAAATTGTTAGTGGTAGCCACAACCATACGGCTTGTGACATTAGCAGTGATGCTACAGCACCTACGCCAATACTGGCTCTGAATAGGTTACGATTAACAGCAAGAATAGATGCGGTTAATAACACGATAGCAATCTGGAATAGTGACCCTGCATAAGTATAGAATGGAGAACGTTGTTTAGCTACTGCTCTCTCAGCCTCTAGCTTACGGGCCTTGGCCATAAGTTCTTTCTTACCTTCGCCTGTAGCAGGTTCAGACTCATATCTATCGATTTTCTTTTGTAATTCTTCTGCCTTAGCGGTGTTACCTTTGGATAGAGCATTCTCCTTAGAGATCTCAGTTAGGCGACCTTTAATATCTTTAGATTGATAGAATGCCCATGTGTTGTTTGCTTCGATTGTGTTGTTCAATACCTTAGAACTATTAGATCCACCCATAAGAGTGTTAATAGCTAACAATGCAGCAAGCACTGTAATAACCCAGCCAGCTTTGTCTTTTAATAAGGCTTCTCTTTCGCTTCTGCTTAGAGGTTTCTTTTCTTCTGTCATAGTCCAATCTTTCCTAGTAATAGGTTAACGAGTTTCTCTGCGAGATCATCTGGTAGGTATTTTAGAAATCCCAAGAAGTATAATGCCACTAGGCCATATACAATGATTCTCAAAGACAAATCAAAAGTCTTCTGATACTCGTTCATCGTCCACACCCACCTGGAGGACATAGATTGCTAAGTTCGTTAATGCCAACAAACAATAGAAACAGTACAAAGAATAAAGCACCAACAGCAATAGCTATTTGTGTATAATACTCTTCATCCTCTTTAGCTTTCTTTTCTGCATCCTTAAGCTTTCGCATAGCAATGGCATCATCACGATCCATCTCAGCTTGGCGAGACTTAATTTTATTCCATACATCTATCTTACCTGTCTGCATAAAGAGCATCTTTAACTCTTCTTCAAATGCTCGAGCTTGCTCAAGAGCCATTTCGATTTGCAGTGCAGTGCCCATATTAGAGCCTTTGCCAGATTGTTTAGCCTCGATAAGAGCCTTAGTAGCTGTACTCTTAGCATCAAACATCTTACCGATCATAGGGGCTAATGAGCCCAGATCATTGGCTACGGCACTAGCCTTCTTAACCATGCTAATTGCTGATTGTATACCAGCAAGAGCTGTCATTGGATCAATCATTTTCTTTTCCCTTTATCCGTTTTGTCATTGTTCTTCCACTTTAAACAACTGACCTTACGGTTATAAACGGGTCCCTGCCATGTCCATCTTTCACAGACGGGGGCTTTAGGGTCATAACCAGCTAACACTAAGGTAAGAAGAATAGTAGACATTTACACACCTAGTACATGGAGTGCATGTGCATAGTGCTTTTTACGGTCCTCGATACCAATGGTACCTCCGTTAATTTTTCTTGTTAATGTCTCTATATCGCCTTGGTCTGCCCATTTATTTAAGTTATTAGTTTCCCAGAACCAGCAAGCACTCTGTGCAGCACCCTCAAAGGTGCTCATGTACTCACTAGCTTCCTCTGCGGAAATACCAATAGACTCAGCAAACCAAAAATAATTATCTTTACCTGTTAACTGTATTAGGCCTCTACCAGAGTACCTATATCCATCTCCTGAAGCCTCATCTCCATTACCCATACGATTAGCATAGACCTTATTAGCGATAGCTTCAGGCTTACCTGCAAACTGTTTAGCAAGTTCATCGTTAGGGAAATACTTAGGGAAGATTCTTCGGAGTGTCTCCCAACGATAGTTGAGATTTTCTTTAATCATTGTAAACTCACCTGACTCATGGGCACATTGAGCAACAAATGCTGCAATACGCTTATCGGTATCAATACCATAGTCGGGTAGGAGTTGTTCTAAGGCATGATGCCAATATGTGACATGCTTATTACGTGGAATAAGTTGTCTAAGCTGATCTAGTGTTAGTATCATTTAAGCGCCTCAAACAGTTTCTTTTGTTGTGTATACCACTCACTCCAACCTTCAACACGGTTAGCGCATAAGTGATATTCGGAATAGTTAGTCACAATAGTCTTTGTGAGTTCTGATAGCTCAGGCTTCTCGTCTGCTACCTTTAGTTTAGGGCACAGAGTAAGTAACTCTTTAGGTGCCTCTGGGAACTTAGCCACTACAGGAACTACTGTAGAGCATCCTGAAAGTGCTATAGTAAACAATAGTATAAGCTTCTTCATTGTGTAGCCGCCTTATTGTGTATTGAAATGACCTCTGGAGGGATCTTACATTGATCATTGTATTTAACAATCTCACGATCAATATATTTGATCTGCACATCGGCAGCCTCTTTAACGATCTTCTCTTTAGTTACTATTTTGGTTACTATTTGTGTATTAACCTCAGACTTCTTAGCTTCTAAGGCTACTATCTGTTCTTCTAGTGATTTAACCCTAGCTTCCCATACGTTATTGCAAGACTTATATCCGGCAATGAATAATGCAGCAAAGATTAAGCCTACAGCAATAGGTCTATAGCGATCAAACTCTTTAACTACAAAACCTAACAAGCCCACCATAAAGACAATAAATACTAACCACATTGGTATATAGTTAATTAAAAACATTGTAATCCTTTTGGCTAACGCCAGTTATAAGAAGAGCGGTAGTGGGACTCGAACTCACATTCCAGAGATAACGTCTGATTCTACCTATTGAACTATACCACTCTAGTGACGCCTTTTACTGTAGCGACAACAGCCCTAAGGTGGGTTCTTGCTGAATATCTCATGAACTTAATCACTTGACTATCAGATTGTTATTTAAATTTATTTGTCCACTTAACTACCCATGCCCAGTAAGCAGCACTCATTCTGCCCTTCTGGATATCAGCCTTATGTCTAGCATAGAAGGCTTCTCTACGTGCTTGATAGGAGTCTGACTCACCATCCTTGGGAGGAGACCCAGTAACACCTTGAGCACCAAAGCGAATAAGCTTAATAGTGCTACCTTCTTTGGCTAACACTGCATGTGAGTTAGTTGAATTACCTGGGGTTTTCTTTGGTTTGTTATAACCTTCAAAGGTTTCACCACGATATTCAATAGCCATGATTATTTCTTCCTACGCTTATGGTAAGACTCATCATGCTTCTCTTTGTAGGGTTTCTTTTTACTTGACATAGTATTCCTTTAAAACATAAAGCCTTTAGTAACTGTCTTAGTACCTGAGCGAACAGGGAATAAGTATTCAACAGCATAACGAAGAGCATCTGTCCAATGTTCTACGTTCTCTGCTTTAGAGATCTGTGCTGTATTAGGATTGTTCTCAACCCATACAGTTCTTTCTAGTGAACGAATAGTGTGCTCTGCTCTAGGGTGTACATACATGTCTATATCTCCATGAGCATTCTTAAACTTACGATTAACAGCAGCTACAGAGTCAACAATAGGAGGGGCAGCCTTATGTGCTCTACAGATAATGCCATGAGACTCTAGGATAGAGAAGTCAGTAGCTCCAGCAACAGCACTAGTCTTTCTGGCTCTTCCTGCAGGGTCTGGATAAGCAAATACCCTATGACCTTTATCTTTAAATTGACCTTTAAGCTTCTTAGCTAATTGTTCAGTATCGAGAACATTCTGCATGTCCTCTAAGATATGTATCTGTCCAGCTCTAACAGCAAAGACTACAGCAGCCATAATGCCGATGTTAAAGTCAATAGCCACATGGACATCTTCTTTGTTTGTTGTCTCTACATTGAAGTAAGGTAGATCAGCAGTCACATGAGTCTTACGATCAAACATGTAGAATACCTTAGCACCAGAGTCCTCAAAGGAACATTCATATTCTCGAGCAAACTTCATAGGGTCAATTAGACGCTTAGTCCTCTCGATCTCTTCCACAGATAGATATGGAGAGTCCCTATAGGTATATCTAAAGGTCTTCCAACGACTATCCATAGACTCAAAGTTAGTCATGTCGTAGAAGTAATTCATACCCTTAGGTGTACCGATAATAAGAGCCTTATGGTTACCTGCCCAACGTGTAGTCATAGCAGGTTGAATGATAGACTCCCAAGACTCTTTAAGTCCTGGCTGCCCAGTCCAGTCAGAGACCTCATCTCCAACAACAAAGTATTGACCTGATCCACGCATCCTCTCAGATGCTTCATAGGACCATAGCTTAAGCTTTACATTGTTCTGAAACCAGAATGTTCCAGCTGTCTGAGATGACTTCTCAGCATAATCCTCTAAGCCTAGATTGTAGGCTAATAGAGGCCAATAAATATCCAACGACTGTTGGTATGTTGGACAGATAATCGAGACATTCTTATTAGGAACATCTTCAGGCATCTCTAGCAACTCATGAACAGCCATTGTAGCAGCAACACTAGCAAGGTAACTCTTACCAAAACCTCGTGAGGCTACTGTAGCAGCATATCTAGTGCCACCCTTCTCTGAGAACAAATACTTTAATACTTCAGACTGACCTCTGTGTAATTTAATTTCATTTGACATTTAAACGATCACATCAACCTTATCTTTGGTTATGATGTCCTTCTTCTTATTACATTGTCTAAGCTCTTCAAGTTTCTTATTGAACTGAGCTAACTCGTATCGTGCTTGAATGCCTTCTTGAAAGATCTTGTTAGAGGCTTCCTTGAGCTTCATTATAGCATCTGTGTAGTATTCAATGCTGTATTCTGCTGCTGATTGTACTCTCATATGTATTCCTTTTTATTGTATACGTAACTGTAATAATTTTATCTATTTTATTTCAGTGTATACTTAATTATTCATTTGTGAAGACAATCTTAAGCGGCTTTTTATCTTCAATTACTTGTTCACTCTTCTCAGGCACCTGTCTGTAACCATATCGCATGAGCGTATTCATGACACTTGTCTGGATGTTCAAGAGGTTCGCTAAGGCCACTGCAGAGTATCTTGTTTGGCCACTCTCCATAGCATTAATCTTATCCTGCACCTTGTAGTAGTGATCCACAAGCTTCTCAATAGGGTCAAATCCTAGTGTTTGAAGCTTCTTAACTGATTCTTTTGAATAGATTGTGGTAGTTCCCTTTGGGCGACCCTGTCCAGGTCTAAGTCCACCACGGGTTCTCTCTGACACATTTGGGTCTTGAACTACCCCAGTTGAGGTATCTTTGACCTCTTTGTTTGTTGAGGTAGTCATAATGTATTATTTCTTATTCTTTGGTTTATATTTCTTGGCTAAATCTAGAGCAATAGCCACTGCTTGAGCATGAGGTTTACCTTCTTTTTCAAGAGCCCTAATGTTAGCACTCACGGTTTTATCACCGTAGCCCTTCTTAAGCGGCATTTTTAGCTCCACGTTTAGCTGTGGTCTTGGCAGGGGCTTTAACAACAGGAACAATGTTGTTGCTGTGTAGTTGAATCTTTAGATCAGAGATCATAGTGAGCAACTCTTCTTTGTCCCTTAGCAACTTATCAACCTTGCCCTCAAGCTTCTTAACTTCAGACATGAGCAGTTCAGTCAATTGATCATGAGCTTCTTGTCGTTGCTTATCTTTGTTATGTAAATAAGTCCAGAAAGCACCTGTACTTAACACAACAATAGCCATTTGAATAATCGATTCCATTTTAAATTCCTTTTAGTATAAAATCCATAGACACCGGGAAACACCTTCTACTGGCATGACTAACGTCAGTTAACAGTAGTGTCTCTACACAAGTGTTACAGAATGATATTTAAAATAATATTTTAAAGTACTCTTTAAAAGTACTCCTTTAAAAATATTTTATAATATTATTT
>Ga0247723_1001560_pt1 | contig 13317 bp, 19 predicted proteins | sample MSEWelMarce5H_FC_FD_189079 | JGI IMG/M metagenome (GOLD analysis project Ga0247723, IMG submission 189079) | Subsurface sediment microbial communities from gas well in West Virginia, United States - MSEEL Well Study Marcellus 5H_FC | ecosystem: Environmental > Terrestrial > Deep subsurface >...
AATTAGACCCATGCCGTAATTTTAGGCTGGCTCAAATCGGCTGCAATCGGTTTTGGGTAGGGACACAGAACCGCTTTTAGGCCATACAACCCCAAGAATCCACACGCCGCTTAACGATTTGCCTTCCCGCGGTCTTGAACTGGTGGATTTGGCGTCGGAAATCGACATTGAGCTTATGCCTTGGCAAAAATTCTTCCTTGAGCATAGCCACAAGGTCTTGCCTAATGGGAGATGGGCATCCCCCGTGGTGGTCGGCTGCGTAGCCCGTCAAAACGGCAAAAGTTTTTTGATGCAGCTTAGAATCTTGGGCGGTCTTTTCCTATGGAAAGAGTCGCTGCAAATCGGGTCAGCTCACACGCTATCTACATCCTTGGAGCAATTTAGGCAATTGGTGTCGCTCATCGAGGGTAGCGATTACTTGGCCAAGCAAGTAAAGCGTATCCGTTGGTCACACGGGTCAGAGGAAATCGAAACTTTGCACGGCACGCGCTTTATCATCAAGGCTGGTGGGTCATCTGCGCGTGGCGTAAGCAAGCCGGAGACAATCCACCTTGATGAGCTGCGCGAGATGACAGATTTGGAATCTTTTGCATCGCTGCGTTATACCTTGATGGCTGCACAAAACCCGATGATTATTTCCTACACAAATGCCGGAGATGCCGCAAGCATTGTGCTGAATCAATTTAGACAAAGAGCCATGCAGGCAATCGGCGGGGCAAAAGATGACATCGGCTACTTTGAGTGGTCTGCGCCTACCGATGAAGTGAGCCTGGAAAATGCCGCTTACAGCAATCCGGCACTTGGCATCACTATCCATCCCGACAATATCCGCGCCGTGTTTAATGACCCGCCTGACGTAGTCCAAACCGAAGTCCTTTGCAGATGGGTACAGTCGATTCAGAGCTGCGTGGATTCTTCAAAATGGGCTGCCTGCTCCGAGCCTGATTTTGATTTGAAAGAAGATGAGCTTACGTGGCTTGGCGTTGATTTGAGTCCGGACAGAAAATTTGCCGCGCTTGTAGGAGCGCAGAAGCTAGGAAACGAAACCTTTGGCGTGAAGCTACTGCACACATGGGAAAACCCGTTACAGCTTGACGATAAGGCCATTGCAAATGACTTGGCCGTATATGCTCGCAAGTATCCGGTTGAGCATGTCCTTTACAGCCGTCGTACAAGTGGCGCGGTCGCATCCCGCCTTGCACCAGCTGGTATCCCAACCTTTGACATGGATGCCGCCTACCCACAAGCTTGTGATGAAATGCTGGGGGCGATTAACAGCGGTCGTCTGCGGTACAGGCCAAATCCTGAATTGACTGCGCAAATGCTTTCAGCCGTGCAGTTACGTCGAGGCGATGGCGGTTGGGTTATTGGCAGGCGCGCGTCATCGACGGCAGTAGCGGCCAGCGTGGCCACGGCATTGGTTACACATTTTGCGACACGCCCAGAGACAGACCTAGACATCATGGTGGGTTGAGTGCTATAGCCAGCCTAAAATTACGGCATGGGTCTAATCAATGTGCTATTTCCAAAGGTAGAGGCATCTAAGCCTGTACTTGAGGTTGATGCTGCAAGCATCGCGCCTTATTACAGTGAGACATCACCATTTTTCTTTGCGGGTATTACACAAGCTACACGCGCAGAAGCAGTAAGCATCCCAGCCGTATCGCGTTCAATTGGAATCATCCAAACGATTGCATCATTGCCTATGCACGTGCGCAATGTTGCAACTGGTGAAAAAGTACAAGCACCACGCGTTATCAATCAACCTGACCCACGCATCGCCGGAAGTGTGTTTTGGTCGTGGTTGATTTCAGATTTGATTCTTCACCCAAGCGCGTATGCATACGTCAACGAGCGTTATGCAGACACCGGAAGAATCCGAGCAATGGAAAGAATTGCGCCGGAGCGCGTTACTATTCAAACCGATGGCATGGGATTTGAAATTGTTGCGTATCAAATCGATGGCAGTTTTGTTGACCCAAACAATCTTGTTGTTTTCCAAGGCGATGGCGAAGGTCTATTAAATCGCGCAGGCCGCACAATTAAGGCCGCAGCTGCACTTGAACGTAGCGCAATGAATTTTGCAAATGAGCCAATTCCTCAAATGGTTTTAAAATCAAATGGTACATCGCTACCGGCTGACCGCGTTGCAAAATTGTTATCTTCATGGCGTACAGCTCGCGCAAATAAATCAACTGCATTTTTAAATGCTGACGTTACTTTGGAAACCCTGGGTTATGACCCAAAGAGCATCCAATTAAACGAAGCCCGCAATTACGTGGCATTGGAATTAGCCCGCGCATGTGGATTGCCTGCGTATTTTGTTGATGCACAACAGTCCACGTTCACATATAGCAACGCCTTAGACAAGAGGCGCGACCTTGTAGATTTTGCGTTTAGAAATTACATGTCACAAATTGAGCAAAGGTTATCTTTTGCGGATTTTGTCCCAGCTGGCCAAGAAGTCAAGTTTGACCTTGACGATTTCTTGCGTGGCAATCCTTACGAGCGCGCGCAAGTTTATGAAATCTTAAATCGAGTTGGCGCAATGTCAGTCGATGAAATACGCGAGGAAGAAGATATGCTGCTATGAAAAAAGTAATCACACCCATGACAATTACGGCAACCGATTCCGATAGCCGGACAATCACTGGTCGCATCGTGTCATTTGAGGAAACTGGTAACGCATCAATTGGCAAAGTTCAGTTTGCAACCAACTCAATTGAAGCCCAGCCAGTTTTGCTTAATCTTGAGCATGACCGCACACGCAGAATTGGCAAAACCTTAAGCATGGAGCAGACGGACACAGAAATCACAGCTACCTTTAAAATCGCTCAAACAAGTGCTGGCAATGACGCGCTTGTAGAAGCTGCCGAAGGTTTGCGCGATGGATTCAGCGTAGAAGTTTCATTTGACGAATATGAAACACTTAAGGATGGAACAGTACGCATCCTAAAGGGTGAACTTACAGCCGTCGCATTGACAAGTGAGCCAGCAATCCGCAGCGCACGTGTCGAGTCAGTAGCCGCCACAGAAGGCGAAGAAAACGAAGATTCTGAATCCACAACAGAGGATGCAGATACCCAACCAACAACAGAAGGAGACGAAGTGGATAACGCCGTCACAACCGCGGAAGCCGTCGAGTCGGTCGAAGCCGCACAGTCAGTAACCGCATCTGCTACAGCAGTTGGCAGATTTACAACAAAACCACGCATCGAAATGACCGCAGCAAAGTATCTTGAAAACAAGGTACAGGCTGCACTAGGAAACGAAGATGCCCGTCAGTATGTTTTAGCAGCTGACAACACAACCGACAATGCTGGTCTTGTACCAACACGTCAGCTTGCAGAAGTCATTAACGGACTTTCTACAACAATCCGTCCATCCATCGATGCAATTAGCCGTGGCACATTGCCTGATGCTGGTATGACATTTGAAATTCCAAAAATTACAGTTGCGCCAACAGTTGCAGTTACAGCTGAAGATGCAGCGTTTTCAGAGACAGACCAAAACGCAGCTTTTGTATCAGTTGACGTTAAGAAATTTGCGGGGCAGCAAAAGTTTTCAGTTGAGTTGTTCACCCGCACATCGCCCGTCTTTTATGATGAGCTTCTTAGAAATATGGTTGCTGCAATGGCTAAGGCGCAAAACGCTTATGTCAATGGCATCCTGATTTCAGCTGCAACAACCGACGCAACAACAGTTGCAACATATCCAACAGCAGCAGAGTTGCTTGGAATTGTTGGGCGTGGAGCAGCATCCGTTTATGGTGCAACAGCTGGTCTGCCAAATCCATTTGCGCGCAACATGATTGTTTCTACTGGACAGTGGAGCAACCTTATGACACTTAACGATGCTGGGCGTCCAATTTATTCAGCAGTTTCACAACCAAGCAACCAACCTGGTTTGGCACTTCCAACAAGTTTGACAGGCAACGTTGCCGGATTAAATCTATACGTTGACCCAACAAATGGCGGCGACGGGGATGGAACTATCCTTATCGTCAACCCTGATGCTTACACATGGTACGAGTCAACCCAGTATCAGCTACGCGCTGAATCAACTGCGGATGGTTCAATCACAGTTGGCGTCTATTCATTTGGAGCAGCGGCAACAAAGATTGCGGCCGGAGCTTTCAAGAATAACAAGGCGTAAGCCACATTAATCATCGGCTGGCGCGCTCCCGTGTCAGCCGAGTCGAACGAAAGGAATACTCATGCCCAACATTGTGACTGCTGCCCAGCTGCGTCAGGTGTTGGGCGTGAGTATTGCCTTATATGATGACGCTTATTTAAACGAAATAATTAACACGGCAGAAGCAGTAATTTTGCCGATGCTTGTGGCAAATACGTCAGCGGTCAATGCATACAAGCTAAATAACAACGAAGCCTATTACTACACCGAACGCGAGCATCATTTTGTCGCGGGTCAGTCAATTATTGTGGCTGGACTGCCAGCACCTTTTAGCGCGACAGTCACAGTCGTCACCGCTGGCGCATATTATTTTACGGCAGCTAGGACAAATGCCGACGTCACTTTGCGCGAAATAATTCCAAGTGGCACTGCCACACTTTCCGGTTATTCAGCCGTCAACATTTACACAGGCAACGATGCCATTGAGTCAGCCATCCTTGCCGTATCCGTTGAAGTATTTCAATCACGCGTTGCAGCTGGTGGACAAATTGAGGGCTTAGATTTTACCGCTACGCCTTACCGAATGGGTCGCAGCTTGACCAACCGCGTGTCAACTTTGCTTATGCCGTATCTTGACGTTGAGACAGTGTGCCAGTAAATGCCAGCATCCACTATTTTAAGTCAGGTACGGACACCGCTGGCCACTGCCTTAGCATCCGTTGCAGGCAACGTTTATAGCTACGTGCCGGAGACAATTATCCCGCCTGCCGTGGTCGTCGTACCGGATACGCCTTATCTTGAGCTTGAAACAATCAGCAAAAGTACCCTTCACGTCAAGATTAATTTTACAATTTCAGTCGCGGTTGCCTATAACAGCAACCCTGCATCGCTCGACAATATCGAGCAGCTAATAATGAGTGTGCTGGCAGTTATCCCAACTGGGTACGTTGTCAGCGTGGTCGAAAGGCCAACAGTTACACAAGTTGGAGCATCGACGCTGCTAATCGCCGACGTTCGAGTTTCTACCTACTACACACAAACAACATAAGGAGACATCATGGCAACAGTAGTAATAACAGGCCGCGATATTTCTTTGTCCTTTACTGGTGGAACGGACATCGAAGCGCAGGCAACAAACGCAGTGCTAACCAAGGTTTTAGACCGACAGACTTACCAAACCCTTGACGGCGAAGCTTACAAAACCACAAACGTGACAGCTACTTTTCAGCTGGACATGCTTGCAGATTGGGGCAAGGCCAATTCAGTGTGCGAGGCACTTTGGACTGCATGCGATACTGCACCGGACACAGACATTTCAGTGACTTTAACAGCTGCAACAGGAGCGCAATTTGTGTTTCCAATTAAGCCGTCTTACCCAACAGTGGGCGGAGCAGGCATGGATGCACAGACAGTGTCTTACACTTTCCTAGTGTCAAAGGGCGAAGTCACAGAGACTTTTAGCTAAAAACAAACGACGGGAGCAAACAAATGCAACAGCAAATAACAATTAAATACAATGATGGGACAGATGCAACCTATATGGTGCGCCCGCCTGATTACGCCCGCTGGGAGATGACCACCAAAAAGGTCATTTCCCAGTTTGGCGGCATGTGGGACATTTTATTTGTTGCGCACCTAGCCATGAAGCGAGACGCAGGCAGTAAGCCGACCAAGCCATTTGACGCTTGGATGGAATCAGTTGCAGACGTCGAAGTTGGTGAAGGCGACCCAAAAGCCATCAGCGGGGAAGTGTCAGCCGATTAATCGTCGAGCTGGCAATTGCCACGCAAATTCCTATGGTTCATTGGCAAACAGCCGAGGACATATTGACCGCAGTTGAGATATTGGAAGCGAGGACAAAGTGACCGACCCAATAGCTCTTGACCAAACCGAACTGCGTGCCGTGTTTAAGGCGTTAAAAAATATGGATGAAGCTGCACAAGATGAAGCTAAAAGGCAGTCCGGTAATTTAGCCGATTACGCACGGACTCAAGTTATTGGGACTGCCAATGGCTTACAGAGTCGAGCAGTAGCAGGCCGGATTGCCAGTGGCGCGAGGGTTAAAAAGTCAAGCAAGATTGGCGAAGTAACCTATGGGTTTGCGTCTCAAAAGTTTAGCGGCGGGGCAACCACGCGAGACATTTGGGGCGGGTCAGAATTTGGCTCAAACAAGTACAAGCAATTCCCAGTATGGTCAGGCCGTCAAGGTCGAGGGTCACGCGGATGGTTTATCTATCCAACATTGCGCAAAATCCAACCTGAAATTGTCGAGCGTTGGAGCGCAGCATTTAACAAGATTTTGAAGGAGTGGGGCTAATGGCACAAGGTACACGCGCATTAACGCTTAAGCTATTAGCCGACGTTGATAATTTTAATAAAAACCTTAAGTCAGCTGATACCGAGGTCAAGTCCTTTGGCGACAAGGTAGGAGACTTTGGCAAGAAGGCAGGCTTAGCCTTTGCCGCAGCTGGGGCAGCCGCAGTCGCCTATGCTGGCAAATTAGCCATTGACGGGGTCAAATCAGCCATTGCGGATGCGGCCGCGCAGGAAAAGCTAGCCCTAACCTTAAAGAACGTCACAGGGGCTACAGACGCCCAAATCGCCGCCACCGAGGATTACATCACCCAAACATCGTTGGCTTTTGGCGTGACCGATGATGAGCTGCGTCCAAGCCTTGAAAGATTAGCCCGCGCGACTGGAGACGTCGAAAAGGCGCAGAAGCTACAGACAGTAGCCATCGACGTAGCGGCAGGGTCAGGCAAATCGCTTGAGGCCGTTACCAACGCGATGGCTAAAGCCGCCGAAGGCAACACGGCAGCACTTGGCAAATTAGGCATTGGTTTATCATCCGCCCAGCTCAAGACCATGTCGATGGAAGACATCACGGCAAAATTAGCGGGCACGTTTGCAAATCAAGCATCGACTCAAGCAGATACTTTTCAAGGAAAATTAACGCGCCTACAAATTGCCTTTGATGAAGGTAAAGAAACAGTCGGGGGATTTATCCTTGATGCCATTACCCCATTTGTGACATTGGTTGTAAATAAAGTAATTCCTGCGATTAGCGATTTTACAAGCAATCTTGACGAAAAGCTAAAACCCGTTATGCGTGCTATCCAGCCAATTATAGATGGGGTTAAATCCGCTTTTAATAGTGTGCGAAATTCATTGGCAGACAATAATGAAGAATTAAAACCATTTTTTAATTTCCTAAAAAACATTGCGGAATTTGCCCGTGACACCCTTGCACCTATTTTGGGCAAAACCTTGGGCGCAGCGTTTAAGTTACTGGGTACATTTATTAGTGAAGCTATTGACAATTTTGCCAAGTTTGTTACTTTAATAACAAAAATTTACGATAAAGCTAAAGGCATTATTGATTTTGGTAAAAGCATAGCCGGTTCAATTGGTGGCTTATTTAGTGGCGCATCAATGTCAACGGCATCAATATCAAATGCAGGATTTAGCACAGCAGCGACTAGCGTAACGCCAAGCTTATCGCCTGAAATCATGGATTCAGATGCCCGCTTACGAGCTTTTGCAGCTGGTAGGACTACAAGCATTACAGTCAATGGGGCAATTGACCCTGAATCTACAGCCCGTCAAATTGTGGGCTTGCTAAACGATTCATCCGCACGCGGCACGCTAGGCGGGTCAGGGCTTGTATTTGCATGACCATCTACACGCCGACCTATAAAGTCCTAATTGATGCCGTCGAGCTTACGGACGTCACAGTTGCAAACCTTACGATTCAGTCAGGCCGCACGGACATTTATCAGCAACCAGTGGCCGGATATTGCCAACTTCAATTGCTTAATTTTAACAATTCAATTTATGACTTTACAGTGGGTACGGGGCTTACAGTCGAGGTAACAAATTCAGTCGGCACGTATGTCCCAATTTTTGGTGGCTACATTTCAGACTTTACAATTGGGGTTGACCAAACCGGAAGTCTAGGCAATACGACGGCCGCGCAAATTACAGCTCTTGGAGCATTATCTAAATTACCTAAAATCGTCGACAACGGCATTTTATCTCAAGACGAAGATGGCGACCAAATTTATCATTTGTTGTCCGGATATTTATTTGGTGAGTGGCAACAAGTACCAGCCGCAACTACATGGGCAACTTACACACCTGCAACCGATACTTGGGCAGATGCGCTCAATCTTGGACTTGGCGAAATTGACCGCCCAGGTGATTTCTTGATGATTGCGCGCTCATCACAAGAAACAGACATTTACAGCTTGTGCGCTCAAATTGCCAATTCAGCTCTTGGAGTGCTTTACGAGGATTCAAACGGCAACATCGGGTATGCGGATTCAACTCATCGACAGGATTATTTGGCAAATAATGGCTACACGACTTTAGACGCCAATCATGCAAATGGGCGTGGCTTGGCGGTAACTACCCGCGCCGGAGACATCCGCAATAAATACGTCATCACATACGGCAACAATGGCAACAGCGTTTATACAGCCGAAGATTTAGAAAGTCAGTCTGACTATGGCTTGTATGGTGAGGCGTTTCTATCCAACATCAAGGACACGGCCGACGCAGAAGATTTTGCCGACCGCATCGTTGCGTTACGCGCCGACCCGTTTCCTAAGTTTCAGAGCATTACCTTTGAGCTGGGCAACCCTGAAATTGATGACTCTGACCGAGATGCCTTAATTGGCATTTTTATGGGTTTGCCCGTATGGATTCAAAATCTGCCGCTAAACATTAGCAGCGGGTCATTTGAGGGTTACGTGGAAGGCTGGACGTTTAGGACAAGCCTCAATAATTTGACCATTACGTTTAACGCGTCTCCGGTCAATTTCAGCCAAGTTGCCGTAAAATGGCAGGGAGTAAATCCAGCGGAAACGTGGGCAACTCTTAGCCCAACGATGACATGGTTACAAGCGATTGGAGTAATAGCGTAATGGCAACAGTAACGCCCAACTTTAACTGGCCAGTGCCGACGTCGACAGACCTTGTCAAAGACGGGGCAACAGCCATCGAAGCACTTGGAGACGCGATTGATGCGTCGATGCTTGATTTGAAAGGTGGCACATCAGGCCAAGTGCTTGCTAAAAATAGCAATACAGATATGGATTTCACTTGGGTTGCGCAAGATGATTCAAATGCAATTCAAAATGCAATCGTCGACGCAAAAGGCGACATTATTGCTGCAACTGCGGCAGATACACCTGCACGTCTAGCGGTTGGAGCAAATGACACAGTTTTGACAGCCGATTCTTCAACGGCTACTGGTTTGAAATGGGCAACTCCGTCTGGCGGTGCTGCACCGGCATTTCAAGCATATTTGGGTTCAAATCAAACAGGCATGCAAGATTCAGTAGCGGAAAAATTAAAAATTGACACAGAAAATTTCGATTCTGATAGTTGGTTTAACACAACAACTTATCGCTACACACCACAAAAAGCAGGATATTACAATTTTACAATTCAAGGTTCTTCATCGCTAATTCACACTATTTACATTTTAAAAAATGGCTCAACTCAATTTAACGCTATTGGATATAACTCTTATCAGTCATTTCCAGGAAGCAAAATGGTTTACATGAACGGAAGTTCTGATTATGTAGAACTTTGGGGATTGGTACAAACTGCAAATGGTTCATTTACATCAGGTGCATCAAATACATCTTTCGAGGGATTTTGGGTGAGGTCTTAATATGTCATTATTGCAACAAATTCTTGCAGCATTTCCGGAATTAGAAGGTCAATATCAGCTATTCACCGGCAATCCAATTCTTTTACAAGACGACCAAGACGGGCAAGGCGCTTATATTAAAATTTGGAATTATGATAAGCCTTTAACCAAAGAACTAAAGGTTTATTACAGACCATGATTTACCCACAAGGAACTGCAGCTTTAGCAATTAGCATTGCAAAGGGCGAGGTCGGCAATATTGAAGAAGGCGACAATTTAACGCCCTACGGCAAATTTATGAAGGCCGATGGCCTGCCGTGGTGCGGGTCATTTTGTAATTGGGTACTGGCACAAGCTGGGGTCAAGGTTCACAGCGTTGTAGGCACTGCGGTAGGCGCGCACAAGTTCAAGGAAATGTCACGTTGGCACACAACGCCAGTTGCCGGCGATTTGGCATTTATGGACTTTCCTCATGATGGCATCGACCGAATAAGTCACGTCGGCATTGTGGTAGCCGTATCAGGCAACGTCGTCACTTGCATCGAAGGCAATACATCGGGAACTGGCGACCAACGTAATGGTGGCATGGTTATGGTCAAACAACGCACAATCGGCAAAGAGGTCGTCGGATTTGGTCGGCCTAAATATGTGCCTTATAAGGGTGATATGCCAGTCGTGGAGATACCACAATCAAAAGCAAAGAAGGTAAAAAAATGAATCAAGCAAAGTTGATGGCTGCATCATGGCTGCGCTCATTTATGGCAGCTGCTATTGCAGTTTATATGGCCGGAGTAACCGAGCCAAAGGCAATTGCTAGCGCGGGGCTTGCAGCCGTATTGCCTGTAATTTTACGTGCGCTCAATCCAAACGACGCAGGTTTTGGCCTCAAGGGGAAGTGAGCCGAAAGTCGCGCCAGTTAGCCCTATTCCTAATCCTGTTTCTAGGGCTGACTGGTTGCGGTCGTTATGACGGATGGACGCGTTACCCGTGCCAAGAGTATGAAAATTGGCAAGAGCCGGAGTGCAATCCGCCTCAATGCATTGCAAACGGCACTTGTACAAAAGACATATATGGAGACAATCTTGAGCCATAAGTCACGGCAGAGATACACAAATGAGCAGCTCAAAGCCCGCCTTATTGTGTTTATTGGTATCACGCTTTCAGTCGTTTTTATGATAAGCATTTTTGGGATGCTTTATGCGCTGATTTTTGTGACCCAGCCACTAGGCGCACAAGCTCCAAATGACAAAGCCTTTATCGATTTGCTCACTACGTTGACAGTTTTCCTCACGGGAGCATTGGGGTCGGTCTTGGCATCAAACGGGTTGAAGGATAAGCACAACGAAAAGCCAGCCGACACGCCGAAAAACACGCCTGATTCTTGACCTTGTTGTACTCATGCCTCACAGTTATGGCAGGGAGCGAAGCTAAGTAGCTGCCTGAAACGGGAGCAAAATGTACACAATTGCAGAAGTTGGCATGTGGATACTCATAGCATCAACTATGGGTTTTACCATCGGTTACACAGTTGGACTTAAAGAAGGCAAGCGCGAGGGGTTTATCCGCGGCAAGATTGCGGCACGTAGAAGCTTGGAGTCACGTTAATGGGATTCCTAGACAACTACGAGACAGTCAATCAAAAGGTTAAAAGACTGCACGCCACCTATCCGACCAACCGCATCGAGACTTCAATCATCGACTGGAATCCGGAAAAAGGTTTTATCCTTATCGAGTGCCGCATATATCGCCATTATGAGGATGAAAGGCCAGCGGCCATTGATTACGCCCATGGCATGGTTGGGGCTTACAACGTTCAAATGAAACGCTGGTACGTCGAGGACACAGTGAGCAGCGCGATAGGCAGGTGCGCAAGCGTGGTGCTGGGTACAGACGAAAAGCCAAGTCGTGAGGACATGACCCAAGTTGAGACTATGCCAAAAGCCTTTATCGAGGATGACCCTTGGGCTAAGCCAATTTGGGAAGAAGGATTTACAACGGCCAAAAGCGCAGTGGCTCAAGTAGCTGACCAATTAGGTGGGGAACTTATATCGGAATCCCCTATTTGTAAGCATGGTCACATGCTGCTCAAGGAAGGCGACAAAAACGGCAAGCCTTATCGTGGCCATGTCTGCGCCGAAAAGATTAAAGCCAACCAATGTCCGGCCGTTTGGTACGTGCTTACCAGTGAAGGCAAATGGAAGGAGCGCATTTAATGGCCGAGCTATACATCAAAAAGCCAAATGGTGAAGCTATGACCATCGAGATAGACGGGACAATCGTGCGTGAAACAAATCCAATTGACATTGATTGGTGCGATAAGTGCGAAAAATGGCAGCCATTGGCAGGCGGTCATTATGTGCAATCCCAAGGTTTAACAATGATTTGGTTATGCGAGGCGTGTAAATGATACGCGTGGACTTGGATAACGACGCTCAAGTTGCCATCACTGCCAAAGGTTTGGAAAGAGCCTTAGAATATCGAGGACAATGGGAAGGCAAGTGGGTTAAACGCAATTATCAAACAGACCGCGAAAACCTTAACTTTCCAGCGTTTGTCGCACAACAAAGTGAGGCGATAGGTGCAGAGATGGCCGTCGCTAAATTCTTTGGCAAGCCAGTCAACCTTGATGGCTACAAAGACAAAGCTGACGTAGGTAGCAACATCGAGGTCAAGTGGACAAAGTGGCAAGATGGTTGCCTTATTCTGCGTGACCATGACCGAGCCGAGGACATCGCCGTACTGGTAACAGGCTCAATGCCAAGATACTTTGTTTGCGGATGGATACCCATCAACGTAGCTAGAAGGCCATCACATAAACGCAGCGATGGTGCTTGGTGGATAGGTCAACAGGACTTACACCCTATGGCTAATCTTCAAAGGAGCATCTATGCAAATCGAATATAACTGCCGTGTTGAAAAGCGGGTTACATTGCAGACCATTTGCAACGTTACCGACAAGCTGCCGGAATATGTGCATGTCATCCAATGCAATAGTTGTGGGGTCATGGGCATTGCGATACTTGATAAGGAGACTGCATACAGTGGCAATCTATGAGTATCGATGCGACATGTGTGGACAGGTGAAAAACGTATCAGCTGGGGTCAATGAGATTTATCCGATTCCTAATTGCGATAACTGCACCATCATCATGTCAAGGGTATGGCAAGCCAACCCAGTGCATTTCAAGGGTGACGGATGGGGGCATCAATGAGGCTTGTGGATAACCTGTGGACAACACGCCGTAAGCCCGCATCAAATCGTGTGGATAACTTCAATCGCTTGACAGGCTTGCTACCATCCAGCTCTGCAAGCGAGCGCGTGTGCGCTGTTAGCTCGCTGCGGAGACTGGTGGTTGTGGGGGGTCTATGCCTTAGCATGGCCTTGCTTGCTTTACAGGCACAACCCGCAGAAGCAATGACAAAAAGCATCGACCATTACAAGCTATACGCACATTCAAGGATAATTAACTATGAGCAATATAAGTGCCTTAGCAAAATCATTTACAAAGAGTCTAGGTGGAATC
>Ga0247723_1001561_pt1 | contig 13315 bp, 16 predicted proteins | sample MSEWelMarce5H_FC_FD_189079 | JGI IMG/M metagenome (GOLD analysis project Ga0247723, IMG submission 189079) | Subsurface sediment microbial communities from gas well in West Virginia, United States - MSEEL Well Study Marcellus 5H_FC | ecosystem: Environmental > Terrestrial > Deep subsurface >...
ATGAACTCTGGGTATCGAAAGCAACGGCTGGAGCTCTCACAAAGACAGAGCCTAGTGCACCTCATCACTCTGACTATGTAGGGCAAGTGGTCAACTCCCACGCTACACAAGGCTCTATACTCGTCCATATCATCCGTCACGCTACACTCGAGAATCTCTCTGATATAAACGGTACAGCTCTCACAACTGACGGACAATTACCAACTTGGCATAATACGGCAGGGTATTTTGATTTTGACAAAAATATAAATAATTATGCACTTATCAGTGCACTCGCAAGTTATGTCCCCTACACTGGGGCAACGGCTGACCTTGCTCTAGGGACTCACAATTTATCACTCACTGGGGTCATAGCAGTCTTACAGGCCACTACAAATGCTCTCATACTTGGATCTACTACAGGTAACGCGAGGGGTACGAGAGCAATAGATATACAAACAGCACGCTCTACAAACGCACAAGTGGCAAGCGGGCAAGACTCTGTAAATATCGGTGCGTATAATACCGCGAGTGGTAGCAACTCGGTGACCGTGGGTGGTCTTTGTCAAGCTACAGCCTCACAAGCGTCTGCTTTCGGTTCACAAGTAGTAGTGAGTTCTCAATATTCTTTCGGTGCTGGGGTTAATACAACGGTGACTGGATACGGTGCCACATACCTTGGAGTCAATGGAGTCCAAAATGGCTACTTATCAGTAGGACTTGGCACGAATAATGTATGCTCTACAGCGTCCTATTTTGCAGCAGCGATTGGATACGCGAACCAGTGTCTCAACTATTACACTCTTGCTCTCGGGTATACAAATTTGAGCCGTGTCTATGGTGCAAATACTATCGGGAATAATCTCACAAACGATGTCCTCAATAGTTTTATGTTCGGAGGGTCACAGTCAACCCGTGCCGTTCTCGATGGAGATGGGAAACTTGTAACTCGCAACGCTATCGGCGTCAACGGCTCTCCTGTTGGTCAATTCTCTGTACACGCTAGCGGATGGACTCCTGACACCACGGCAGTGCCTAAAATGACCTCTCTTACTGCCCCTAGTGGTACAGTCTCCGCAAGTGGTACATACGGTGGGGGGTCGCAGGCTTGGTATGCTTTCAATTCTGATCATAATCTCACAACATACGACAACTGGCTTTCTGATGGTGCGGGTGTGCCTTGCTGGCTTCAATATCAGTTTTCAAGTGGTAAAGTGATCGGTAGTTACGCCGTCACAGCAAGAATGGCTGAGGCTGATCGTTCGCCTAAAACTTGGAATTTCCAAGGATCAAATGATGGGGCAACTTGGACAACAATACATACTGCTACAAACCAAACAGGCTGGGCAAACTCTGAGCGTCGGGAATATCACGCGAGCAACACAACAAGCTACACCTATTATCGAATCTATATCACGGCTACGAATGGTGACGGATATGTTGGTATAGGATTTCTCGCAATGTATGAGGCGAGCAATTGCATTGTATCGGCTAGCGACACAGCACTGATAAGTTACAAATGACGAATAAAGCCTATCACAAGCAAAACTAGTACTTATACAGCCACAGCCTCGGATCACATCATAAATTGTACAAGTGGTACTTTTACAGTCAATTTGCCCACTGCGGTGGGGATAACTGGGCAAGAGTATATTGTGAAGAATAGAGGCACTGGAGTCATCACAATTGACGGTAGCGGAAGTGAGACTATCGACTGAGCAACTACAGTTACTCTACCTCAATATTCTTCTTATATAATCCAAAGTGACGGTACAAACTGGATAGTAGTAGGGACTGCCGACGCCGTGCCTTCATCTACGATGACACTCACGAACAAGCGTATCACAAAAAGAGCCCCTACGGTCACACAATCCGCAACGCCTACAATCAATACTGATGTGACTGATGTAGCTCATATTACAGGCCTGGCACAGGCTATCACTAGTATGACCACCAACCTAACAGGTACTCCAGTAGAGGGCGATATGCTAAGGATAGACATAACTGACAACGGCACGGCTAGAGCTATCACCTGGGGGTCAGCGTTCGAGGCATCTGGGACGGTCGCACTACCTACAACAACGGTCGTCTCTACTCGGCTAGATGTTGTGTTTGTGTGGAATACTGTAAGTGTAAAATGGAGGTGTGTTTGAGTTGCTTAATCTTTTCTTTTTATGGCTAGATATTGGGTGTGAGGTACAGGAAACTGGAGCGATGACACAAACCACTGGGCGACAACCTCAGGGGGCACGCCTGGCGCTGGAAACTTACCAACCGCTACTGATGATGTATTTTTTGATTCAGCGTCTCATACAACATCGTATACTGTAACCATAGACGCCACAACCAAACTTTGTAGAGATTTAACCTTTTCTGCCCCTGCTTCTGGTAATGTAACTTGGGCAGGGTCAGTGGCGATGACTATATCGGGGTCGATGACGCTGTATAGTGGTCTTGTGCGTACATATTCTGGCAACCTGACTTTCAATTCTACCTCCACTGGTAAAACACTTACTTTTGCGGGGGTTACGATGAATAATACTTTTGCTTTCACTGGATCTGGTGGTGGGTGGACGGTTCAGGATACTTGGACGAATAACACATCGAGAACCACAACACTGACTCGGTGAACACTGAATACTAACGGACAAACGATAACTTGGGGCAACCTAGCAAGCACCAACTCTAACACGCGAAACCTAACACTTGGGGCAAGTACGGTAAACATAGCGGGGACTATAGACTTTACCACTACTACAAACTTCACTTTCAGCGGGGCTTCGTCTACTATAAATTTCTCCTGAACTAGTTTTATCACTGGTGGTAGAACCTATGGAACGGTTAACCTGACAGGAACAGCGCCAGTGCTTACTTGATCAGCTACTTTCGGAACTCTCACCAGAACAGGAACAGCGACAAAAACAGATACATTCACTACAGATTCTATCACAATCACGTGAACTTTGACGATAAATTGAAACTCAGCAATAAATAGGATGCTTGTATTGTCTCCCACAATCGGTACAACTACAACTCTGACAGCGGGTACGGTATCCGTTACGAACTCTGACTTTCAAGATATAACGGGGGCTTGATCGGGGTCTTGGAATCTATCTGGAGCAACGGGGGGGTCTGGAGACTGCGGAGGTAATTCTGGTATAACCTTTACTACTCCAGCGACACAGACTTGGCAGAGTGCAAGTAGCGGAAACTGGTCTAACTCTGCTAACTGGACTTCTCGCGTACCACTCCCTCAAGATGATGTATCTATGGCTAAAGCATTTTGAACTTCACAGACAGTCACGGCAGATATGCCAAGACTTGGAAAAAGTATTGACTGGACAGGGGCGACTTGGACTACAGCATTGACTTGGACGCCTTCTTTATCCCCTACTAGACTTTTTTGATCGCTTACACTTATATCCTGACTTACAGTATCGGGTGGATGATCAGCAGAATATACCTTTTCTGGTAGGTGATCATACACACTAGACACCAAATCTATCACACTCTCTCGTGGTATTATTATAGATGCGTTTGGGGGCACGGTTACACTATCTGGAAATTTAAACACAAACAATACAAATACCTCAATGGCAATTACGGTAACCAGATGAACTTTTAACGCAAACAATTTTAATATTAGTACGTCCACAGTTTTCTCTAATAATGCAAATACACGTACAATCACAATGTGAAGCGGTACTTGGACAGTAACAGGCTGGGACTTTGCGACGTCTACAGGTCTCACATTAAACGCTAATACTTCTACCATCAAATATACAGATACGGCTATTACTTCTAGGGGTTTTGACTGAGGGGGAATGACTTATAATGTTTTATGGTTCGATAGGTGATCTAGTGCTGCGCAAATTACCATCTATTGATCCAATACTTTTTCAGAATTCAAAGATACTTGAACGGTGGCTCATATATTATATTTTACGGCTTGAACCACACAAACAGTAACTACTTGGACAGTCAACGGTACTAGTTGAAATGTGATCACTTTAAATAGTACGAATACTGGGGTAACTTTTGCTCTGGTAAAAGCTGGAGGATGAACGGTAACGAGTGATTATCTTAATATTCAACATTCAGTAGCCACGCCAACACTCACTTGGTTAGCTACAAATAGTGTAGACAATCAATCTGTCGCTTTAGCTGGTTCTTGATGGTACTTTGGATCATTTCCAGCATCTGCAAATACCTCAGCTTGATTCTTCATGTTTGCGTCTCAATAATTATTTATTTTTTTCTTTTTTTATGGCTACATTTACTTTTTCTTTCACCTATCCAGACGATAAAGTTCTGGAGTTTGCTAAATTTCTCGGCTATCCTGAAATGATAGACGAATATTCTGAAAACGATGAGGGGGTACGCACTCGCACAGAAATATCAAACCCTCAAAGCCCTAACGAATTTCTCCGCGAGCAAGCCACGGCTCATATCAATCAATTCACTACAAAGTATGCAAACTATCGCAAACAAATGGATATGCAGGCCAAAGCTAAAGAGGTAGAGCAAGCATACAATACAGGCGTCATAGCCCAAATACAAAACTCTTTAGTTTCTACTATCGAATAATATGAAAGTCAAAATCCTCTTCTACAAAGGCACACGCATCTTTTCCCGCCTCATACAGTGGCGGACATTCTCCCCCTACTCTCACACTGCTATAATGATAGACAATATCATCTATGAGGCAGTAGAAGGGCAGGGGGTACGCGGGATTGTAGCAGGTAGAAAACCAGATAGCTTGACCGATACAATTGTCCTAGATATACCAGACGACCAACTTCAGCTTGCAATATCCTTCGCTTTGGATAATATAGGGGCACGGTACGACTGGGCTTGAATCCTTCTTTTTCTGGGGCGTCCAAATCTAGGCGTATCTTATGATAACAAATGGTTTTGCTCTGAGTTTGTGACACGCTTTCTCGAGATTGCAAAAGTCATACCAAAGCAACGCCAACTCCATAGCCCTGGCTCACTTTTTACTCTCCTATCCACCAAATAAATATGACAAATTGAGACATTATCGCCTGGATTTCTTGAAACAATTCTATGATATTCACAATCATCTGATTCACTTCTACTGCCGTGACTGCTATAGCGGTGACTTCTTGGCGTCTATCTTTTAGACTAACAAAGCTAGTGGATAGGATTGATGAAACGGAGAAAAAGGTTCTAGAAATAGATAACCGTGGCACTAAAGCGGGAAAAGCACAAGCTGATAATCTCAACGCAACCGTGAACGCTTTTAATACAAAATACGAGGTCTTCGCAATGGAAATAAGAACGAAACTTGCAAACATAGAGGCAATCCTTCAAGAATTAAAATCACGATAATGGAATCTCACTTTTTAATATTCATCTTGACGGTACTTTTGATAGTTTACTGAAGTATATAGCCTGCTTTTTGTAGGCTTTTTTGTTGCTTTTTTTATCATTTTGGCTATAATTGTAGTATTGGGGGATGCAGAGATTTGTGATTATTTTCTACTGCTACCCCGATGCCATACAGCCGAGGAGAGCGAAATCTCTCCTTTGCTTCCAATGTAAACATTCTTTACAATGTAAAACATTTTTACAATCAGCCAATAGCGACTAGTCCACTAGTTTCTATCAGGCTATACCTCCAGCGACTCCTTATACGAGTCAGTAGCAGGCGAGAGAGTATCTCTGTAAATCTCTCAAGCGACGGTGGGTGAAATCCCCGCACACAACAGGGTGCCCTATAGATCACGGTGGACACGCTACAGGGCAACATATACCAGCAGATACCAGAGTGGTTTAATGGCGTTTCTCGTAAGGGAGACTTAAATAGTAGAGTGTTTCACCTAACGGTGCACTCTTTGCGTGGGTTCGAATCCCACTCTGCTGACCTTTTCTTTGGATAATATTTGACTTTTAAGTCTTTTTGAGTATACTTATAGTCAAGTGAGGTGGTCGGGGTAACTCGATCACACTCATCCCCCCTTTAAAACAAAGTCTACTATCTGGGGACGATAGTAGATACAAATTAGAGCTGAAAATCAGATGTCCCACACTAGCGATAGTGATTCTGAGTTTCAGCTTTATTTTGTGTCTTCAAGATACTAAAAATCCTGAATTAACAGGTGGATACTAGCCTTGACAATTGGCTATAGGTTGCAATTCTTCTCCTATAGTGTAAACGCTAGTCAGCAGACTATATACTGCTGGTCACGCAAGTGATTATTGTGCAGACGCACAGGGGTTGGAGATATCCGAACGCTTTCGCCGAATTACACGGAAAGCATAGGAGTTTTCAATTGGTAATGTCGAGCTACCAAGAGCTGTCCTAGTAACACTGCCAACATAGGTAGGATGTGAAGTACTTTCTCTATGATTATACATAAGGGGGAAGGGGGGTTTTGCTCCTCACACAATCACCAAATTTACGGAAATCTTAACTTATAAGATATGCAACTCAAAATCATCAAACAATGAGATGTTACATTCGGAAAAGTAACAATCATCAAACAATACGACGATATAATCGCTCTAAAAATCGAATGCGATGAGAAATATTGTGAAGTATGAGCATCATCTGGAGAGGACGAATACCCAGAAATTTTTGCAAATAATAGAACAGCAAACAGCGAAATGACAATTGCTGGGATACCATTAAAGGGTTGGAGAGTTCACTCTTACAATGTAGCCAGATATGATATTTTTATCACTTTGATCAAATAAATATGAAAAAATGCAAAATATGCTCTAAAACCAACAAAAACCCCCTAAATAAATGTTGTAGTGTCAAATGCGACTCCATATACCAAAAAGAGAAAAGGAAGGTCGCCACGGCAAAGAAAAGAGCGAGTAGCTCATACCTGACAAAAGTAGCAGATATTTTATGGTCAAAAATAATCAGACAAGCTGGAGAGTGTGCATATTGTGGATCGACCGAACATCTGAACGCTCATCATATCTTTAGCCGGAGCAATAGATCGACTCGCTGGGATTTGGATAATTGAATTTGCTTGTGTGCTGGTCATCATACTTTTAGCAATGAATTCTCAGCACATAAAACTCCAACTGAATTCACTTATTGGCTAGAAGAGAAATGGTGAGTGAAAAGAATAGAGAATATCGCTAGACAAGCTAGGAGTGTAGACAAGGTAGACATTCAAGAGGTGATAGACAAGCTTAAGCCTATGCTAGAAAAAGAACCCACAAAGTGAGAACTTTTAGAGAAATCATTTTTCCCTTATCTATAAAATATGAGACAATCAGTAGAAACAGAGAACCGTGAGCCTGTACTCCTCGTATCTATCACCCCCGAAGCCGAAAAGATGATGTGATACTGTGCCAGAGTATCTAACCCAAACAATCAGGACAACGACGATGTGGCCAAACTACTTGCATACTGCATAAAAAACAAACATTGGAGTGTATTTGAGCACGCAAATATGACGGTAGAGATAAACACTACCCGTGCAATAAGTCCCCAAATCCTGCGACATAGAAGTTTCTGTTTTCAAGAATTTTCACAAAGGTATGCGGAGACTGGGCTATTATGACCAACACTTGAGCCTAAAATGAGAAAACAAGACACAAAGAACCGTCAAAACTCTACCGACGACCTAGCCGATGAAGTGAGAGAGGATATATCAATGATCGTGAGGTGAGCTATCGCAAGAGCAGAAGAGTCATACCTTGAACTCTTAAAACTCTGAGTAGCCAAAGAGTGTGCACGGATGATACTCCCCCTCTGCACTCCTACCCGCCTATATATGACTGGAAATATACGAAACTGGATACACTACATAGACCTGCGAAGTTGAAACGGAACACAAGCAGAACACAAGGAGATAGCCGAGAGAATAAAACAGATATTCATCAAAGAACTGCCTACAGTAGCAAAAGCATTATCTTGGATTTAACTTTCCCTATATGATCCTCTGAAATAAAGCTATCCAGCAAGAGTTAAAAGCTGGCAATATCATTATCGATCCATTCAACCCTGACCAGCTACAAACTGGCTCATATGATGTGACACTTGGTGATTTTGTCTATTTTCTACAAGAGATAAAGGACGGTAAACAGGCCTACTCCTTTTACAATCTCGCGTCTAAAGGGATCAAGCTCTCACCTGGTGCCTGCTATCTCGCTCATACAAAGGAGTATATAGGCTGAAGAAATAATATCATCACCAAACTACAAGCCCGCTCTACCATAGCTCGGCACTTTCTCTCAATATGCTCGTGCTGAGGCTGGGGGGATGTTGGATATATAAGTCGATGGACACTCGAATTAAAAAACAACTCAAATCACACAATTCACCTGCATGCTGGCGATAAGATATGACAGATAATTTTTATGAGAGTGGAGGGGGTAGAAGGTGACTACAGCGACAAAGGAAGCTATCAGACGACTACCGATATAGAAAAAATAAAAGCAGACTGGAAACCAGAGTCGATGATCCCAAAGACAAATCTATTCATATAGTCTCTAGTCTACGCCTTGTTTTTCCTGAGGTCAGGAAAATGATAGTTGCACTTTTTATTTGCTTTTTTAGATTTTTTGAGTATACTTACCACTGTGTCTGTCTCTTATTGCCTATGTATGGAATGATACCCTGTACAGAGTCAATAAGAGAGTAAAAAAACAAACACACCATATTCCCTGAAAGCAAGCGGTATCACCTCGAAAGAGGGCTTGTGAGTAGGGGATTTTTTATTATTTATTTTTTCGCTATATGAAGGAGTCATTTATACTTTTTGATGATATGTGGGGGTGACTATCTCATCTCACAAACGAAGAGTTATGATTGGTAGTGAGGTCTATTTTCGAATGGAGACACGGTAGAGATTCCCCTCCAATGGATCGATTGTGTCAGATTATGTTCGAAAGCATAAAAAGTAAAATTGAAATAAAGGAAAAAGGGTACGAGAATTTTATTGAACAGCAGAGAGAGAATTGAAGAAAATGAGGCAGACCAAAACAAGAATCGCATCAAGAAGAAGAGAAAACCCAAAAAACCCAAGCCTTTTCTGAGAAACCCACACAAAGCGAAAAAACCCAAGCCTTTTCTGAGAAACCCGAGGAAAGGGTAGAAAGGCTAGATAACCTTCCTTACCTTTCCGTTCCTTCCCATTCCTTACCTTCCCTTTCCATTCCTATTCCTTCTTTTGAAGAAAAAAATATAAAAAAAGAAAATCAAGAAATTTCAATTATTATCGAAAATGAAAACAAAACAGAAAATTGAATAATCGATTTGTCAAAAGAAAAAAATTCCGCCAAAAAAGAAAAAGTGATCATTCCCCGCTCTCACGAAGAGGCTGAGATAATGTTTGAGGAGCTAGAGAGGCGACTACTAGAGAAATCAATACCCTTACTTGCTCAAACTATGATGGCTGAATTTCTCGAGTACTGGACGGCACCGATGCGAAACTGAAAACCTAGATGGCAGTGAGAAAAAACCTTTGATTTCAAGGCTAGGATGCGAACTTGGGACAAAAACAACAAGCTTGGCAATAATTTTACTTCTTCATTTTCTAAACAATGAACAGCACATGTATAACCATCTACAAACCTCTTACAGAGGTGATAGATTTTCAGGGCGACAAATACTACTCTACTCTATCAGTAGAAGAGCTAGAGCAGGCGATGAACGCCAAAGAAAGGCTATATTTTGATTTTTCAAAAAGCGGAGTGAAAGTGAGCAATATACGCAAATACTGACCCGCTGACCCTGAGGTGGTAGCTAGTGAGTGGGCTATCCAAGAGCTCACAAGTGAGCAGAAAAAATACTATGCTGGCTCACTCGCAATATTTCAAGAAAAATACAAGGGCACCCGCCCACTCACAAAAGCACTGATTGAAGCTTTTATTATCTGTGCAAAAGAATCGAGAGTATATTGAGTAGCTACTTCATAATTTTTTATTTTCTTAATCCTTTTTTCTATGTTCGTTTCAGACCAAGATAATGTCAATAAAATCCTTTGTGCTGAGGATACAGACGGTGAGATATATGAATCAGATGAGATGCCACTGTGAGAGCTAGAATTTAGACTCGAGCAAAATCAATTTGTGTATTTTAATCGATCAAATCGCTCTGTAAGATGCAGTGCAATCAGAACATTCTGGCTTGCGAATGATCCTATAACCCTTGCATAATATGAAACTATACGACTCTCAAGATGTCCTCAACGCTATAGCGACCCTAGAGGGTAAGGGTATCCCTTGGGTATGCGAGATAAAGAGAGACTGCCAAAAACGCACAAACCAACAAAACAGGCTCTATTGGGGCAATATCTCAATAATAGCCGAATATACAGGCAATACCCCCGAAGAGATACACGCTCTAGTAAAGGATAAATTTTTAACCAAAAAAAGAGTGATAAAAATGGGCAAGCGTAAGAGGACGGTATATATCGAGAACTCGACAACTACCCTAGACACAAAGGAATTTAAAGAATTAATGGAGAGAGTATATGCGATTGGCGAAAGTCTCAATTGCACGATGATATACCCCGAGGATCCATTGCCAGAATATAAAGGATAAAGAAAGTCTAAAAAAGATTTGACAAAATAGAAAAGATAAATATAATGGTTTGTGTGATGAGGAGGGGCAACAAATCCATAGGATGCTTGAGCCCCACACCAGTCAAAAGTCTGGGAGTACGCAATCTACCAAGAGAGTCACGCTCCACAAGAAGGACAAAATCTTTTATTTCTTTTTTTTATTTCATAATTTTATTTTTTCATTTTTCTTTATTATGCACAAACGGTCTATAGGGTATACTTTAGATAGAGTACTAGATACTCTGAGAGAAATAGAGCATTATGGAAGAGCAGAGCTACGAGAAGCACAGAATAAAGAGGAGTATGACAATGACCCGCTACACAGCATACTCAAGATACAAGCAGAGATAGAGTCCATACGAGACAATTACTACACAGTCACCTACACTCCACCACAATATTCTTACCCTGGACGAGACGCAACGAATTACCCTTGAGGTCTTATGTCTTACGAATACAACGAATTGTAAATACCAAAACAAATAGAGGGGGTACAATCCCCCCCTCACACCCTTCTTTTTTCTATTTTTTTCATCCTTTCTTTTTATGTCATTTTTTCCCAAAGACTTTGTCGAGCCAAAATCTCCTTCCAAATACCTAAAACTCGATGACGGCCAAACTGTCAAAATACGCATAGCATCAGAGCCTATATTTTTTTATGAATTTTGGTGAGTCGGTGCCGATGGTAAACCAAAACCATTGCGAGTGGCTCACACACCAGGGCAAACTGCCAAGATAGTGACACCAGAAGGTGCAGACCCCACTAGACTCGGAAAATATGTAATGGCTACGGTTATCTATAATTATACAGATGAGTTAGTACAAATTTGGAACATCTCACAAAAATCAATACGCGAAAACCTTGTCGCACTCGCACAAAATCCAGATGTCGGCGATCCGTTTGGATATGATTTATCACTCACAAGAAAAGGCAAGGATATGGACACTACATATATCTTGACGGCTCTTTTATCCGCTAAGAATACAAAACCGCTACCAGATGAGATTATAGCAGATTGTAAGAGTGTACAACTCGACAAATTACTGACAGGAGAGGATCCATTTTCTATTTTTTAACCCCTCAAAAATATTATGACACAATCACTTGTCAATATCGATATACCACTGCAAGAGTTTGCTTTGTCTCCACAAGAGGCAAACGGTATACTAGAGGCTTTCATACCTATCTTTAACGAGGTAGAAAAAGCAAGCGGGCCCTATTATGACCTGCTAGATCAAGAAATCACCCCGGCTGTATCTTTAGAGGCTAAAAATATGGGCAAATTGATGGCCTCATTTAGGAAAGCAGTGAATAGTACGCACAAAACACGCAAAGAGTATTATCTGAACGGGGGAAGGTTTTGCGACAAAATCAAAAACAGATTTTTAGAAGGTATAGAGGAGGCAGAAAAACAACTTGAAGATATAGAAAAATATGAGGAAAACAAAGAAAAAGCACGACAAGCACTATTACATAAAGAACGGCTAGAATCTGTTAGTGCCTATGGATACGATGGCAACGGCAGAAATCTTGGTGCACTATCTGACCAAGAATGGTCAATTATTAGCAAGGGTATCAAAGCAGATTATGATGAGAAACAGAAAGCTATAGAAGAAGAGAAAAACCGCCAAGAAGCTATGCGACTAGAGGCTATAGAAAAACAGAAAGCCCTTGAAGCTGAAAACGCAATCCTACGCCAGAAAGCAAAAGAAGAGCAAGAGGCACGAGCACACGCTAAAGAGCTAGAGGAAAAACTACAATCACAAAAAGTATCTTTTGAAACTCAAATTATCGAAAAAAAACTATCAGAAAAAGAAATAATCAAAAAATTAGTTGGCAAATTGGAAAGCAAAATTGGTAGCGAATTAATACTAAATAGTGATTGGATCGAGCTAAAAAATAGGATACTCTAAAATCAGTGAATAGCCCACCAAAGAAAGACGGCAGAGCGTCCGTGGCTATGGCTCATTTTATTTCTTTATTTTTCTTTTATATGTTACTAGAACTAAAACACAACGGCAAAAAGTATCATTGGGTAAGCGGTAAAGAGTGGTGAGAATCTGGCAGAGTATTGAGTTTATTCGAGCATTTTAATACAATTTTTCTGCGAACTACAGAAACTGAATGACAGGGAACTCCTGTCGATACATATCACACCCCCGACCAACTCGTAGCCCTCGGCTATATGGAGGAGGTGAAGGAGGCTGAGTGGATGCCTAAGGCGGGAGAGGCTATAGTGGTATACGATAGGACAGATTCTGCTATTATCGATATTTTTGAAGGGTATGTTTGAGAAGACCCGTATCCCTGGAAAACTCGTTGTAGTGGATATATGAAAGCCCAACAAATCCCCGAGCTTCTCCAGTCGGAGATTAAAAAACTTCTTAATTCTTAATTTTCTTTTTTATGAAAATCGAACAAATCGAAAAACAAGATATACTCTCTCTTATTCTCAAATGACCAAACACCTAAAGCCGACGCAATGGTGCGAGCTATGGACAGCGGAGACCTTCAATACCTTAAGGAACTGCTACACGCTTAGTATTTTTATTTTTTAAAAATTCTACTATGTCCCCTCACATTATCCGCGGTATATGCTACATAGCTATTCCTGCGATATTCCTTATTATCATACTCACGCTACTCTCTCGCACAGAGGCTGAATACATAGAAGCTAACACGCCAGAGTTTGCACAGAATATGGAGGATAGCGACCGTGCAACTACAGGGCAAGACTACAATATCGACGGCTCAGTAACTACCGAGAGACAAAAAAAAAGA
>Ga0247723_1001562_pt1 | contig 13308 bp, 8 predicted proteins | sample MSEWelMarce5H_FC_FD_189079 | JGI IMG/M metagenome (GOLD analysis project Ga0247723, IMG submission 189079) | Subsurface sediment microbial communities from gas well in West Virginia, United States - MSEEL Well Study Marcellus 5H_FC | ecosystem: Environmental > Terrestrial > Deep subsurface > Rock...
GGTATATCTGGTACAAAATTAATTTATCAGGATGTAAGAAATCAAAGCGGATCATCTTTAACTATAGGTACTCCAGTAAGAGTAACTGGTTCTGACGGGGCTTCTGGAAAGCTACTTGTTGCCGCCGCTTCAAATGCTAGCGAGGCTGGCTCATCAAAAACATTCGGTTTAGTAAGTTCTACAATATCAAATAACTCGAACGGTCAAGTAATTACAAACGGACTTATAGAAGGTGTAGATACAACTGGAGCGGTAGACGGAGACCCAGTATGGCTTGGAGTCAACGGAGCAAAGATATTTGGTCTTATTAATAAACCAGTAGCACCAGCACACTTAGTATATCTTGGAGTTGTAGTAAGAGGCGGACAACAGAATACAGGATCAATATTTGTATCAATTCAAAACGGCTTTGAGGTAGAAGAACTACATAACGTATTAATAACATCCCTAGCAAATAAAGACGCTCTAGTATATGATTCAACAACCCAGCTTTGGAAAAACTATGATCTATCAAATGACTTCGTATTATCAGGAGATTTGCAAAATAGCCTAGGCGACTATATCCCATTAAATGCATTAGGACAGCCTTCTGGCCCAGCTACATTAGATGCAGACGGAAATTTAATAGTTCCAGAAAATAAAATTATTATTGAAGGTGCAACGGCGGATGCACATGAGCTAACATTACAAGCTCCAGATGTAGTATCAGATATCACAGTAACCCTTCCAAATGCCGCAGGTACTCTTGCCCTAACTTCAGATATTACAACAGCAGTAAATAACCTAGTTAACTCTGCTCCAACCACATTAGATACACTTAACGAACTTGCCACAGCACTTGGTAATGATGCAAATTTTGCAACGACAACGGCTACATCAATTGGAAATAAGGTTTCAAAAGCAGGCGGAGATACAATTACATCAAGTACAGCATCAACAGTTCCATTAGTTTTAAAAGGTGCAGCATCGCAAACTGCAAACCTGCAGCAATGGCAGAACAGCGCTGGCGCAGTACAAGCGTCTATTGCAAGCAATGGTGCAATACAGGCAGGAACATATAACGGAGTTTTGGTTAGCTTAAATTATCCTGGAATTGTTATAGATACAACTTCTGCTGATAGTACTCAAGTTTGGTTAAGAAATTTATCTGCAACTTCAAAAAGTGGTAGATTTGTAGGAATTAAGGCAAGAAACGGTTATGCAGATGCTGTATCTGGAGACGATCTTGTAACTTTAGAAGGACAACAATATGTAAGCTCTTTGGGATATGCTTCTGGAAAGATAGTAATATCCAATGATGATTCTACTCCAAGCCTTACCTCAAATCCTGCAAGAATAACATTCCATACAACAGCAATTGGCTCAACTACCCTAACTGAAAGAATGAGAATTTCTAATAGCGGTAATGTTCTTATAAATGGATTTACAGCATCTACTGTTGGCTTTACAATTAAAGCCGCTGCATCTCAAACGGCAAACATTTTTGAATGGCAGAACTCAAGCGGAGCTGTTGTAGGTTTTATAAATTCAGCAGGATTTTTAAAGTCTAACTATGTATATACTTCTGGTCTTGTAGATATATCAGATAATGGATCATATTTATCACTTAACTCTAATGGCAATAATGGAAGTTCTGTAATAGCAACTAATAGAAATGCTGGTCAGATACCATTTGCCGTCAAGGGATTTGCTTCTCAAACTGCCGACTTGCAGCAGTGGCAAAATAGTGCTGGAACGGTATTATCTAAAGTTGATGCATCTGGTGCTATGTTTACAACTACTGCAGCAGCAAATACTAATACTACACAAGTTGCTACTACAGCTTATGTTCAAACAGAATTAGCGGACTTAGTTAATTCCGCCCCAGCTACACTAGACACATTAAAAGAATTATCAGATGCCCTTGGCGCAGACGCAAACTTTGCAACTACAGTAACTAATAACTTAGCTCTTAAGGCACCACTTGCTTCTCCTGCCCTTACAGGCACACCTACAGCACCTACAGCGGCGGTAGGAACCGATAGCACACAAGTAGCTACAACAGCATTCGTAATTGATCAGATTGATGCTTCAACACAACCTGGAGCCCTATATCAAACAACTGCTCCAACATCTCCAGAAATCGGTCAGATCTGGATTGACTCAGATGATAACGTAACCGTATTTGATTCAAATATTATAAGACGCCAGCCATTCACAGCAACCGCTGGACAAACAAATTTTGTAACAACAGTTCCATTTATCGATGGATTTGAGCAGGTATACTTCAACGGTCTTCTACTACTTAAGACAACAGATTATACTACTTCAGGAACTAATACAGTTATTCTAGGATCTGCGGCGGCAGTAAACGATATAATCGAAGTAGTAACAGTAACCAATCTTAATTCAGTAAACACATATACACAGGCAGAAACAGATGCCCTACTTGCAGCAAATACCTCAGTTGCCCCACTTTCAATATCTGCAAATACAAACCTTTTGGCCAAGAAGCGATATTTCGTAACATCGGCTTCAGCCCTCACATTAACACTTCCAGCATCTCCTGCATTAAATGATGAAATTCAGATCCTAGATGCTTCTGGAAACGCTTCGACGTATAATATAACAGTGGCCCGTAATGGTAGATTAATTAATGGGAATGCAGGAAATTTAATTATAGATATGAACGGTGCCTGGACAGTATTGGTATATACAGGCGTAACATATGGATGGAAGGTCGGATAATGCCAGATATTAGAATGTCAAGCATGACGGGTGTTCCTTATGGACCAACAGAAAATAGACCAGCAAGTCCATCAATTGGTCAAACATTTTATAATGGTACTCTAGGCGTACAAGAAATTTATACATCTTCAGGATGGCTTCCAGCTACTGGAGCAAATGACTTTAACGTAACATTGAGTGGAAGCATTACTACTGCTACATTTAGCAAAGAATACTTTGCGGGAGCTTATACAATTGCTTCAGCTTTACTGGACTCATCTTATGATATTTATGTATATGATACATCTGGCAATCAAGTTGGATATACAAAATCTCCATCTTTAAATGCTACAGGAAATTTTAATAAAATTGTAATTATTGGTGGATCAACTGGAGACCTTTTATCTTTTAGTTATAAAACAACATTTACTGCTACAAATACAACCTCTCAAACAACAGCAGGAGCTTTTTTATCTTCAGTAACACCCACTTCTTTACCTTCAATAAATGACACTGCAACAATTACTGGCGGTAATATTGCAAATAACGTAGTGTTAACAATATTAGACTCTTCGCTAAACGAATATTATCCAAAATCACTTACAGTAAATTCATCTTCATCTATTACATTTACAAGACCAGATAATTTACCAATAGGAACATATTCTTTAAAAGCGGTAAATCTTAATGTAGTAGCACCAACAGGATCAAATTTGCACATATTATCTAATTCAATTAACTCTGGTACAGCTCCTTCATGGCAAACTTCACCAACATTACCTTCAGGAACTAGATTATCTGCATACTCTACAACGTTAGTTGCATCAGATATAGAAAATTTAGATGTAGATTATTCCCTGCTATCAGGAACATTGCAATCTGGACTATCTTTAGATAGTGAAACTGGAGTGATATCTGGAACTCCAACTGTTGCTGGGAACAATACATTTACAGTCAGAGCAACAGATAGTGGTGGAAATTATGTTGATAGACAATTCTCATTGCTTGTAAATGGAATTCTGTCTGATTCAACTGGAGGACTAACAGTTACTTCTGGTGGATACAAGTATCATTTATTTAAGAATACTGGGTCTGATTCTTTTAATTGTGCTGGTGCTGGAACTGTACAAATTCTTTTGGTAGCAGGAGGCGGTGCTGGAGACAATGATCATGGCGGCGGTGGTGGAGCAGGTGGTATTTTGTATCATTCTGGACGCACTGTTCAGTTAGGTACATATTCAATAACAGTAGGTTCTGGAGGATTAGGCAATAGCGGGGTTCCAGCAAATGGAGGAGATTCAACATTTACAGATGGAGCATCGGTACTTACAGCGTTTGGAGGAGGCAGAGGGTCTACAACAAATGCTGACTCTGGAGGCAACGGAGGTTCTGGCGGAGGCGGAGGAGGTGCTAACTCTGGTGTAGGAACTAGAGCTGGAGGTTCTAGTACTCAGACTTCAAATAACGGAGGTACTGGTTATGGAAGTTCTGGAGGAACAGGCGGAGGAAGTGCTGGAGAACCTGGTGGCGGTGGAGGCGGCGCAGGACAAACAGGATTAAATTCAAACTCATCTAGAGCAGGTAATGGTGGCGCAGGAAGAAATGACTGGGCTACTTGGCTTTCTGCAGTTTCAAGTTTAGTGTCAGGAGATACGCTTACAATTTATAACACAGGCTACATTGCAGGCGGTGGCGGTGGAGGAAGCACATCTGGAGGAGATCAAGTTCAGGCTTCAGGAGGACTTGGTGGAGGCGGTAGAGGAGACTGTAACGTTTCTCCTGGACTTCCTGGAGTTGCAAATACTGGTGGTGGTGGTGGATCTCACGGAAACGGTGGAGCAACAGGCGCAGATGGGGGTTCTGGTGTGGTAATTTTGAGGTACGCAGTTTAATGTCTAGAATCAGAGATATAGCAAGTATACTTACAACCGCTAGTAATCTTGCTACCGACACCGAAACAGCGGCGGCAATAACAGCACACAATACTGCTACTACTTCTGTACATGGAATAACTAATACCGCCGACCTTGCAACACAAACCTATGTTCAGTTAAATAAAGGCGTTCAAAGCGGAACAAGCATTCAAAGACCAACAAATTTTTTATCTTCAAATGGAGATGTATACTCAAATACCACAACAGGGTACCTTGAAGTATATAGCTCTACATATGGATGGGAAAAGGTGGGAGCAAATCCATCTAATCTTACAGTAACCCCTACAAATTTAGGAACAGCTAGAGCATATAATGACGGCGGAGTCGAATTAGATTTAGGATTTCCTTCTGTTCCAGGAAGATCATATGTAATTACATCAACCCCATCAAGTAGCACAACAACAGTAACTACCCCATATGCAATTATTACTGGACTTCAATCATCAACACAATATACTTTTACAGCTACAGCAACTAACCTATATGGATCATCAACTCCAACAACATCTTCTCCAATTACAGTAACAACAGTTCCCCAGGCTCCAACAATTGGAACTGCAACTGCTGTGGGAAGTACAACAGCCTACGTAACTTGGACAGCAGGAGCAACTGGTGGATCTGCAATTACTACTTATACAGTACATAAGTTTTCAGGCTCTACCCTTATTGATTCTACTAACGTAGCAACTTCTACATCTGCAAATATTTCAGTAAACACTGGAACTACATATACCTTTAAAGTATCAGCAACAAATGCTAATGGAATGTCAGAACTTTCTGCTGCATCTAATTCAATTACAGCAGTAGAACTCCTTCCACCACAGACTAATCTTTTTGCCTGGTATGATTCAAGCGATGCTTCAACAATAACTCTTAGTGGATCTAATATTACACAATGGAATGATAAGAGCGGAAACACAAAACATGCTACACAGAGCACGGCTTCATTCCAGCCAACAATTGTTTCTTCAGGGCTAAATGGAAAAAATACAATATTATTTGATGGAACAAATGATATGTTTAATATTGCAAATACAACAACATTGGCTAACAACTTTGCTATTTTTGCTGTAGTAAAATCCAACTTTCTTAATTCTATTACGGGATCTACAATAATTGGATCTGATGACGGCGGAGTTAGTTGGTATGTTCAAAAAAATAACTATAGGCTAAATGTTGATAAAACAGCCCAGGCCTCTATGTTGGCTGACGGCAACATTCTATCTACATCAGAAAATAATTTGTGGAGACAGACCTCTCTTGTATGGAGCGGAACTTCAAGCGGTTCTTTAAGATGGAATAAATCAGGAGCGGGATCATTTAATAGATCAGGCTTTGTACCTACAGCACCAATTAAAACAATTGGAGCTTACATGCCTGGTGACACAAGCTACTTGGCAAAAGGTGAAATAGCAGAAATTTTAATATATAATAGCTCCAGCGTAGATGTTGCAGCAGTAGAAACATATTTTACAACTAAGTGGGGTGTATAATGTATATACTATTTAATAATATAGAAGAGTTTAATTCATGGCACTCAGAGATTAAGACTCTTTTAGGTATCCCTTCAGAAGATGGATCTACAACAGAATATACTATAGCTAAATTAAGCATAATAGATTCAGACTCTAGAGTTGTTGCAAGTTTTACAGACGGAGATTTTGATACCACAGGATTAAATTTAATAAGTATAGAAGACATAATGGATTTAGGAATATTGTCTAAGATTGAGGTAGAGTAGTAATGGCTAAGATAATTAAAGTATGGAGCGGAACTGAATGGGTAGAAGTCGGAATCAAGGCTGCCCTTCCTTCAGATTATGTAGATACTACTGCTCTTAATTCCGCCCTTTCATCATATAAACAAGAGGTCAATCTAGCAATTTCTGCAAACACAACATTAGTGGCGGGACGCAGATATTTTGTTGATACAACAGCAGCAAGAACATTAACACTTCCTGCAAGCCCAACCCTTGGACAAGAAGTTGTAGTGATAGATGCAACAGGATCAGCGGCAACAAATAACATTACAATCTTAAGAAACGGCGGGAAGATTAACGGATTAACAGAAGATGCTATACTAGATGTTAATCAAGGTACATCAATATTTACATATACAGGCACAACGCTTGGCTGGAGGTTCGACTAATGGCAATTAGAAAATCAAGTTCATCAGGTATCCCGTTTGGAAATACTGCAGGAAGACCTGCAAATCCAAATTCAGGCCAGCCATATTTTAACGGTGAAGAAAAGAGACTTGAGCTTTATACATCTTCTGGATGGCAGAATATTGTTTCTGAAACCCCAGGAGTTGTATCGGTTTCAGGTAGCTACCTTGAATCGGTAGGATCTGCAACATTAGAAATTACGGGAACCAATTTTACAACAGGAGCTATTGCCTCTGTTATTGGAACAAATGGGGTAGAAATTAATGCCAGTTCAACGACAGTAAATTCTATTGTTTCAGTTAGCGCATTGTTCACAGGACTTACAAGTGCTAATGAACCGTATGATGTTAAAGTTACAAACACTTCTAATCTTTTTGGATTGCTTCCAGATGCTTTATATGTAAACAATATAGTTGTTTGGCAAACTGCAGCAGGATCCCTAGGAACATTTGCAGATAACGTAGCAATATCTGTTTCGGCAACAGCCACAGATGACTCAACAGTAACTTACTCTTTGGCGTCAGGTTCAACGCTACCTTCAGGAGTTACTTTAAACTCTTCAACTGGAGTTATTTCGGGAACACTTCCAGATATATCATCTAATGTAACTTATACGTTTACAATTAATGCGTCAGATGGAGCAAATCCTGCTGTACCAAGAACATTTAGCATTACATCTAATGCTGCTCCGTCATGGGTTACTTCAGCAGGAACTCTAGGAACTTTTGTAGAGCAAACTTCTATAAGTGTATCAGTACAAGCAACAGATGCTAGCGATAACATGACTTATTTATTAGCATCAGGTTCTTCTCTTCCTTCAGGAGTTACACTAAACTCATCAACAGGAGTAATTTCAGGAACGTTACCAGACGTTGCAACAAGTACAACTTATACATTTACGATTAATGCTTCAGATGGCGTAACTACACTTTCAAGGCAATTCAGCTTAACATCTGAGCCAGGACTAACTTTTGAGTATCTCATGACAGGAGGCGGTGGTGGCGGTGGAGCAGGTTACCAGGGTGGCGGCGGAGGAGCAGGTGGACTGCTTTATGGAAGTTTAGGTAAAACAGCTGGAGTATATAATATTACTATAGGATCAGCTGGAACTGGTGCAACTAATGGCAGCGAAGGAACAAGCGGAGGCAACACCTCAGCATTTAATCTTATTGCCTATGGCGGTGGAAAAGGAGCTGGAGAAATGCAGGGCATGGGCCTTAGTGGTCAAGTTAATGCGGAAGGAGGCGGATCAGCAGGAGGAAGAGGGCATCCAACTTATCAGCTTGCATCGGCAACTACAGCAGTTTCTGGTCAAGGAAATATAGGAGGAACCTATACAAACTGTTGCGTAATGGGCGGCGGCGGAGGAGCGGGATCTGCAGGCGAAAATGCAACTGTTGTACCTGAAAAGGGCGGTAATGGTGGATCTGGAATTTCATCTTCAATAACAGGAACATCACAATTTTATTCTGGTGGTGGTGGTGGAGCATCTAGATCTGGAGGAGCAGGTGGAACAGGTGGCTCTGGCGTTGGAGGCAATGGAGGGGCTAATAGTGGAGGATCTAGTGCTTCTTCATACGGCTCTGGTGGCGGAGGCGGAGGATCAAGCTCTGGATCAAGTAGTGGGGGAAATGGATCTAGCGGTGTTTTAATTATAGCTTATCCATCATCTAATCCAGCTTTAACAATTTCTGGTTTAACATATGACCAACCAACTCGTTCAGGATATCGTGTATATAGATTTACTGGCGGGACAGGAACAATTACAATATAGACTTATCATTTATTAAATGGTAAAATAAAATTATGTCCTATCAATTAAAGGTAATAAAAGATTATCCTATTGGCTTCTGGCCACTTGACGAATCTTCAGGCACTAATGCAGCAGATATTTCTGGATGTGGAAACAATGCTACATATGTAGGATCACCTGCAGCCAATATGTTACCAATTATTCCAGGCGGTGGATCAGGAACCAAGATAACAAATACTGCTTATATAACAGTACCAACATCAAAAGACTTTTATGGCTCATCTGTTTCAAACGGGCTTGGAAATAAATACTCTTCAGATAATGACTTTACGATAGAACTTTGGGTAAGCCCGTCAATTCAATCTACAAATCTTACCACCCTATTTGCCGACACAACAGATAACATTGGTCTATATTGGGAAAAGGGAGATATTGTATTTAAGGTTTCAAATACAGAGCAGGTAAGATGGGCACTTTCATATTCAAAGAAAGCGGTACACCTTGCTGGAGTATATTCAGTAGATTCAATTAAGCTTTTTATTGATGGCAAGCAGGTTGCGTTAAAGTCTATAGATTCAAATTTTAAATTTACAAATACTGCCTTAGACCTGCAGATTGGCCCAACGTCAGATGCTGGAGATTCTTTTATAGTAGATGCTCCTGCTGTATATAGATACGGTCTTCCAGCAACGTCAATTGCAAGACATTATAATGATGCTAATTTTTATATCCAGCCGATACATGTAGTTCAGCCAGAACAGGGACAACTGTTCTCTTGCTCAGACGCAAATAACAGAGTAGACTTTGAATATATTTATGGAATATCTAGAGACTGGAAAGAGTTACTAGACTCAAACACATACTATGATGAACAAAATAAATATATCTCTTTTATCCCAACAGAAACAACAACACCCAGAACCCTTGTAATTAATGACTTTATATTTATTCCGACAGAGAGCGGTTTTACCAATTCAAAAATTGAATGGAGAAATGATCTAGGAATAAGTGTTGAGACAAGCGTGGACGGAGCCACATATTTGCCATGCGTTAATGGAGATGCTATTCCTCAATATAAGGCGGGATCATTTAATTCAAGCGGTCTTCTCTATACAAGAATTACTATGACTACAACAGATGCCAGCAAGTTCCTTCCAAGGCTCTCCTTCTTTGCCATTAAATTCTACAGAGAGTCTTTAGTATATTCAGATAATTCAAATAACTATATTAACTCATCTAATCCCTTTAGCGTGGGGTCTGTAAATTATTCTCCTTTAATTAGACATTATACAAATGGAATTAGACCAGCATCAGGATATGGATTTAATATCAATACTGGATTAAACATAAATACAGTAGAATTATTTTTTACTCCTAAAACAACAGGGGCAAACACATTATTCTTTGAAACAACTACTGGCACTAAGTATGCCTGGAATGGGTCAGGAACGGTCTCCAAGGCCTCTATAAGCAAAGTTTACGTCAATGGGGTAGATAAGACCTCACAGACCAATATAAGCAATTTCCTAGTGGCAGGAGAGCCACATCATATTATTCTAGTATTTACCTCACCAGTTACTGGAACGCTTAAATTTAATTATGAGGTCTCTGGTGGACCAGATAATTTATATAATAATATAGCAATATATAATAGATCTATTACATCTTCAGAGGCTTTAGACCACTTTAATTTATATTGTGGGAGACCCTCCGCATTAGTATCTGATCCAGCCATTCAAGTTACAGAATTAGCTTCAGAGTACTATGATAATGACTGGGTAGTGCTACAAAGCTTATAATTTTGTCACATTGCATGACAAAAAGCTGGACTTAGACAGCAAGTGGTGGTAAAATAAACTTCTATGAATATTAAAAATGTCCGACAGACAGAGGTAGAAGAGTCTACTCTAGGAATCTATGTCTGGGAAATGCCAGACGGACGCTGGATTGGAGATGATGATGGGAACTTTCTTTCGGTCACGTCCAGAAAAGGCAATAGATCCAGAGTCGATGCTTTGGCTAGAGAAGTTCGCTCATACGGTATATATGAAGGCGGGCCTAAATTTCTTTCAGCAAGACGAAAGATTAATGACGAAGAATACGAAGAGCAACAGCAAAGACTTAAGTGGGGACTAGTTCCAGATCCTTTGGATATCGGAAACTATAAAGACGAAATGAAAAAAATGGGTGGCCTAAGATGATTGAAGTTCAAGACGAAAATTCTAACGAGATTGCTATATCTAACGTAGCAGACTGGATGAAGTTTAATTCTCCAATACAGACAACAAGCACAGACTCATTTAAAATCGAAGGCGAAGAGTTAACAAAGGTCTCTGGCCTTGGCGCATCATTTAGAAGAAAAATGAATCGTGACCTTCAAAAAAGATTTCAAGGAATTGACGGAACAGAGACCCAACAGAACCTACTTGCACAAGCTATTACTGGCTATGCAATGTTCGATCTTATTGAGCCTCCATATAATCTAGATTACCTTTCAACTATTTATGAAATTTCTCCATACAACTATGCGGCTATTAACGCTAAGGTTTCAAACATTGTAGGTCTCGGACATGACTTTATCGAAACAAGAAAAACACAAGAGGCATTTGATAATATCACAGACGAAAAATCTTTAGAGAGAGCACGTAGAAAGTTAAACAGACTTCGCCAAGACTTGTATGAGTGGCTAGAAGAGTGTAACGAAGAAGAAACATTTACAGAAACTTTAATTAAGGCCTATACAGATGTAGAGGCAACAGGAAATGGTTATATCGAAATTGGTAGAACCTCTGCTGGCAAGATAGGATATATTGGACATATCCCAGCAAAGACTATGCGTGTACGCCGTCTTCGTGATGGCTTTATTCAATTGCTTTATGGCAAGGCCGTATTCTTCCGAAACTTTGGAGATCAAGAAACAGAGAACCCAATCGCAGGCGGACTAGATAGACCTAATGAAATTATTCATCTAAAGAAGTACACTCCAACAAATAACTATTATGGTATTCCAGATATCGTAGCGTCATCAAATGCTATGGCTGGAAATGAGTTTGCTGGAAAATATAACCTTGACTACTTTGAGAATAAAGCTGTACCAAGATATATTATTACGGTAAAGGGAGCAAAGCTTTCTTCTGAATCAGAGCGCAAGCTACTTGAGTTTTTCCAGGTTGGACTAAGAGGCAAGAACCACAGGTCTCTATATATTCCACTTCCACCAGATTCACCAGATTCAAAGGTTGAATTTAAGATGGAGCCAATTGAGGCAGGAACCCAAGAGTCTTCGTTTAACGTATATCGTAAATCTAATAGAGATGAAATTCTATTATCTCACCGTGTACCAATTAATAAAATTGGAACTCCAGAGGGAGTTAATTTAGCAGTAGCACGAGATGCCGATAAGACATTTAGAGAGCAGGTCTGTCGTCCAGCTCAAATGAATTTAGAAAAGAAATTAAATAAAATTGTTGAAGAAATGACAGATGCCCTACTTCTTAAATTTAATGAGCTTACTTTGACAGACGAAGATACTCAGTCTAAGATCGATGAGAGATATTTGAGAATGCAGGTAATTACCCCTAATGAAGTTAGAATTAGAATGGGTATGGTTCCCATTGATGGCGGGGATCAAGTTGTGCAATTAAAGCCACAGCAACAGGCAGAGGTCAGAGCACAGGCAGGAAAAACTAGAAATAGAGATTCAGAAAGGTCGGCAAATTCACCCGATATTTCTGGAGAAGGCCGAAATGCTCAGGGAGACGGAAGACAAGTCGACTGACCCTACTCAACCATTATTTGCCTTATATACAATAACGTTATAAAATTAAGCATATGAATATTGAGAAATCTCTTTGGTCTTCGCATGGCGACAACATTACGTTGTCCGTGCCATTTACCAAAGTTAACCGTGAAAAAAGAACAGTCTCAGGATTTGCAACGTTAGACAATCTTGATCAGACTGGTGATGTTGTTACTGCAGAAGCAAGCCTTAAGGCATTCGAAAGCTTCCGTGGAAATATTCGTGAGATGCATGGATCAAATGCGGTTGGCAAAATGGTTTCATTTAAGCCAGAAACATTTTACGATCCAACAACAAAAGAATTTTATAATGGAGTGTATGTTGATGCATACATCTCAAAGGGTGCACAAGATACTTGGGAAAAGATTCTTGATGGAACTCTGGCAGGATTCTCAATCGGCGGAAAGATTACGGATTCAGAAAACGAAGTTAACAAGTCAACTGGTAAGCCAGTTAGATTTATTAAAGAATACTCATTGATGGAGTTGTCAGTAGTTGACTCACCAGCAAACGAGCTATGCAACATCTTGTCTGTTCAGAAAATGAATGGTCAGCTAGTATTTAAAGGAATGGCAACAGAAGTTGTAGCAGAAAATATTTTTTATTGTGCAGATACTGATTCAGTATTTGTATCAACAGAGTCATCATATGATTCACCAGTTACAGGGAAGCCTGCAACATTGATCGGTTGGGTAGAATCAAACGATGTTAACAAAGCAAAAGAAATAGATAAGATTCTTGATTTACATAAAAAGTCAAGATTGTCAATGCCTGAAACACAAATTGCAAAACAGGCAGACATAGAAGGAGGTAAAGAAGTGTCAGAAAATACAGAAAACGTAGTTGCAGAAGATGCAGTAGCACCAGAAGCAACCGTAGAAGACACAGCAGTAGTTGCTCCCGCAGAGGAAGCACCAGCTGTTGAAGAAGCTCCTGCAGAAGCAGTAGC
>Ga0247723_1001563_pt1 | contig 13306 bp, 16 predicted proteins | sample MSEWelMarce5H_FC_FD_189079 | JGI IMG/M metagenome (GOLD analysis project Ga0247723, IMG submission 189079) | Subsurface sediment microbial communities from gas well in West Virginia, United States - MSEEL Well Study Marcellus 5H_FC | ecosystem: Environmental > Terrestrial > Deep subsurface >...
TCTTCTTAGCGAGTCTATCCTCGTGCTTCCTTGACTCCTTTTGTCCTTTAGTCTTCATCTTCTTCTGGCTCTACAACGTACTTAGATCCAGCTTTGACGGTTTCAAGAACATCCTTCTCCAGTGTTTCTCGCAAATCAATTTCTTCTTTAATAGATGTAACCATAGCATCTGCGCCTTGCCACTGCCTTTGCTCTCCGTTAAAGGTGTAACGGTAATAGGCCCCAGCTCGAACAATTACCTTGTTAATAATGCCTAAAGCAACGATTTCCTTAGCAAAATCGTAACTTCCGGGGGCTACAGTCCCACCTTCAGCAAAGTAAAAGTCTAAATAAGCAACCTGTGATGGTGGGGCTGACTTGTTCTTAATAGTTCTGGCTTTAATAGTTTGGCCAATACGCTGCTTGTTATCACCGCTACCTACCTCAACCCACTCATCGCGCTTTACCTCAACTCGCGTGAAGTAACTGTAGTTTTTTCCTTTACCGCCCGGTGTGGTTCTTGGATCTCCGTACATAACTCCAACTTTGTCACGCCATTGGTTAATCATAATTCCAATAAATGGGCGTTCTACTTCAATAAGGCTACGCTTTGAGGCAATACCAACTTTGCGGAAAAACTTATTGGTTAAGAGCGCTCCTCGTCCAACGGTGTACTCATCCATTTCTTTCTCGTCTTCCGCTCCTGGAACAAGAGCAGGGAGTGAGTCAATAACAATGCAATCAGCACCCTTGCTTTCCACGACTTGAATAACCGCTTCATAAGCTTCCTCCATAATATTTGTTGAAATAACTAAAACTCTTGCTAAGTCAACGCCACACAACTCTGCGTATGACGGTACCCATTGCTCAGCAGCAACCCATACCGTTGTAAAGTTTGGGTCTTTTGCTTGGTTAGCCGCAATGGTTTTAAGAGCAATTGCTGTTTTACCGTTGGACTCTTCTCCAACAATTTCATGCCATTGATTGGTTGGCCAACCTCCACCTAAAGCTACATCTAGCGCAAGTGACCCTGTTGTAATTCTTCCAATTAAATCGTCTCTAATATCTGTGCCAAGAACAATTGTTTCAGCGCCAAACTTCTTATTTAATTTTGCTACGACTTTTAATAATTCCGAATTGAGCGCCACTTTAGTCATTAACCTAACTTTCCGATTATTGTTGTTGGATTCCAACCGCCTGTTGCTACTTGAACTGCGGGCTGTGCTGGTCCTGAAGCCTGTGGACCACCAGTAATTCCTTTACCTAAACCGCTACCGCTTTGCACAATTGGGTAACCGCAGTCATAACAACGTGGTTTAGTTCCTTCAACTGATCCGTAGTTTCCGCTTCCGCAACCTGGGCATCGTGATGCATTTGCTGATGCTGTTGGGCGAGCGCCTTGCTGTGGCTGTGCTGGTGGTGCGTACGTCATAGGTTGCTGTGACGGGGGCATAGGAGGCATATTAGAAGGACGTGTTTGCGGTTGAGGTTGACCTAGTTTATCTGCCCACCAACTCATATTTGGATATCTCCTTTGACTGTATTAGTGCTGATAATACCCAATTCTAAACCAGATGCAAAAGCGGATAAAAGGGCTGAATACCCCACCTGAACGTACATGTCCTCTATATGTTCTTTTTCATGGGATAGCTGCTCTTCGTCTATCCCCTCTTGTTTTGTGTAATGGTCAAACTGAAGAGCGGTAATAGCTCTAGCGTTTATATCTGCAATAGTTTCTAGAAAGGGGACTAAAGGCATAACGTTAATTAAACGGGCGTCGCTTTCAGATTCTTCTTGTTCTTCACCCTCGTCACTTACTGGCATCATTCCAACAAGGCTTGCAATTTTATTTGGGTCTTCTAAGCCAGCGTCGTAAAAGTACCAACGAGCCAAAACTGGTAAAGGCACCTCTGTTACGGTGCTTTCTATTGTGTACTTGGGAGATTTTTTCCAAAATTTCCAACTCATTACTTAGCCTCTCCCCATCGATCAACAACCGTAATGTCGGCTACAAGAGGCACCTCTAAGAGGTTTATGCCTTCCATGGCTTCTTTAATTGCTGCCTTAGTGTCTTCAACCAGACGGTCTGGTGTTAAAGTTACCAATTCGTCGTGAACGGTAAGTATAAGTTTAGCCTCTTTAGGGATTAAGCTGTGGGCTCGAATCATGGCTAATTTAATGATGTCGGCGGCCGAACCTTGAATCTTGGTATTAAAAGCCTGACGTTCTGCGCCAGACTTATCCATCTTATCTGAGGAGTTAATATCAGGTAAGTACCGGCGTCTACCGAGGATGGTTGTTACGTATGGAACAGGCTTCTCTTTATTACCTTGTTTTCTGGTTGAAACTAAAACCTTAATTCGGTAAGAGTTAATAGACGGGAATCGTGCGGAAAAACGGTCTAAAAGATCCCTAGCCTCTTGCTTGGTACAACCAATTGAACGAGCAATTTTCTCTGGGCCTACGCCATAAGACATTGCTAGAACTAATACTTTTCCAGCCTTGCGGTCAACACCCATCTCATTACCTACGGTTGTGTAAATATCTCCACCGTTTTTGTAGTTTTCTACCATAATTGGGTCTTTTGAAAACGAAGCAATAACTCTGGGTTCAATCTGCGAGTAATCGGCTACAACAAATTTGTATCCTTCTGGGGCTTTAAAGAGGTTGCGAATTGCTTTACCGTGTGCCGTGTGTGGCGCTGGTACGTTTTGTAAGTTTGGGTTACGACTTGAGAATCGCCCTGTTTCTGCACCATGCTGTATAAAATCACAATGGATTCTATTGTTAATGAGTAAACTGTCTTTTGTTTCAACTCGCACCTTCCCTGCTGTAGTACGTGTGACTTCTCCACCTAAGTATGGAACAACGTATGTGGTGTGTAATTTATTTAAATCAGCGTAGGTTAATAAAGCGTCAACTAAAGGATCTTGTCCTCTGTAGGCTTCAAGCGCTTCTGCTGAAACTGAGTCTCCGCCTTTTGCTGTAATAATCTTTGGCTTAAGGCCACGACCGCCTTCGGACTTAGGGCCATACAAAATTACTTGCTTGTCAACGTTTGAGTTAATGTTGAACTGTTGCCCAGCTACCTTAAAAATCTCAGCCTTTGCTGTTTCAATGTCAATCTTTAATTGAGCATCTAGAACGGTTAAAGCATCCATGTCAATAGGTGCACCGGTTAGTTTCATGTCGCAAAGAACTTTAAGAACATCCATCTCAAGCTTCATTACGCCAGTTACTTGGTTCTCCTCTAGCTTCTTTACAAGGATCTTCCATAGTAAAAACGTGTACTTAGCATCTAAATACGCGTACTTAGCGACCTCGTCGAAAGAGTAAATTTCTACTTGAGCGCCTACGCCCTTTTCCATTTGAAAACCAATTTCACGCTTTAAGCAATCGGCAAGTCCACATCTGTTTTTATTACGGTTGTCATATAAAAACGAGGCAATCATTGTGTCAAAGTAAGGGCCTACGGGAAATACTCCCCCGTAATACTTTGCTACTGAAGTTAAATCGAATACTAAGTTGTGGCCAATTTTTAAAATACTGTCATTAAACATAAGAGGTTTAAGGGAAGAAAAAACCTCTGCTGGAAATAACTGTGTTGGGGGGTCTGTAAAAACTTTTGTTGCTTTTCTAGCATCTCTTGAATAATCGCTTGGTCGTGCCGGTAATCCCTGCTCTACTCGTTTTTCACCTTGACCAGTAAGTGGGTAAACAACCTCTACTAAATCACCATTAGGGTGACCCATAGGAATAACATCACACCTACCATGAGTAGAAAAAGTAATCCAAAGAACCTCGTTAACAGGAGTATCGCCTCTGCGGTCTCCGACCGTTTCAACGTCAAAAGCAAATGCATCTTGTCCAAGGTAGTACGCAACCATTTCGTCTAACTGATCATTATTAGTAATTATGTTCATAAGTATCCCCCAAAGCCTAGAGGCGCTAGGGGGATTAATCTAGCGCCTCCAGACATCTATTGGTTAGAGCAGGCTATCTGCAATTTCAACAAGCGCGGCGTGATTGTCCTCACGAATAGCTGAACGCTCAAATGGTTTGAAATTAGCAATTGCTGCTTCTGCTTCGGCTTCGACAATTCCCCAATCCTCTTGGAGATCTCGCGCCTTTACTGACATCAAGTTGTATACAGTTTGCTGCTTAATTCCCGTGCGACTAATCGCCCAATAGTTCTTTGTTAAAGGACCTTGTGGCGAAAACTCTCCCGCATGCAATGTCTTGTACAAACGTGGTGTAGCAATAAGCATCTGACGTTGGTATGGCTTATTAGTCAGATTGATAATGGAAAAAGCACGCTTAATCTCTGGCTTATCGTTTAACTTTAAGCAAAGCGGGCATGTGTCACCAAGGCATACGTAAGAACGTCGACCTTCGGTCTTTTCCTTTAGGAAGTGTTGACGATAGTTAGCAAATGGACCAGCAGTATCGATAAAACGTACTAACTGGAATGTTTCAGAATGCTTGAATTCAGTTGGAAATTCTGTCTGAACTGGTACAAGTTGTTCTGCAGCTTCCCAACCCGACTGGATTGAGGTGCTTGTTGATGTTGTTTGAACTGGACGATCTTCTACTGAGAAAGACTCGTCTTCTACTGTGCCGTATGTCGATGCATCCGGTGCTGTTTGATTTACGCCCATGGGCGGTTTTCTCCTTTTCGCAGTTATGTGCAGTTAGTTAAGCAGTTTCCTCAGCTAGGGATTGTTCCCAAGCTTTGGCTATTTCTTCAGTGACCTCTCGGTACTTAGACCAGTCTATACGCTTCACGTGCAAAACGCCAAACTTAGTAAAAGTGTTAATCGCGGATTCGATCATTGAGCGGCTGTATAAGCGCCTACCTTGTCGTTCTTTTCCTAACTTATCCGTTTTAGTGGGTAAGCGGTAAGGCGATGTTGGTAAGTGCCCTTCGTTCATCCATAGTTTTAGTGTTACCACTGGGCGGTCTAGCGCTTTTGCTAAAGCCCCTATAGTGAACAAATCTATTTCTTGTCCATTAGGAAGTGTTGTAGGTCTTGGGTGTGAATCCCAAAATACTTCTTTAACTTCCTTTACAACTGGTTCACGACGTTTGCGTTTACTATTTGGATAGTATAAATCACCAAACGTCTGATCAATAAAATCTTCTGTCATAGTACGAACGCGTATGAAACCTTTGCTGGGAACATTGAATCAATGTCTTCCTCTGAAAGTTGTCCCTTATAAAACGCAGCCATAATTGCGTCTTCGCTAACGGTTGGGATCATAATGATGCAGTCTTCTTTGATGCCACGTTCTGCAAGCAACGTGTCTGCAACATCCATGTTAAGTGTTTTTGAAACACGACGTTGGTTTGTTACTTTTAGGTCTTCGTCGAGTTCTAGTGTGATGTGCCCACGGCCATCGGTCTCACCAAGTTCTTGAACTGCTTGGTTTAAACGCTCTTTGATTTCTTTTTGGCGTTCTTCTAAAAACTTAATTTGTTTCTTAAGTTCTAGGTATTGCTTAGCTTCATTTGTAAGCTGTTTGATGTCTGACATTTGTATCCCCTTTTCTTGGTTGGAATCTATACCATACCTGGGGGGACTGACAAATCTGGGAAGCCGCGCCTTACTCGGCGGTTTTGTACTCCTCAAGCGCCTTAATTATGACGCTGGTCACGGTTACGCCCTCTTTGGCAGCCTTGCGTTGAACGGCAAGCCATAGGTCGTCTGCCACTCGAATTGTCCGAGTTGGGGTCTTTGGTGCATTAGGCATCCGTCTAGTTTACACGGAGCGGTTAAGCAAAAACTGGTTCAAACTGGACAAACTAAAGTCAATCCCGCCCTCTGTGTTTATGCCTTCACCGTCAATTACAGCGCTTGCTACGGCGTTTTTATGCTGAAGCATCTCATGCTGTCTTACTTCTATTGATCCATCCATTAAAAAGTCTTGGATAACAATACTGGGCCATTTTGAGGACGCACGCATTATTCGTCCGTTGCGTTGGGTTGCCCCTCCTGATGACCACGGAAGGTCGTAGTTGACAAGGAGGTTAGCCGCCGGAAGATCGACACCATACCCGCCAGCATCGGAAGAAACAAGAACACGAACATTAGGATCAGTGTTAAGAGCAATTTTATTCTCCTCTTTAGTCTTAGCGTCTAACCGCCCGGTATAAGTTTTTGTACCATACGCGGCGAGCGCTTCTGCAATCTTGTCTGTCATATCAACATAGGTTGCAAAAATAACTACTTTATTTTCATCGGATTGATCTAAGAAGTCTTTAACATATTGTACCAAAGCGGTTAATTTTGCAGATTGTTCGATGCCCTCAAGGTATCCAGCCTCTACTAGTTCATTAGCGTAAGAAGAACCTTCTCCGTTAGATGTTAAATATTTTTTAGCACTTGTACGTAATAAATCTGGATGGGAGCACAACATCTTAAGGGCACCAACTTTTGACATGATTTTTCCACGCCATTCATTTTCTTCAAAGTTACCTTTGTTGTTTTGTACCCCGTAATGTGAAAAAATATTAAAGTTACTACCAAACAAAGCGGTTGCTTCAGCTAAATCGGCTAAAAGGTCTTTTCTAATTCTGTCGTATAACTTGGCACTTCGTCTATCGAACGTGATGAAAAGCGGTTCACTATGGATGGAATCTGGTAGGTGAGGCGCAACATCTGAATCTTTTTGTGACTTTCTAACACTTGCTTCTTTAAGGCGCTCATGAAGAGTAGGCAAGTTACGATAACGCTGAACTCCGCCCCAATTATTACGAACAATAAAGGCTTTATCAAATATATCAAACCTTCCTAATACGGAGTCATCAACAAATTGCATAATGCTAAAGACTTCTTCTGGTTTCCCATTCTCTATGGGTGTTCCCGTTAATGCAAATTTGAACGGGGCGTTAGCCATTCGTTTAACTGCTTTAGATCTTTTTGACTTAAACGACTTAATAGCAGTCGCTTCGTCAATTACTATAAATCCTCGTGGTAATTTCTTGACGGCATCCCAGTCGTTAACAATTTGCTCATAGTTAAGGACAACGTAATCAATTTTTGTTTCACGCCAGTTGTAGGCCTGAGCGTACTGCTCTGCTCTCTGATTCTTGGTTCCATCAATAACCAAAGCCTGTGAAGTTCCATTAGTAAATTTCTCAATCTGATTAGCCCACTGGTACTTAAGTGAAGACAGACAGATTACCAAACCGGGCTCTTTTATATCGCCTTTATCCATAAGGTCTTCAACGGCAGCAATGGTCAACACTGTTTTGCCTAAACCCAAATCGTAAGCCACAAGAACTTTATGTCGTTCAACCATTTTCTTTACAGCCTCTGGTTGATAAGGAAGAAGCGTTCCTGTAAAGGTCATTGGTAAGACTGCATCCTAGTTCTTACTAACATTTCAAGATCGTTTACGGTCCCGTTGTTAACAAAAATTTGATCTACCTTGTAGCCATCCATTTCAGATTCTGAAACGTGATTGTTTACTGCAGCGGTTCCAATCCGTTTAATTCGCCAAATTTGCCCACCAAATTCTTGAATCCATTGTGCTTCATTTTCAAACCTAACGTCAGACACAACAACCTTGTCTTGTGGGGCCACATCAGACAAAGCTTGATAAATCCAAAAAGTGTCTCCAAACAAACGTCTTGCCTCTACACCTACGTCTTGTAAAAGTCGTCTAACTTCTGGGTAATCTACTTTAACTTTTTCCCACCCATACGCGTCTACTAAATCTTGTAACCTGTAGTTAATAACGCTTTCACCGTATCCTTTAGGGACCAAAGGATCCATGCCATAAAGAAGATCACGTATTGGGTCAGCAAATGCAACGCGACGGTATCCGTATTTTTCAACAAGAACTTTTGCAACCGTGTCTTTTCCAGACTGTGCGTAACCTGATAATCCAATAATCATGACAGTGCGTTCTCCCCGTGTAGTGCGTGCTTTGCGTTCTCAATTCCGTAGACTATCTCAGACTTACTCATAGCGCCAACGTCCTTAACGCTAGAACGCTCAACCCAGTCAATCCCAGAGTAATCAAAGAACCAGCACTCAAACCACATGTCTATAGACTTCTTAAGAAAATCTTGAGCGGCTTGATGACCAGCCTCGTCATTGTCCATAGCAACTACAACACGATCAGCGCCCTTAATTACGTTTAGCTGGTCTTTAGACACGGCTGTGCCGTATGTAGAAACCCCCCCAAAAACGCCTACAGACGCCATACGAGCCACGTCTAGTGGGGACTCGACTACTACCATTGTCCCGCCCGTGTATTGCTGATATCCAAATAGCGAATGGCTCTTCTGAATACCGGCTGGGTAGTTCCTAAAGTAACGCCCTTTAGCGCCTTTCTCCTGCCACCCAAGTAGTTTTCCACTCATGTCACGAATAGGAAGAATCCAAGATTCTTTTCTAGCGTCGTACAAAATTCCGTATAGAGCGGCTGCTTCTGGTGTTATGCCACGACTACGAAGCAACTCAACTGGAGGCGCTACATAAGCGGCAAGGTTGGCTTCTGTAATTGTGATTGAACTTTCAACTACTTTTGGTTTTGGGTTAAGCGCTCGCTCTAAACGCATTGATAGATCGCTGGTGGTTGTCTTAACCCACTCTTCAGCTTGCTCCATAGGTATTCCATTAACGTATGAAACAAGGTACTGCAATCCTCCGCGAAACCCACAAGAAAAACAGTTATGCGCCCCAGTGTCAGCATTGATAGACCACGATGGGTTGTGGTCTTGTTTTCCAGTTCGGTCAAAGTGACCGGGGCAAAGACCCTTTACCTCTGAACCGCGAGCGCCGTAAGTTTCTATACCAAGTCCCTTAAGAAAATCTTCCATGTCTTCAACTGTCATGCGTCTTCACCTGACATCTCACGGAAAGTACCTTCGTCCCAAGCCCACGTTAAGAATGTAGAACCTGGTCCAGAGTTACGGCTTGCAAGAACACTAAGAATACGAGTCTGGTCATCGCTCTCTTCTGGCTTTTCAAGACCAAACAAAACGTCAGCATCTTGGAAAAAAGAAGATGAGTAACCAATAGAATTAGCAGTTAACTTACCCTTGCTCTTTTTCCAATCTAAAGACTGAGTTGTAATAACAATAGGAATTTTAAAGTTCTGAGCTAAACGCTTAAACCCACGAGTCAAGTTAGTAAGGGCTTGAGGAGTGTTTTGTTCACCAGTCTGCTCGTCGGTCATCAAATACATACCGTCAATAAATAAAATGCTTGGTCGATGCAATTGAAGTTTTGCGGTAACGCCGGACAAAGTAGAGCCTGAAGAAGAATCTACAAGCCAAAACTTTTCTCTATCATCACGCATTCTTTGAGTAACCAAACGCTGGTAGCGCATCTCTTCGTCTGGAGTCAGGGTTCCAGTTATTAAACGTTGATGAGAAATACGAGCACGCATTGAGTCGTAACGATCTTCTTGCTCTCTGTTACTCATTTCAAATGAATAAAACATAGGCATTACTTCAGACTCAACGTGGATGTTAATTGCAACCTGCATAGCAACTGTTGATTTACCAGTCTTTGGGGTTGCTGTAATAACAATTAACTGTTCGTCTTGAAGACCGTTAGTAACTTTATCAATAGTTGGAAAACCTGTTGGGTATCCCAAAAGACCGTTGGGAATTAATTTACGCTCTTGATATCGTTCCCAACGTTTGTCTAGTTGTTTTCCCTCTGTGATATCAACATCGTTAGTTTCGCTAAACCCTTGCTCATCCATCTTAAGAACACCAGCTTGCATAACCTGCAAAGCTGCGTCGTGGTCTTGTTCACGATCAAGTTTTTCAATTGCATCTCTAAGGATGTTTGCCGTATAAATCTTACGTCTAGAACTAGATAAAGCATCTAATAAATAATCAATAGAGTCGTTTACTGGAACCAGTTCGTAAGAAGGATAGTTCTCTTTAACAATATCAAGGCTTGGGCATTCTCCGTAGCGAGAATAGTGCTCCCTTACATATACCCAAATCTTTTTATCGGCTTCGTCTGAAAACCAAGAAGGCGTGACATTACGGTCAAATAAAGGAGTTAGGTTGCGGTCGGCTATAGCCTTGCTTAATAAACGTTTCTCATTGTTCATAGCCGTGTTAAGTCCATTCCCCAGTGTCCGTAGCGCATCAATCTATCAGGCCTATCGATAACTCCCAAAATTTCAGGTCGGTAAGGCAATTGCTTAACTAAAAAGTCAACAGACTCGTAGGCGTTGCAATGTCTAAATGGGTTAGTACCGTACTTGTCTAGCGTGTCTAAAACTTTTTGAAGTTCTTCTTGGTCTAGATCAAAAGAAGCCAACTCAACTACGTAAGGCGTTTGAACTGCCCATAAAAATAATTGGCTAAGCACTTCTTTTTTAAAAGAAACTTTTTTGCGTGATTGTTTAAAAACCTTGTACTTCTTAGGCAACTTTTCCATTTCAAGCATTACAAACACATCCGTAGTAACAATAATCCTTTGCGGTATGTCGTTACTAATATCCCCGTACTGCATTTAAAAAACTTCTATCTTGCCAAAATTAAGAACAAAGTCTCTGTAAGCGCTTGGAGACCTTTTGGCCATGTCGGTATCTTCTTCGGTAGCACGTTTAGATATCTCTAATGGATAAACTCCGCCATTAGATTCAATTCTGGCGTTAACAAACCGAGTATGTTTACAAGTAGTTCTTCCTTTAAATCCGGGACAGGTGCAGAGTAAGTCACCATTAGGTTTAACGCTTACTTCAAAAATGCTTGGTCCCGGTGATTGGGTTGGGCTTAAGAACACTTGAAGCAGCTTAACTTGATCCACTGACGCTCTCATCTCCTTAAGTCTCCCTTGATAGATTGTAAATCAATATTAACAAAAGCCTCATGGGCAAAGCTGGCTGTTGCGTCCCCGTAGAAATCCTTCCACTTACCCAATGGGATATTAGAAGTAACAATAGTAGGAAGTCCTTGGTTAAACCTACTTCTTAACACATGGTGAAGCATGTTTTTATTCCACCCACTTGAACTTCCGTGTTCTCTACCAACATCATCGATGACAAGAACCTTTACGTTTCTGTTCTCGTCTAAGCACTCTCCCATAATTCCAGCATAGAGGGTTGCTCTGCTTTCTTCAATCTCATCGCTCATCATCTCGCCCTTAAGGTCAAGCAACCCAGCGTAAGTTATAAAGTAACAAGGGCGGACGTCATTTAGTGCAAAAATATCTAAGGAAGAAGTTCGCATCATGTTTTGAATCATGGTTGCAACTAAAGTTGTTTTACCGTTACCTGGTTCGCCGTACAAAGCAACACCACGACCACAAGACCGTTGTCCAATAGCGTTAATAATCTTTCCTTCTTGAACCATGGCTTCCCAATCGGAAAGAGTGGTTAAAAACTTTGGATCAACAGATTTGCAATCAGAGTACTCCCAACCTTGTAACTTTTTAGGAATGCCCGCAGCTTTAATCCAACTGCTACGTCGCAGTTTTATATCTTTAAGTTCAAACATCTTCTCCCCTTAAGAACCTTTGAGCCTTATCCCACGCTTCTTCTGCCATAAGCACATCTTCATCTGTTTTAATTGATAGTACAGCTTGTCCAATCAATCCCGGTAATCGGCTAACGAAGAGGCGCCACAATACCTCGGCATCTTTGTATTCACTAATTGAGATTTGCTTAAAGAATATATCCATAGCGTTAACTTCAACTTCACCGTTAGTATCAAGCCTAGTCCTAGCCGCGCCTAGCGCAGCAGAAAATTTACTTTGAGTAACTTTCCACGGCTCAATTCCCCACTGTTGGTCAATGCGCTCAGCAAACTCGTAACAGACATCATAAACAGTCCATTCAGACTTTGGAAGAACTGATCGTCTCTCAGAACGTTTTACCGAAAGACCGCGTTTACTTTTTTTAAACTCCGACTTTCGTTTTTCCTTTGAGTAATCTTCACCGTCGGAAGTCGAAGAAAAAAGACCGTCCCAACCACTCATGTTAATCACCTCAAACTCTTCAGTCTCTGATAGTACCTCCGACTTCGTCGGAGTCTGTTTTTTACTTATAACAGTAGAATTAGTAATTCTACTTATATGCTCATTACTGTAATCAGAAGTCACGTTATGTGACTCCACAACTTGAGACGGCACAATACCAAAAAAGGAACGATTTGCTTTTTCAGTTAGCACCGAAACGGTCATAATCTTGTTCCCAATTCGCTGTTGGTTTGTGCGAATGTAGGCGTTGTCCCTTAACTCCTTCAACCCACTCAACGCGGCTCTGCGCCCAACCTTGAAATGATCCATCATGGTTTGAGCAGAAATGTTTAACGAGTGCTGGTGGATAGCTAAAAGAAACCCGTAGGCTTTTGGTGAAAGGTCTTTCACACCACGCCAGCCTCTTTGAGCGCTTCCATAACCTTCTTGGTAATTAACTCAGCAAGGTCAACCTTTACCTCAGGCTCCTTAGCCTTTACCTTAGTCTCAAATTCTGGGATTTCGGCTGTAACGACCTCCTGGGGCTCTACGGCTCTTTCTAGATGTGATATCTCAACTAGACCCATACAAAGGTCGTAGGAAGGCACTGAGGCCTCTTGAAGGGCCGAAAATACAGTCTTACCAAACCAATCTTCTTCATCCCAAAGCAAGAACCCTTTTGCGTCCTCACCTGACACCATCTCAGACACTACGGAAATTGGATTTGCAGCAGAGTGAAGGCTTGCGCTTCCAAGGCTCATGATTACAGCATTCTCTGGAGCAATGGCTGTTGTTGGAATCCCCAGATCACTAGAGACCTGATGCGCCCATACCTGACCTTGACTAGGTCTGTCTTGAAACGGCAAAAGTAAAACTAAATCAGTTTTCCCGCTACCTCGATAATAGTCTTCTAAAAGCGCTTCTACATTAACTCTAGTTGTTTCACCGTTACCGGCAATTACTAAAAATTTTGTTCCCATTCTGTCCCCTCAGGTTTAGGGAGCAGATACTACACAGGTCCAGAGACCCTTCAAAACCTAGGCGTCTGGTTGAGCCAAATACACGGAGAAAGGCGTACCAGCAACAAGGTAATTTGGTAGTTGGGCTATTAAACGTAATTGAGTTGCCACACGGTTTTTGTAGTAATGCGAACGTGCGTTGTACGTGTTCCCGTTTTCCCAAATTAAGTCGTTTGGAGAGGTAAACCCAGTACTTCCATCAAAATACGGTTTTGCAACAGTAGAGCGCTCAAACATTCCAGAGTCAGCGCGTAGTGTTTGAATATCTAATGCGTTATCCCACATAAAATATGGTTTTGCGTAAGCCGCATTGTCTGGAGATAAAGCTGAATACTCATTTCTAACAAAATCTAATTTTAGATCTTGAGCCCA
>Ga0247723_1001564_pt1 | contig 13302 bp, 8 predicted proteins | sample MSEWelMarce5H_FC_FD_189079 | JGI IMG/M metagenome (GOLD analysis project Ga0247723, IMG submission 189079) | Subsurface sediment microbial communities from gas well in West Virginia, United States - MSEEL Well Study Marcellus 5H_FC | ecosystem: Environmental > Terrestrial > Deep subsurface > Rock...
CATACAATCTACGCAGGAAGATACACTGTTTGTAAACAGTCTTTTAGCGTGCAACAGCATTCTAATACCTGGATTAACTCCTGGATTATCGGTTTGCTCTGGAACAGGAGGTGCACTTTATAACTATGTTGATAACATTGGTATCTATACAGTAGGTACGGGGGTTCTTTCCACACAAAGATGCGGGGTTGGTGCAACTGCAGGCGGTGACTATTCGTTAGTCTCCGGTGGTCTAAACAATTGTGCTACATCAGTATTCTCATCCGTAGTAGGTGGGTGTGGAAACAAGGCTACTGGGTATGGTGCATTTAATGGTGGAGGTATTAATAATCTAACCCCCGCAAATTGTAGTGGTATATCAAGTGGAGTAAATAATAATATCGATGCTTCTGCTTGTGGTGCTTACATTGGTGGAGGCGTTAACAACAGTGCGGGTTTACCTCAATCATTTATTGGTGGTGGTGCAAGTAATATTATTTGTGCACACACTACTGGAACTGCTAATTCTGGTGCAACAATAAGCGGAGGTAGCAACAATTTAATTTGTTTGCAAGGGAGAAATTCAACTATCGGAGGAGGAAATTGCAATAGGGTTACTTCATCACACGGGACAGTTTCGGGAGGATATGGGAATAATGTTGGAGGGGTTTTTGCATATATTGGGGCTGGAATAAACAATACATCAAGTGGTAATTATGGGGTAATAGGGGGTGGATTTGTAAATGTAGCAAGTGGGGGTTGTTCTATTGTTGGTGGTGGTGCAAGTAATCAAGCAACAAATGCTTGGTCATCAATTTTAGGGGGTTTAAGTAACCTTGCAACCGGAGCGGAGAGTATCGTTGGAGGTGGTGAGCGAAATTGTGCAACGGCTTTAAATTCAAGTGTGCTTGGGGGTTTTTTAAATTGCGCTACCGGTATATTCTCTGCGGTAGGGGGAGGTTGCTCAAACAGGGCTACCGGTTATTTATCATTTGTCGGAGGCGGTATATCTAATTGTTCCACCATGAGCATTTCAACTATAGGTGGGGGTAGACAGAATGTTATAACTGGAAGTGGTTCTTATGGGGTTATTTCAGGGGGAAGAACAAATACGATATGCGGTCAGCAAGCAGCCATAGGAGGTGGAGAATTAAATGCCGCATTTGGTACAAATTCAACTATTTCAGGAGGTTATAGAAATGAAGTATGTTGTACAGGTTCAAGTGTTTTAGGCGGGTATTCAAACAAAGCAACAGGTGCTTATAGTGGTGTAGTAGCGGGTGCAACCAATTGCGCTATCAGTGACTATTCTTTTGTAGGTGGCGGATGTGCAAATACAAATACTAGTCGTGTTTCAACGATTGCTGGTGGCTGTCAAAATAAAATTTGTAACGGGGGTTGTGCCAATACTATCGTAGGTGGACAATTTAACATTATAGACAATAGTTCTCAAGGTAGTTTTATTGGAGGCGGAAATTCAAATTGCTTGTGTGCTTGCGGTAATTCTTTTACATTTAACACAATTGTAGGTGGAAGTAGTAATTACATTATCGGGGACTCTGATAGAGGTTTTATTGGCGGCGGGTGTAGTAATACATTAAGTAATTCATATAATGCGGTAATTGTAGGAGGTGTTAACAATATTGGTGGCGGAACTAATTTCAATAGTGCTGGGGGATTTGTTGGAGGTGGCCAATCAAATTCTGCTACAGGCAACACATTTTTGGTTGGGGGAGTATGTAACGTATTAAGCGGTAGTCTTGGTTTTGGTGGTGCTGGTATTTGTAACGTAGTAAGCGCAAACTGTTCGTCAGTTGTAGGCGGTCAATTAAACAAAGCTATTGGTGCATTTAGCTCGGTAGTTGGTGGTTTTTCAAACTGCGCGGTAGGTGTGGGGTCTACTATTAGTGGTGGATATAACAACGTCGTATGTGGGGGCTCTTCATTAGCGCATGGTGCTATTAACAGTATAGGAGCTGGAGGAACTTGTTCATTTGCAAGTGGTGTTGGAAACACTATTAGTCAGCCCGCTTCGTCTGCAATTGGCTACCAAATGAATGTATCCGGTCCTTATTCACATGGAATTGGTATGCAGGGTGCTGCAAGCGGATTTACCTCTATATCATTATCTACAGGTGGTGCGATTGCTTCCGGTCAATCTAGTGTTGCTATTGGTAGAGGTAGACCATCTGGAACAATGGCATTTGCCGGAGGATATGAAAATAATGCTATCGGTAACTGTACTGCTGCTGTAGGTGGATTTGTTAACTGCGCAGTAGGAGATTTAAGTTTTATAGGTGGTGGGGAAAGAAACTTTACTTGCGGTACTTGGTCAGGGGTATTAGCTGGATGTGCAAACTGTGCTACTTCAGTATTTTCAAATATAGTAGGTGGATGTGGTAACTTTATTATTGATGATGCTACATATGGTTCATCATCAAGATCTGTGATTGTATCCGGTTCAGGAAATAGAGTTTGTGGAGTACAAAATTCATTTATTGGATCCGGTTCAGGTAACTATGTTTCTAAATGGAATAATTCAGGATACGTATTTATAGGTACTGGTTTAAATAATAATGCTCAAACAGGAGGAATTGTAACTGGTATTTGCAACTGTGTGTCTTGGGGTGCTTCCCAGGGATTTATCGGAGCAGGCTGTAATAATACTATTTCAGCTGGTGCTGAATCTGCTATTGTTGCGGGTTCATCTAATACAGTAAGTAACCGCTCATTTATTGGAGCTGGTGGAGCTAATATAGGAAGCGGAAACTATTCAGCACTAGTTGGTGGTTTGTGTAACTGTGCTACCAGTAGTTATGCTTTTGTAGGGGGTGGTTTACAAAACACTGCATCAGGTAGTTATAGTGGAGTATTAAGTGGTAATAGAAATAGTGCAACTAATACGGATGCCATTGCAATAGGTGGTAGACAAAATTCAGCATCTGGTTACCGAAGTTTAGTTGGTGGTGGCAGATGGAACGTATCATCAGGCCGTGGTTCAGTTGTAGTAGGTGGTGGTGATGCCTTATTTGGAGGTGGAGGATGTTCTGTTTGCGGTAACTGTGCAACTGAAAATTGGTCATCTATTTTAGGAGGTATGGTCAATAAAGCCACCGGGGTATTTAGTTCCGTTGGTGGAGGTTGTGGAAACATAGCAAGTGGTTATGGTAGTGGAGTAGTTGGTGGTATTGGAAATACTTCAACAGCATATTCTTTCATAGGTGGTGGCGTAGATAATAATACAACAAGTGGTTATTGTTCCGTGGTTGTCGGAGGCTCTTTAAATAGAGCGGGTGTTAGTGGTGGCGGAAACGTGGTGGTTGGAGGTGTAGGAAATTGCTCCGCTACAACACGAAGCGTAATCGTAGGTGGGTATTACAATTTAGCATGTGGTGTAGATAGTTTTATTGGTGGTGGTAATTCTAACAAAGGGATAGGTCAATACTCTGCTATAGCAGGCGGGATAAATAACTGTTCTAATGATAGTGCTTCATCCATTGGTGGTGGTGTTTCTAATAAAATATTAAGTAGTGCTAATTGCTCAGTAATTGGCGGAGGTCAATCTAATACAATAACCGGGTCTTGCTGGAGTGGTATTGCAAGTGGTTGTAGTAATTATATTGGATCTGCAGGCGAGGGATCTTCTTTTATTGGGGGTGGACGTAATAATTGTATTCCCTCAAGTTTTTTAAATAGGTATTCAAATGTAATTGCTGGGGGCCAATATAATACTGCAAGTGGATATAATGCAGGTATATTTGCGGGTCACAACAATACGATAAATGGAACTGGTAGTGCTTTAGGTGGTTCATTTATCGCTGGAGGCTGCCGTAATACCATAAATAAAATGGGCTTTATTGGATCCGGCTGTAATAATACCACTTCGGGTGGCTATAATACTTTTGGTGGAACAATAGTTGGAGGAAATACTAATACTGCATCGGGATACTTTACATTTGTTGGTAGCGGTGCTAACAATAATTCCACTGGAACTGCATCTGTAATTGTAGGGGGACAAAGCAATACCGCAAGTGGTGCTTGCTCATTCGTAGGAGCAGGATGTGCTAACAAAGCAACAAATGCTTATTCAGCCGTTGTAGCGGGAATTAACAATTGTGCAAGTGGAAATGGCTCATTTATAGGTGGAGGTGTAAGCAATATTGCAAATACAAATTGTACTGTAGTCGCAGGTGGTACATTAAACTCTTCTACAGGACAATTTACTTCAATCTTAGGGGGTTACAATAATACAAATAGTGATTATCAAGGTGGTGTACTAGTTGGCGGAACATCAAACAACATAAGTGGATTTGTTCAAAACTCATTTATTGGTGGAGGACAATGTAACTGCCAAGCAGGATATGGAGGTAAGTGGGGTGTATTAGTTGGAGGTCAATGCAATATTTTTGGAGGTAATCATGGATTTTTAGGCGGCGGTTATTTAAATAGTACAGGCGGTTGTTGCTCTACATTAGGAGGAGGTGAACGAAACTGCACTACTACATCATGGTCATCTTTATTAGGAGGGTGTAAAAACTGCTCCACTGGGATTTTCTCTATGGTTGGAGGAGGTTGTGGAAACCAGGCAAGCGGTTATGGCTCATTCATTGGAGGCGGTAGGACAAACCTTGCAAGTGGATGCTTCTCATCCATAATGGGCGGATGCGGTAACACCTCAAGTGGTACTTATTCAAGTGTACTTGGCGGTGGTGGAACTTATGGTGGAAATACAAGTAGTGGTAGTGCTTCGGTAACTATGGGTGTTGGTAACACGGCATCTAATAGTTATTCGGTTTCTATGGGTTTATTAAACACTGTAACAAGTGCGAGAAGCGGTGTTTTTGGGTATAACAACCAAGTAAGCGATACACATAGCGGAGTATTTTATGGTAGTAGCAATTGTGTATTAATTAGTAATAGCGCAATTGTTGGTGGTGGAATCAATAAAATATGTAGTGGTGGTGGATTTATAGGTGGTGGGTGTAATAATACCATTGCTGCTGTTACGTGCCAAAGTAGTATTATAGGCGGAAATGCTTCTTTGGTAAATAGTTATTTTGGAGGTACTATTTTGAATAGCCAGTATGGTTACTCGTATCTAAATAGACAAATAGTATTAAATACAAACTATGGCCCGGCTTCGTTAGGAGAATATCAAAACTCAATAGTTGCACCGTATCTAAACAAAAACTTTACCACGGGGTCATCTAATTATTTAGGTTTAATGGGTGGAATTTCTAATGGACAAGACCAAATTATTCCTAACGGAACTAATCGTTCTTGGCAGGTTAAAATCAAATATACCGCAGTTGTTACTGCAATCTCTGGAACAGCTACTGGTGTAAGTGTTGGCGATACTAAAACACAAACTCAAGAAATAGGTGTTAAAAAAGTTGGTGGTACTACAAGTATTCTAACGGGTTCTCCAAATAATGGAATTTCTTTAGAAGATCCATCAATGAATAATGCTCAAATGACATATAGTGTTGGCGGTTCGCAACAGATCATTCCTACATTTGCAGGACCAATTTTTGCTGGCGGCGGAACTCTTACCATCAAGATAAATATGGTTATGGAATTATGCGAATTAAGTTGGTAAAATACGGATACGAAAGAAATAAATGATTGGACATAAACACCCAATCATTTATAATAAAAATTCTATATTTAGTGTGTCATAGGATGCCAATAAAAATAGGATCTCCGATTTCAAGTTTTACTCTCGAGGTAAGCATTATTAAAGTCCCATTTGTGGACATCTCTCGTATCTTCTATCTAGTAACCTAGTTTTTTTAGGCTTCCATACTTTGTGTCTTCTTTTCTTAGCAAATGAAATATTTGAGCTGCAACCAGCTATAAATAAAAGCAGGAAGATCAAGGTTATCTTTCTCATATCATATTTATCTATAGATGAAAATAGCGTTTCAAATTGACGGGGGATTAGGCAAATGCATCATGGCAACTGCCGTTTGTGAGAACATTAAAAGACAAGAACCAAATTCAGAATTAATTGTTATCTGCGGATATCCAGATGTATTCCTAAACAACCCTTGGGTTGATAAGGTTTATGCTTTTGGCCAGGTATCTTATTTCTACCAGGACGTAATTATGCCAGGCGATGTTAAGGTACATTTACATAATCCGTATCTAGAAACAAATCACGTTTTAAGGAAAGAGCATTTGCTTAAAACGTGGTGCAGAATGTTTGGCTATATGTACAATGGAGAATTCCCACAGCTATACCTTACAGAACGCGAAAGAAATTTTTACTCACAGAAATTTGCATCTGATAAACCACTGATGCTTATCCAGAGTAATGGTGGAGGGGGGGGAGTTCAGAAATACTCTTGGGCTAGAGATATGCCTTATCATATTGCAATGGCAGCTGTAGAGGAATTTAAGAATGACTATACCATATTGCACATCAGGAGAGAGGATCAACTTGAATTACCAGGAACCATTGCGTTAACCGATAATTTTAGATCTATTTGCACAGCATTGTTGATGAGTAAAAAGAGATTCTTAATCGATTCTTTTGTTCAGCATGCTGCAGCAGCATTCAATCTACATTCAACGGTGCTATGGATTACTAACACTCCTGGCGTTTTTGGCTATGATGTTCATACAAACATCGAAGCAAATCCGTTTACGAAAAGACCAGAGATCAGAAATTCGATGTATCACCCATTCAACATAGAGGGAGAACCTTTGGAATTTCCTTATCACTCTGAGAGTGAGATTTTTGATGTTGATAAAGTGATAGAAGCATTAAGAAGAAGCTGATCCTAGTTTAATTCTTTATGCATTAAACCAGTCCGATAGATTCAAAAACTTTCTCCCAGTCCCTTGCTATTTCATCCCAGCTATACTGGTCTAACTTTGCTGTATAGTCTATCCTAGCCTTACCGTTATCAACAACGTCTATAAAGGATTGAACCATCTTGTCTGCTACTTCAGAAGGATGTAATTTCCATCTAACATTCTCGCCATCCTCGTTTTGGATAAACGGGATCAGATTTGTACATCCATACACCAATGAACCATTATCAGTTATCTCAGATAAGGATGTGTGAACTCCACAGATAACGGGTAATCCAACAGACATTGCTTCAGTAACTGTTAAACCCCATCCTTCTGCTGTTGTTGTGGTAACAAAACAATCTATGGAATTATAGAGTTCATTTAATTCTTTTTTATCATACCCGGATCCTTTGTACTTTTCCAATAAAGGAATCTGTACATCTTTTCCTATTTGTAGACCAAGCCTTTCGACTGCAACGTAAATATTAATACCATTCTTTTCTTGTGGATCGCAATGAAGATACAGGATAGCAGGTATATCTTTATATTTACTATTTCTTTGCCATTCTTTGAATTGTGCAAAAGCTATAATAGTTCCGCCCATATCTTTTCTAGGCTGGTTTTTATTGATATGGCCAAACACAAAGGATCCCTTTGGAAAATCAAATTTTTCTTTGAGCTTTTGTGTATCAGGCAATGGATAGAAATCTGTTCTGTTAACTCCGTGCCCAATAACTCCTACCTGGATCGGTCTTCCATTTTCTCTCCAAAATGCATTCTCTAACTCTGCCTTTCCGTATTTGGTGTAAGTTAAAACCTTATCGTAAAAATCAAGATCGGTAAAATATCTTGTAAATGGAACTGAATCTATCGGCGTATATAAAACAACCTTAAAAATTTTACCTCCCTCCAATTTCCTTCTTTCATTAAGCTGTCTTAAGAATCTAACCATCGGTCCTAACACGGGAACATCGTTCATCATCCAAATAGCATCGTAGTTGCCCTCTATCGCCATATTTAATACGCCATCACGGTAATATGTGTCTTCGTGATTACGTGCAAAAATACCTGGGTCCCAGACAACTATACGATCGTTATATTGTAAGGTAGGACTTCCCGCGTAATTTAAAGCGGCAACATCGACATAGATATCATTTTCTATTAACCATGGTGTTAATCTATCCCACACATTATGTGCAACCGTTCCAAATCCGCTAGGACACATAAAGTCCATATATGCTAAAATTCTTTTCATTTTGTTCTTATGCTATCAAATTTATAATATTTCTTTTCACCTTCGTAGTGAATATAATCTGGATGTGGCTCTGGAAGTAGTTCAACTGCTCTTTCAACACCCAATGCCCACGCCATAGCCAATGGTGATGATTGATTTCCCATAAATAGATCTGCTGATCTAATTATTCTAGACTTAGCTTCTAGATTTTTTGGCTCTATCAATCTGCACATATTGTTCAGCGGGAATTTTTCGAATTCGGTATAGCTTCCCAAGAAGATTGCTCCGCCGTATTGATTTATCTTTTTCTCGTACCAATCTCTAGTCTCTTTATTGAATGGTGTTTTTGGAACTCTTGAGATAACAAGTCCAGATTTATCCGACAAGGGAATAGATTCCACCCAAGGTCCTACCCATTTATCATTTCCATCAAAAAATATAGAATGAATTATATCGGTCCATCCCGCTTTGTATAATAAAGGGCTTCTTCTAAAATGAGTTGTGTTAAACTGGATTGGCTCGTCATTCCATTTTTTAAACTCGTAACAATAAGGTTGCTGTGTTATGATAGGAACAAGTTCATCAAACGTGGATTCCAGTCCTCGTTCAAAAGGCTCCGATCTATCTGTCATATAGATAACTGACCTTCTGCCCGTTGTTTGAAAAATATAATTCGGTATGTATAATGAGTGGAAAAGGTCTCCTAATTTACCACTAACCAAAACACTATTTCTTTCCATACATCTTATTGCTTCCTTGCTTATAGAGCTTCTGAAGCTCGCCAGTCTGAACCATATTATTAAGCTCCTCGTCTATCGACTGAATCAAATCGTTTCTTTTCTGGTTAGCCACGTTTGTTATCTTAGTTGCTTTAGCAATTTCAGAATCACTAGCTCCTTCTTTTCTTTTAATATCCTCTGCCATCCATATTCTTAGATTTTCAATGGTTAGCTGGTCGATTAGATTTCCGATAGTTACTTTCATCTGTATCCGTTTTTATCCAGTAGTTGAAACTTAGGACATGGAACTATAAAGGTCCCGCCATTTTCGAGGTAATCCTTTTCTCTGATAGAGAATTCGTAAATGAAATGCCAGGGCAATACCAATAGGAAATCTGGATTTTTAGATCTCATATCATCCTCACTATAGATTGGAATATTAGTTCCAATCGTCATTAATCCATATTTTGCAGGGCTTCTTTCCGCTATACCATCAATCATAGAATTATCCAGTCCGAAGTATTGGAGAAGAGTATTTCCCTTAGTTGATGCTCCATAAGCCCAGATGGATTTACCCATAGATTTTTGCTCCCTGATAAAATTAACCAGTGTGTTTTTAAGATCCTCTAATCGGTTACCGAAATCAATCCAATCTGTTACTGGATGGTAGTTATTATCCTCCCATTGTTTTAATGATTCGTATCTCAATCTGCAAACGTCTCTATATGGTTGGGTTGCCCATCCTGTATCTGGAGCTAATTCTTTCCTGAAGTACATTCTGATCGATCCGCCATTAACATCGTTTGTCTGAACGTCTACTACTTTTAATCCTTGCCTATTACAGATTGACTCAACTGATGAAAGGGAATGATAAGCAAAATGTTCAGATACAATATTATCAAATGCAAGCTGATCTAGCATTAATGGGGTATACGATAGCTGAATAACCATTATTCCATCATCTTCCATGACACTAACCGCATCAGAAATAAATGAATCCGGATCGGGTAGATCGTAAAACATTGCTATACATGTTACGACCTTTGCCTTCTTACCGAGACCAATTGAATTATATGCATTGGCAGAGAAGTAATCGCAAACAACGTGATTTGCCTTTGTTTTACATTCCTCGTGGATATCACCCTCTGAAGGGTCTATTCCAACCTTAATAGTACCTGGTTTTGCGTAGCTAAGCATAGTTCCATCATTCGAAGCTATGTCTAACCATACATCTCCTTCGTTTATTACAAAATGCTCCTCAATATCATCTACTATATTTTTGAGCGCCTTTTGCATCATTGGATTAACCGAACTTCTGTACCAATACTTTCCCCACATCATCTCACTGGGAGGCTGTTCTGTTAGCACCGGACATTTTAATTTCTCTGAGTACTCCAGATCAAGCGGATATTTTTTCAACCCGTCGTAATTGAAATCTAGAGGAACGAAGTCAGAGACATAATGATCTCCTAATTGAATAAGTTTATTATTATTGGTCATTTGATTTTTTTCTAAAAACTAAGCTTGCGAATGAGTAATTTACACCAGAGAAAGTGAAATCCGGTTCACCTGAATAATCTACACTTCCGTATAAATCACATCCGTTTTCCAGCATTATGTTTCTCAATCTTTGTGTAATGTCGTATGTAGTATAAACTCTTACATCCGTATCGGGAAGCGGATCTCCTTTTTTATATGTTTCTTTAAAGTCGCAGGTCAATATACCAAATCCGTCTGGCTCCAATAACTGGCACATCTGCGAGACGAAATTCTCGTCGTCTGAAACGTGTTCGATAACAGATGTTGAAAAAATAACATCAAATTTCTTATCTGTTGATTTAAAAAATGATTCAAGATCCATATTAATCAACGGATCTATAGCAACCAGGTCAACACCAGATCTAACAAGTGCTTCACACGCAGTATCCTCGTATGATCCCACACAAAGAATGCTACATCCGGTTTTTCCGAGTTTCCTAACGGAATCGAAAGTGAAAGCCTGCTGGACATTAGCTTCCTTATATTTTCTGGACATCATATCCGGACACACGGACCACATAAAATCTATTGTGTCAGCATATTCTGCTCTCTTTTTATCGTCAAGTAAAAAATTCATATCAAAATGCTTCTATATACCTCCAATAATCTCTCATTGGAAAATTTTTCATATAATGGTTTTAATGGTTCTATACCTCTTGCAATAATCCCAGGAAGATCGTTATTAGGGACTACTATACTCGGAGCATCCTTTATGATATGCTTAAATTGGTTTGAAGAGCTTATAGCTAAAGGTTTTCTAGCGCTTAGTGCGTAATCGATAACAGAAGATAAACCTCTATCTTCATTAGGCGGATAATAGAAGAAATTTAGATCATTCTGGTGCAGCCAATTGAGAAGCTCTGAATCTTCCATGAAATGATGTGTATTCTCTAGAATAATGCCAGGGTTAATATTTCTTATTATCTCTTTGCAATTTCTTATTCTCTCTGCTGCCTGCTGTCCTTCTGAGTCCCCAAATTCAGCATAGCCAATGTGCATCCTTATTTTTGCACTCTTAAATTGTCTGCAAACAATTTCGGTTAATCCTTCGAAGTTCTTGTCACCAAACCCAAACCCAAAAGTTCCTATTGTTGGGATTGTATTGGGGATAGCTGGTTCAAATTCGAAATCTTCAAATAGAGGTCTAGGTGAACAGTAATATCCTTCTTCAGGTTTAGATTCACCCGATGAATTAATATCCACTATTAAATTTGGAGAGAAGTTTCTCCAGAGCTCGTGGTGTAAAAGGATGTGCTTGGTGTACCTTCTTTTATCCGCTAGAAATTCGTCTGTTATCCAGGGCAGAATTGGAGCGTAATAATTATATAGGATAACATCAGGTTTCCACATTCTGTGCATGTGGCTAAATTGCTCCGGCTGATTTGTTCTAAGATGAAACACATTAAATTCTTTGCTAAGAATGTTTGCAACCCTTATTCCATACTGTGCAATCCCGCAGCTCTTAGCGTACCTGCTAACCATCATGACCCTAGGGTAATCCTGCATCTTTCTTAGTTCATTTAGTTCCATCGTTGGCTAAATCAAAGTCTATAATTCCAGTAATTAATGAATGAAAGTCTCCGTCAGGAATCCATCCAGTCTTACTACTTATTTTAGTAGTATCCCCCCATAGATTGTTTCGTTCGCCAGGTCTAACTAAATCATTTGAAGTGACGATATACGGTTCCCAATTCTGTATGCCTATATGCTCGAAAGAAATCCTTAATACGTCCGAAACTGAGTGGGTTTTACCCGTTGCTATTATGTAATCATCCGGATCGTTCTGCATTATCCGCCATGAAGCATCCATGAAATTTCTTGCATTACCCCAATCCCTTCTGGACTTTATGTTTCCTAGATTAATGCTATCAATCTCACCGCTCTTTATTTTTACAACAGAGCTAGTTATTTTTCTGACTAAAAAGATCTGATTTCTTCTCTCGCTTTCGTGTGTGAAAAATATTCCGGTGTATAGCTTATGTCCATCCTCTCTTTTTCTAGAGATATAGCTATCAACATCGTTTTTAGCTCTAGAATATGGTGAATGCGGGTTTCTTGGGGTTTTCTCGTTTAACTCTGAATTACAAAGAATACCAAATACCTCGCTAGACGATGCCTGGAAAAATTTGGATCTAACCTCTATGGAGCATTCAGCCATTTGGATCGCCGAGTCCCTGTTTATCTTAAAAGTTAATTCGGAATTGTTGGAAGCTGCAGGATCGAACGATATACCGGCAAAGTTATAGATCTCATCAACTGGATTCCTGTGTATTATTTTCTTAATGCAATCTAAATTTGAAATATCACACTGGAGGTACTGAAAACTACTATCCTTGATGTGCGAGATATTCTCTGGTGATTCAGATAATCCTATCCCTACAACAGAATAGTTCTTTTCTAGAAGAAGGTCAACCATATGGCTTCCGTCCATTCCACCAGCACCAAATACCAAAGCTGTTTTACCACTTCCCATCGTACGGAACCTTAAATTTCTCTTTACCGGGTTCCCCACCCCATTTAATGACAAACTTTTCTTTATTGGTGTCGAAATTAGTATTCAGTGATCCGTCTTTGTCTATTGTCATACTATTTCGATATACCTCCGGCGAGAAGAAATGATCTGTTACCCTTGGTATTTCTGCTAATCTGCACCGATAACAAAAATCATTATCTTCAAAATAAGCTGGATAAAATCCCTCGTCGAATCCTCCAACTTTCATAAATGCTTCATAAGATAGAATAAAGCAACACCAGGTACCGCCAGAAACATAAAGACCGGCTGGATTATCCCTGATAAACTGTTCGATCTGATCTATAGTTTTCTCCCAAACTATATCATCATTCAATATTGCAATATGGGTATATCCATTCTCAAAAGCTTTCTTTAAACACCAGTTCCAGCTTGCTGAAACCCCTAGATTTTTAAATGGTCTATGGATATGAACCCACGGGTTAGAATCGTCTATTTCCTGGTTACCATTATCCACTATATAAATGTGTCTTTTTGACCAGGTCCATCTATATTTATCC
>Ga0247723_1001566_pt1 | contig 13293 bp, 32 predicted proteins | sample MSEWelMarce5H_FC_FD_189079 | JGI IMG/M metagenome (GOLD analysis project Ga0247723, IMG submission 189079) | Subsurface sediment microbial communities from gas well in West Virginia, United States - MSEEL Well Study Marcellus 5H_FC | ecosystem: Environmental > Terrestrial > Deep subsurface >...
GCTGAGTTTGAGCCTATGAGCGAACTGCTAACTCAGATGAGTTCGCCAGATGAAAAATACCTAATGCTAGTTTGCCCTAGCTGTGTGTTTGATGAGTCCTTAGAGGACTGGGCTGTGGATTTTGCCAACGACCCTAGAAACTAAAAATGTCGTAGGGTAATGGTATAATAGATACATAACGAAAGGAAGACAAATGTCAAGCAACTATCCAGAAGGTTCAATGATGGGTTCAGGGATTTACTCTCAGTCTTGGACTGGTGTTATCCATTGTTCAACTTGTGAAGAAGATGTTGAAGTAGAGGGACAGACTGACGATTGGGGCAACAGAGTTTTTGCCGACTGCCCTAAGTGTGAGGCAGACTTGGAGATGGATATTACTCCAGATGAAGATGACTCACGATACGACTCTTGGAGAGACAGCCAACTTGACTAACTTGACTTTATTTAGAAAGTATGGTATAATAGTAATACAGCAAGGAAAGGGAAATTATGATTACTCTAAGTTTTGACACTTGGGAAGAGTTTGACCAAGCAATAGCAGGAATAGTAAAACTAGAAACACAACTAACAGAAAGGGAGACAAATGCCTAATTGGTGTGATTTAGATGTAGATATTGAGGGAAGTAAAGAAGTTCTAGAAAAAATTCTAGAGAAGGGTTCAGAAGGAACTTTCACAGTTGGAAGCAACTGGAACAAAGAAATTATGAACTACGAAAAGTTTGAGGAAAGACCAAATGTTTTTTCTTTTGATAACTTTCACCCAACTCCAAAAGATTTGTTAGATGGTGAAGGTTGGTATGCTTGGCGTATAGAAAACTGGGGAACTAAGTGGGACTTAGACCAAGAAGGTGCGGTTTCTCTTTCAGAGATTACACCGATTGGAAATGAAAAGTTTAGTTTCGGAATTGGTGCGTCTACAGCTTGGGGCCCGGCTTTGGAATTGTTTAGAAAAATTTCCGAAGACTATGGTGTAAAAGTTATTTACCAATACGCCGAAGAAGGTATGGCGTTCTTCGGAAAAGCCATCATAGAAAATGGTGTGATAATTTCAGATGGCTACCGAGAGATTACTAGTGAGGATTACAAAATCGCTGGGGCGACTCTTGACGAAGAAGGAAATGTAGATTGGGACAGAACAGACGAATACGATTTGTATAGAGCTCTGTAAATTGCGACACGCTTGGGAAGTTGTGATTTGACAATTTCCTAAGTGTGTGGTATAATAGTAATAACACGAAAGGAAACAAAATGGAATTTGATTCTCCAGAGCTAATCAACGAAGAAGCGATAGAGGCTCTTACACCTGAGCAGATTGAGCAGGCGTTAGAGATACTTACTAAAGCTGGCTACTAATTTTGATGGGCACAAATACTGCGTCGTAAGACTCTAAAGCTGAAGCCCATCTAAAGGGAAGCCCCGCAGAAATGCGGGGTTTCTTTTTGCGGAAAATTTACACGGAACAAATAGAAAAATCTTTGCGACACGATTTGACTTTTGTCATAGAGTATGGTATAATAGAATAACAACTACGAAAGGAAACAAATGGGAAGCAAGACAAGTATGGAAATTGTGGAGAGCGGGCTTAGCTTGAGAGACCAACTAGCTTGGCACTTACAGGGCAATCACTATCCTCCAGTCCCGTTGGAAATGGTAGACCCTTGTATTGACTCTATTGAGTTAGCAAGCGTTGGCGACTGGCAGGCTGAAGTGTTATTGCCTGAAGGCGTTTCTTACAAGGGCAACAATCACGCGCCAGCTTGGGCAATAATCGAGCAACACCATTTGAACGAGTGGGTTGATTCGGATGAGGAGTACTAAGACTTGAAAATGTCTTAGGTTTATGGTATAATAGATACACAACGACGAAAGGGAAGCAATGACTAACAAAATGACAGACACAATTAGCTTTGATTTGTTTGAGGAAGCTGGGGTAGAAATTACCGAGTTTATTTCCAGCAAGGGAGAAAAGGCTTACGCCGTTTATTGGAACGATTATGTTGCTAATGAGTGGACAGAATACTTTCCAACGCTGGCAATCGCGCTCGCTAGAGTTGCGGTTCTCGCCGAAGCAATAGAGAAAGATGAAACTTACGCCACCAACTCTTTAGAGTTTACTTTTGGTGCGTCTAAGTTTATTGCTAAGCAGTTGGAAAACTAAGCGGTATGGAAAACAAAATGTTTATGTGTGAGATGTTTGGCTGTTTTGATAGTGCCACACACGACATATGGTTTGCTAACGGCGAGGAATTTCAAGTTTGCGAAAGTTGCTTAGAATTTCTAGAACTAGAGCCGTCAGTAGAGATAAAATTTGTAAAAGAGTTTGCTAACAGAAAGGGAAACTAATGACATATGCGGTAGAGAAGCAAGCAGAGACATTAGAAACAACCGAGAGAGTAATCGGTTATGTTGGTGTTGATGCGGGTATGTTGCTAATTACAGACCCTAGCTACGCTAGGAACTGGATTGATAACGAGATGGGCGATGCGGGCGATGGGCATTACTCTTGGGCGGGTGCGGTTGCTACGGCAAACGATTCACACTTACAAGGCGGTTCGCTAAATTACGATATGGGACACGATGGTCAAGGCGTGGTGTTTAGGACTGGATTGGGAGACGGATACTATCCAGTAATTGGACACTACGCGAAGCTTGATAATTGGGGAGAGCGTATTGTAAAAATTGAAGTTATTTTTATTCAGGAGGAAACTAATGAATAACGAAAACGAACTTACGGTAGATGAACTAGAAACTATCGCGGGACACTTCGGTGAGATGCTTGATGACCCTGAACTTGATGACTCAACTAGAATCGCGATTGAGCGAGTCTATAAAAAAGTTGCTAAGCAACTTGGGGTGTGGGATTAGACACGCCGAGCCAACCGCTACTTGACAAATGTCTGTGGTATGTGGTATAATAGAAATACAACTTCTCCTCTAAGTTAGTTGGAGCAGACCCCCCGAGTTTGTTTGGTTCTCGGGGGGTTTGTTTTTGCCGTGAGCGTTTACACGGAAAGAAAAGAAAAAAGCTTGCCGTGTCGGATTTGACAAATGTCTTAGTGGTATGTTATAATAGAACTACAACAAGAAAGGGAAGTAAATGCCAACATACGAAGCAGTAATAAACCTTACGGCACAAGCTAAAGCCGAAAACCTAGATGAAGCAGACCAAGCTTTTTTGGGTGAGCTTACAGACAAGCTACTTGCGATAGTGGGCGACAGGTTTGCCTTTGACCTTTGGGTTGAGGTAGGGAACATTGACGAAGTTTCAGAAATGTCGTAGGGTCGTAGTATAATAGAATTAGCAACAAAGCAACACCTAACGAAAGGGAAGTAAATGCCACGATTTCTAATTGAGGGAAACAAAGTTCAGACCATCAGAATTTTTGTAGAAGCTAATGACAGGGACGAAGCTTTAGAAACTAGCTTGGACGAAATTCTGTCTGGCGACTACGAGTTGGTGGGCGACACAGATTTCCGTCCACACTATGTTTCAGAAGTTCCAGAGATATTTGCGGGAACATTGGAAGCCCTAGAAAACTTGTCAATTATAAAATAAGCGACACGCCGTATCCTACGATTTGACAAATGTCGTAGGGGTATGGTATAATAGATACATAGCAACAAAGCAACACCAACTAAACGAAAGGGAACAAATGACACAGACACTAGTAGCAGTAGAGGTAGCAACACTAATCACCGAACTAGCTGAAGTCCGTAGCCAAAAGGCAGACCTCTCCAAGCGTGAGAGCCAGATTAGGAACGAAGTTCTTTCTACAACTGGCAAAGTTGATACCGAGATTTTTGACCCAAGCACAGGCGAAGCTATCGCTGAAATTGTAATGAGCGAGCGTAGGTCAATTACAGACTGGGAAACTTTCCAGTTGGCTTTCCCTGAAGCGTATCAGGCGTTGGTGAAGTTCACCGAGGTTGCGACACTAAACCTAAAGTAATTGGGCAGGTGGCTCCCCCGAAAGGGGGAGTTGCCCAATCCAAAACAGACACACGGAAAAATAGGAAAAATCTAAAAGAAAGGGAATCAAATGGCAACAGTAAAAAGTTTGATTGAGCAGTTGAGCGAGATTGAGGATAAAGACCAGTCAATTATCTTCCAGTATTTTTTGGCAGAACACTTTGAGTTTGCTGATGGAACACCAAGCCCAACAGCAGAACAGTTTGACGAAGCAGTAGACAACCTTGACGATGAAAGTCTGTGGGAGGAAGCTCACGAAACAGTAAGCGATTATTTATACGGACTTGCTAATTCGGACGAAGATGAGGACGAGGACTAATTATGGAAGATAACCAGAAGTTAGCCGACCAGTTTATAGAAAAAGTTGGGCAGACAGTAAATGCTCAGCTAACTCTTACTTGGGACACCAAACAGACTATAGGACAGTATCTAGAAATTATTGCCGACAATGACAATGTGTTTGACGAGGAAATGTTTCTAGAGTATGTACGCAACAATGCTATTGAGTATGTAGAGAACACGACTCGCTACGATGGCTACATCGCTTTAGAGAATCAGTTTGTAGTAGTAAACGACCAAGGTGAGGAAATTAGATGACAAACTCTACACGAACGATTGAGAAGAATCTTCAGTTTCACTTTGTCGTAAGGTGGGACGAAGCATCTCGCACTTGGTCAGTTGATGCGGAAACGCTTGATGCGAAGTTTGACACCGAAGTTATTTGGGACGAGGACAGCGACACTTGGATTAGCTATAAAGAAGATGATGATTTGCGCTCTAGCTTTTTGGATAAGGAAGATGCGCTCGCAATTCTTCTACAAGATTTCAACGACAGATTACACGAGGAGGAAAAATGATTACACCAGACGACATAGAAGTAGTTGAGGCGTATATGAGATTTCTTGACGACCCTAGCGACAAAAGCCCTGTTGCCGTAAACATAGGAATTATCAACACCAAAGAAGAAGATGAAGCTTTGGCAGATGGGTTGGAGAGCGATGACCCGCTTTGGTATGACTTTGATAGTTATGTCTTTGCTTATGTACATAAGCATCTGGGAGAAACTATTGAACAGTATTACCACGAAGAAACAACACCGAACGATTTTATTTTGATTAGGGAGGAAGATACTAATGAGTAAAAAAGTAATTCTAAATGTTGAGTTTGAGTTTTATCCAGCAGAAAATGAATACACACAAACTTTGGAAACCGAGAAACTAAGTGAGTATGTAAAAAATTTGTTGGACACCGAGTTCTTAGGTTTACAAAACAATAATGGTTTGTGGTGGAACTTTGAGAGCGTATCTGTTGTGGAGGAAAGTAGATGAGAAGAATTAGTATTAGCGCCGATGAAATTTTAGATGCGTCTTTTTATGTAAATGGTCCTAGTGCCGAAACTGTTTGGGAAGATAAAGACAACCCAAGATTTTTTGTAGTGCGTAATGGTGAGATGCGTATTCACGCCAAGAAAGAAATTGGAGATGACCACACCGAGATTATTCGCTACACAGACCAGCTACGGGACTTTGGAATCTACACAGACAAGCTACTTGCTAAGTGGGGAGACAAAGACGAGGAACAATTTACTTGGGTGAACAATCCTTGGTTTGAGGTTTGGGACAGCGAAGATGCGGATTATTTCTCAGAGCCGTTGTTTGACTTGAACGATGCGATAGACTATGCTAAAGGATTACAAGAGCAATACGGAGATGACAGGATAACTGAGTAATGGATTTTAGAGTTGCGCTAGGGCACACTATTCGCCTGAAGAGATTACAACAGAGAAAGACTATGCGGGACTTAGCTAACTTTATTTCTGTTGGTTATGTTTCCGAAATTGAGCGAGGGGTGAACAATCCGTCCAGCGAGATTTTAGAAAAAGTTGCCCAAGCTTTGAGCGTAGAAGTTTACGAACTAATACGGGACACAGCTACTTTGATGGAAAACTTTGAGAAGCTTTCTCCAGCCGATTTTCAAAAAGAATATACAGACTTGCGGAGGTAAGAGACTACCCCCGCAAACTCCCCCCTAGGCTTTCTTCCTTTGCTCTAGGGGGGATTTCTTTTGTCCAGAATATTCAGATTGTTCCGTGTAGATTTCCCCGCGTCCCATCTTTTGCTTAGCTTATTGAGAAGTTAGACCAGTTCAGAGATGTCAGAGGCTGCTGGTAAAATTTAGACATAGCAACAGATGTAGCTTGACTTTTTATTTCAAGTATGCTATACTAGAACTATACGAAAGGAACCAAATGGAAAAGATGGGCGCAGTAATCAAGACAGATGGAACGCTAGAGCGTTTGGATTTGTCAGAGCAAGAGCTTTCTAACTTACAGAGTGCGGTTGGTGGCTATGTTCAAGCAATAGACCTAAGCGACACTATGACTATGTGGATGAACGAAGAAGGTAAACTTACGGGCTTGCCTTACAACGGAATTGCCACCGCTCTTTGGGAAGCTAGGTTCGGAGTTGGCACAGATGTCATTATGGGCAACGCCGTATTTACAGGAACTCCAGACGAAGATGGCGAAACTACTACCATTGGCGAAGCAGACCTTCAGAGGCTGGCTGAGCTGGTTGAGCTAGTCAGGTCAGCTAAAGCTAAGCTGTCGTAGTTCAATAATAGAACACGCCAAACCCGAAACAAAAGCTAAATTCCACTACTTCCCCGTGATTTTGAGGGGAGTAGCGGGATTTTGACACGGAAAAAGCGGAAAAAAGTTGCGAGGCGCTCGCAATTGAGGTAAAATATTGACACGGCTTCCTTTGGGGAGCCGTTTATAACTGAATACAAGATTGGGAGAACCAAACCAATAAACGCCGAGAAATTACTCTCAAAGGAAAGGTAGGCGCAAATGAGATGGTTGCTATCATCAAGTATCACTCTCTCTCTAGCTACAGGAGTTATTGCTGTAGCAGAAGAGCCGATAGTAGCGAACGACACAGCGATTGGCATTATATCTGAAGCTGGAGTTTATACTCCGCTGTTTATGGGCGATGAATATGTTGCCCAGATGGTGGCAGAAGAAAAAGCTAAGAAAGAAAAAATCATAGCTGATGTTTCTGCTGGTTATTGGTCTGATGTTGATAAAAACACCGTGGCTATGGAAGAACGAATCAGTCTTCTGGAAGAGCAAATTGACAAGACTTGGTATGTCTTCTCAGGAAGCACTCCGCAAGGTTGGGACTGTTCTGGTATGGTCAAGTGGTTCTATCAAGGTCTAGGCACAGAACTAATACACCGAGCAAGCGCTCAAAAGAACGCTGGAGTAAAAGTAGATAATCCAAAGCGTGGCGATATTGTGGCTTTCGGTCATAATGGAGACACAGCAGGGCACGTTGGACTCTACATAGCGCCAGATGTGATGCTACACGCTGGAGGTCAGCGAGGTCAAAAGACTTCTTACAGGTCAATATCCGAATTTGGAAAAGTTTACGGGGAGATAACTTACACCCGTATTATTGACACAAAATAAACATTGACCATAAGGTTGCCCCGTCAGAAATGGCGGGGCTTTCTTATTTGACAAATCTGCCTTTATGTGGTATAATAGTATAGATAGAGAGGAGCCGAGATGGCGAACAACAAGTTCAAGTTCCACGCGATAAGCAACACCGCTTACATTGAGGGTATGCGCGAGATTCGCAAGTCCAACGCCTCTGGCACACACGCCGACAAGCGCCAGAAGCGTGCCAGAACTCGCCAAGCCTCTAAGTCTAAGACTCTAAAGGACTGGGCGGACTAGATTCCGACACGCCGAGGCAATAGGCATACTTGACAAGTAAGTAGTTATGTGATACAATAGTTATAACGAAAGGACAAAAATGATAAAAGCAATTCTTAGAGGTTTGGTTGGAATTATCACCTTGCCTATTGTTTTGGGTGCTTACTGGGTAATCTCAGTTGGACTTATCGCTCTGGGGGCTGAACCTACTGGTCAGCTCACCGACTCTTTCTGGGCTATTAGCATAGCTTGGGTGGCTCTATTGACTATCTACCCTGTTGTAGCCAGACAACTAAACAAGGTGATTGCCTAATGGAGTTTGCGATTCTACTTGGCTCTTTGATGATTGCCGTTGGCTCTAGTGTTCTTATCTGGACTATCAAGCAGATTAGGAAAAACTACTACAAGCCTAAAAGCACACGCTCTACCTACAAGGGAAACAAGCGTGGCAAGCACAAGGCAGATGTCCCTCTGACTGGGTTGGTTATGTTCCTAGAAGCCTCCGCTGGTGCGATTGCGTTTGTTTTTGTTATGGGACTTGCCGTTGGCTGGAAGCCAGAGTTTAGTTGGATTGGTGCGTTGATGGTTGGCTATGTTGGTGGGGCTTTGGTTGGTATTGCCCTAATCAAAAATGAAGTAAGAAAAGAGATGGCGTGAAAGTATTTATAGCTTGTTATGAGTGCGGTGAGCCGACATTAGTTCCGTCAATGGAAAAGAATCAGACTAAGCAGATTTGTCTAGGCTGTAAAGAAGAAAGAGTTTTGGCTTGGGAAAGAAAGATTGAAGCCCAAGTGGAAGCCTCTTATGAAAAGTTTGTGTAGCCTCCGCCCAATTGGACACGGAAAACTAGGAAGAATCTAAGGTAGACTGTAGCTATGGAAGTTTGGATTTGGTTCTCAATAGCTACGGTCGTGCTAGGCATTGTGGCTTTAGTGGTTGCCGTCTCATTTATAGTGTTCTTGTTCTCATTTCTAAGCGAGGAGGACGACATTGGAGATTGGTACAGAGATGACAGATGAAGAAAGAGAAAAGATTGTTAGAGATGTTGCTTTGACTATGATTTTAGATGAATCTAAAAAATGGCTGAGCAGATTTAGATGGACTATAACCTTGTCTGTTCTTATGGCTTTAGGGTTTGTGGGATACGGGTTTTATCTAATAACTGAGGTTGCCTCTGGCTCTAACCCTGCGCTGGTTTTGCTGGCGCTCGCCGTTGTTCTGGGAGTTGCGGGGTCAATTAGGATTGGTAAGCGGGCGCTCAAAAATTTACAAGCTTTAGAACTATCTCTACAAACTCTTAGGGAGCTAAATGAAATTCCTAAGTAGGCTTATAGGAAAGATTTTTACAAGGAAAAACAGGAAGAATCTTCAGCAACCTTTGCTGGGCGTGGTTCTTCCTCCAAAGAAAGAAGATAAATGATGCCGAGTTGGTTTATTAGATTGCGTGATGTTGTTTGGTCAGCTGTGATTGCGGTGGCGCTAACTGCGCTCGCAATAGTTCTAGCTTTGTTTACAGCCGTTAGTCCAGTAGTTCCAATTACATTGGCACTAAGTGGCGCTGTGTTTGCTTTGCTTGCTCAGCGTTCCGCCTGATTTGACAAATTTGGCTAACTGTGGTAATATAGTTTTATAAGTATTGTTTGTTGGAAGGAGTTGAAAATGATACTAAAAGATGGTGCGGTAGCTTACAAGTACGAAGCTAGAGTTCCGGGCCAGACTGAAATTAGTGTGAAAGGTTTTGCTCTTCCCGAAGACATAATTGACATTACCGACAGTTTGACTCAAGAATTCTACGAAGTTCAAGTAGAGCCGTTGGACGAAATGCCAGAAGATTTGAAAAGCTAAAATATTTACTTAGCTTGGAAGATGTCTGGGGGAAGCCCTAGGCATTTTTTATTGAAAGACACTAAAGACGAAAGGAAAATAACTTATGTGGATTTTTACTGATACAGGATTTGTAAGTGCCGTTAGGAAGCCTTGGGCTACGGACAAGATGACAGTTAGAGCTAGAGACAAAGAGTCGCTTGCTGGGCTATCAGAGCTTAGCGGGGAGGCTATTAGTACCTCTATGGATTCAGACTACCCTCACCGTGTGGTTGTGGCGGACGAAGTATTCAAGAGTTGGTTGCTAAAGAACATTGAAGAAATGAACTATGACAATTTCAAAAACAGAGTTGCCGAAACTAGAGGCAAAAAGTTTGCGACCTTGCTAGGACAAGTTTGGTACACGATGTTGGGTGCGGAAGACCTAGAAAGAAAAGACGAATATGATGATGAAGACTGGGAACTAGACTACAACGAGTGGAAAGCTCAGCAATAATCAGGTTCCCGTGCGGAGGGTAAAATAAAGCTATGGAAGAATACAAAGAACCGTCATCTGACACGGAAAAGTCGGAACTATCTCCAATGGAGGTTGCGGGCCCTGCCATCACAGCTGACGATGTTGAAGTCGTTGAAGTTGTGGAAGTAGAACAGCCTGAGCCTAAGTTCGAGAAGAAAAAGATTGCTGACCCAGTTGCCGTAGACATCGAGGCCGTAAGGGATTCTCTGCCTAAGCCTGCTGGAGACGCCGTTGTAGGCAATGGTGTAGTTGATACCGTAAAACTATCTGCCGTTGTCTACAAGAACCTTTACGCCAAGAAGTCGTTGAGTGTTCACCACCTTCAACGCCGTTTGTCTGAGCTGGGCTATTCTGAAGCCTTCCAAGACAAAGACGGCTGGTTTGGGGACAAGACTAAGCTCGCGCTCGCGAAGTTCCAACAGGATAACAATGTTGGCGCTAACGGGAACCCAGACCTAGCAACTCTAAAGAAGCTATTTGCTGGAGACCCAAACGTTGAGGTAGCCAAGTAGATTTACCTTAGAAAACCCTTGCCGACACGCTTGGCAGGGGTTTTTTATTTACTTGACAAATGTCCTAGGTGTATGGTATAATAGAACTATCAACCAAACGAAAGGGCTTCAAATGACCACTATCACACTAAACCGCACAGACCTTACCGCTCACGAGACCGCTATTCTTCACGAAGTCAAAGAGCAAGTTCGCTCGCACTCATTAGCCGTTGGGGCTTTTGTTGTTCGCCACGGTAGCGAAGCAACCTTGGCTGAGGCCTCTGACTTGTTCCTTAGCTTGCTTCAGTCTCTAACTAGTGATTCACAGGTTCGCATTGGCGCACTTGAATACGGTTTGGCTTCTGCCACTTGGGGCGCAAATGACCAAAGCGCCTCTCAGGCTTATCAGCTAAGAAGCGAGTTTCTAAAACTCCTTTACAGCTCGGCAATAGCCGAAAAGGTTGAGGCGTAAGCCCAACTCCCAAAGACCCGCTCGCAAGGGCGGGTTTTTTGTTGCTTGACATTTTGCGGGGTAAGTGTTATGGTAGGTAGACGAGACGAACAGGGCTAAATAACTACGATAGGACAACCTTGCTTACTAAGCACAAACAAAGACATACATTACCGAAGCACATACACGATGAGTTTAGAAAATTGGCGATAACCTCTGGAGACACGGAACAACAGGAAAAATTGCAGCGCCGACACAACCTAATTCACCTTTTGGCTGATGCGGGCTGGACTTACACGAGCATCGGAGACGCCATAGGAGTGTCGAGAGAGCGCGTTAGGCAACTTGCCAACATCAAGCCCGCTAAGGCGCTCGCAAGCGCCATAGAGATTCCTACACCGCCTGCGCCTCGGAAGTACGAGCCAAGGCCGAAGCAATGGCCAATGCCAGACGCCGATAGATTGAAGCGGGCGTTGGAACTTCAGCCTATGGCTCAGAAGGTCAGAAGCAGTAGCCCTAAGTTTAGAGAAGAAGCAGAAGAATACACAAAGCTTATTTATGAGATGCGTGTGTTGGATGGCGTTGGCAGTGGCAGGCTTTCAAAGATGCTTGGCATAACTAACGCAGCCATCAACTTTCGCCTAGTTAGATACGGCTACAAAAAGCCAGTAAACAGTAAGCACAGGTCTTACACTCCAGTTATAACAGCTAATCGCGCCTTACGGTAGAATAGAACTCTAATAGATTTGGAGAACTATGCCGAAGAGCTTGGCTCAAATTGTAGCTGAACTTCCCGATGAGGAAAGGCTGGCAGTTCTAGCAGGTATGGACCCAGACTCTTTAGTTTGGGACTGGAGCTTTTGGGGTAGACCTGAGCAGATTCCGCCTGCGGATAACTCTTGGAACGTTGGACTATTCCTTGCGGGTCGTGGTGCTGGTAAGACTAGGAGCGCAGCCGAGTGGGTTCGAGAGAAGGCTAAGGACACTACTCAGGGGCGACTTAGGTTCTTGCTTGTAGCTAGAACTGCAGCCGATGTTCGAGACGTTATTGTCGAAGGTGATAGTGGTGTCTTGGCAGTATCACCGCCTAGTGAGCGCCCGCTCTATGAGCCGTCTAAGCGCCGTCTAACTTGGCCTAATGGCAACACGGCTGTGCTTGGGACCGCCGATGAGCCAGACTCTCTACGTGGTGTTCAGGCTCACTACTCTTGGGCTGATGAGTTGGCTGCTTGGAGACAGTCTCCAGATGCTGCGGGTATGACTTCTTGGGACAACCTTCGAGTTGCTACACGTCTTGGAACTAACCCTCAGATTCTGGCAACTACTACGCCGAAGCGTGTGCCGATTCTTTACGCTCTACTTGATGAAGCTAAGCGTACGGGTAAGGTCTGGGTCTCACGTGGCTCTACTATGGACAACTCTGGAAACTTATCTTCTACTTACATTGACGCCATTACGGGTGTCTATGCGGGAACTAGGTTGGCTCAGCAGGAGCTTTACGGTGAGATGCTTTCAGATGTTGAGGGCGCTCTATGGACCGAAGAGTTAGTTGAGTTGAACCGTGAACACTTCTTACCTCCTAAAGCACCGCTAAGAATTATTGGAGTAGACCCTTCAGTAGCTGAGAACCCTAGGGACGAGTGTGGCATTGTTGTTTGCGCTTCGACTGCCGATAGAGATTTGTATAAGAGACAGTCTTGGATATTGGAAGACGCTTCAGTCTTGGGGTCGCCTGATGTTTGGGCTAACAAGGTTGTAGCTATGGCTCGCAAGTGGGGTTGCCCTGTAGTTGCTGAAGTGAATCAGGGAGGGGCCTTAGTTCGTAATGCTATAAACGCTATTGACCCAACTATAAAAGTTTTAGAAGTTCACTCGAAGTACGGTAAAGCTTTGCGGGCTGAGCCTATTACGCTTGCCTATGAGCAAGGCAGAGTTCATCACGTTGGGTACTTAGCAGACCTAGAGTCTCAGATGTTTAGCTGGGTACCAGGCGAAGGTAAGTCTCCAGATAGGGTAGATGCTTTAGTCCACGCTCTTACGGCTTTGCTTATCAAGCCACCTGCGGGCTTTGTTGGGGGCAAGCTTAGCGCTAAGTCCTTTGCTAGTAGAAGGCTAGACCTAGGAAGTAATAGAACAGGCGGGGCTTCTAGGGGTGGCAGATTCAGCATTAGATAAGCGCTCGCGATGAACCGATACATTTCCCCGGCTTTGCCTTGCGGTGGTGGGCTAGTTCAGTTCAGCGGTCAAGGCTTATCTAAATTTATTAGAGGCTGAAGTTATTTTATTTACTTGCTTGCTTTGTAAAAATAAATTCACATT
>Ga0247723_1001567_pt1 | contig 13280 bp, 12 predicted proteins | sample MSEWelMarce5H_FC_FD_189079 | JGI IMG/M metagenome (GOLD analysis project Ga0247723, IMG submission 189079) | Subsurface sediment microbial communities from gas well in West Virginia, United States - MSEEL Well Study Marcellus 5H_FC | ecosystem: Environmental > Terrestrial > Deep subsurface >...
AAGCAGAACTATCAGAAACTGCTGTAGCCCTGACGTCGATTACGTATGGATCGCCATAGGGCGCAGACATTTCCAAGACCAGACTATCCTCAGATGAGATATCAATCTCACCGTGGATATTATCGAGGAATGCAATCAGCTCTTCGTTGTTGTAGATGTGGGTGGTAGTAGTAGCAGACATATGTGTGTTGGTTACTTTGGTTCAAGCAGTGCATTACCTAAGTGTAATGCAGTGCAAGGGAGAGCTATCGCTCTACACACACAGATACTACGTGGTCAGCACATGACGCTGACTGGTCGAGGGGCGGCGGGTGTCACCTGACTCCCCTACTCCGCTGCATCGACTACACAGATGGAACAGAACGTTTATGAAAAAATTCTCGTAAAAAAATTCTCGTAAAAAAAATTCCTTGAGTCTATAAGGGGTATGGGGTAATTAGGGTGCATGGATAAATATGGATACAATTGGCCAGCGGGAGTGAACCAATTGACGATTGAGTTATGGTGCTATGCGCACAGGAAATGTAATGTTGAGGAGAAGTGGGAGCATTTTAAGAATGTGGTTGATTTGGCGTTCAACTGTGAGGGGAGTATTAGGAGGGTTGTTTGGAATAAGTGGACGAATAAGATGATTCGTAGTGCTATTGGTGATGGGGGGAAGAAGAGGTTTTTGGGGATTGCGGGATGTTCGTCTAGTGGTAAGAGTGATGGTTTTGCCTTGTATGCATTGGTGGAGTTTTGGAGTCGGCCAGCAGACACATATGTGTTTGTCATGAGTACGACTAAAGCTGATGCAAGAAAAAGGATTTGGAGGAGTATTACGCAGTTGTTTAGCCAGGCGCAACGGATGGGATGTCCTGGAAAGCTGGTTGATAGCCTTGGAGTTATTCAGGGTGTCAACAAGATGGGTAAGTTGACAAGGAACAGTGGTATTGAGCTTGTTGCGGCAGGTAAGGCTGAAGCTGGAGAAGCCAGTAGTGGATTGATTGGTATTAAAAGCCCGAATGTTGTTGTGATTGCGGACGAGATGCCGAACTTAGGAGATGGTATTTTGGAAGCTGCATGGGATAACCTTACGTCCAACGATCGGGTGTTCTTTGGTGGATTGGGTAACCCTAATTTGTTTAGTGATCCATTTGCTGATTTGTGTGAGCCAATTGGTGGGTGGGCTACAATTACAGAGCAGGATGATGAATGGAAAACAAAGTATGGAATGTGTATTCGTTTCAATGCTGAGTTGAGTCCACGGATTACAGAGCCTGATGGAGAGAAGTATTTCTGGCAACCAGATCAATTGTATTGTGATAGGATTGCAGATGCTAGGGGTGGTAAGAAGAGTAGAGGATATTATCGTTTCGTTAAAGCTTTCTGGTGTCCTGAAGGAGCGGGGAATACAATTTACCAAGAGAGTGAGTTCATTGTGAACAATGCAATGGAAGATCAAGAGCCTGAATGGGAGGGGACGCCAATTGTAATTACGGCGCTAGATCCTGCATTTACCCGTGGAGGTGATAGGGCTTACGCTGGTGTTGCAAAGATTGGTAAAGTTGGTGGGCGCGATCATCTCCATGTTTGTCAGTACAGAGGGTTAGTGGAGGATACTTCCGATAAAAAGAATCCTTTATCTCATCAATTAGTTATTCAATGGAAGGAATTGGCAACAGACTGGGGTGTTACGCCATACAGAGCTACGCTAGACGGAACAGGGAGCGGTATTAGCTTTGGGCATATAGTTGATGCGCTTTGGAGTCCTGCTGTCTCTAAGGTCAATTTTAGCTCAAAGGCTTCAGGTAGAAAAGCATTCTTCCGTGGCAAAGAAATTGAGTATTACAACAAGAACAGCGAGCTATGGATTCAACCAAAAGAGTTTATTCGTGGTGGACAGATTACTGGCGTGAGCAAGGAATTAATGAAGGAACTTTGCACACGACAATACTATTCCAAAGAAACTGCAAAGTTGCGCGTAGAAAGCAAAGATGAACATAAAAAGAATAACAATGGAGAGTCTTGCGACATTGCAGATATGTTCTTAATGCTGGTGGATAAATCTATTGCTTTAGGAATGTTTCATTCTGAAGAAGTTAAGAATGTTAGTAAGGTAACTGGCAAGAATTGGAGTAAATTAGTTAAGAAAAAGCAAATTAATGCTTGCTGTGGAAGAAAATTGAGGTAAGAACAGCCCATGTCTTTTGTCGAAAGCACACGCGAACTTGATATTATCGCAGATAATTTGAAGAGTATTGACCCTGAAACGGGTGAAGCTCCTAAAGAACGCATGGTTACGCCAGCTGGGTTACGTTCCATTCATGGTAAAAACATTAATGATGATGAAATCGGCTCCCATAACAGGGGATTGGTGCAACAAGACATGGATTTTAGTCCTCCTTTTGATGAAAAAGAACTAAAAGACAAAGGACAAGGTGAAAGATTCAACTTCAATACAGGTGAAGCAGCTGCAATTAAGAACGAAGCCGTCTCTGGTTACGTAGATATTTACAGCACACCTACTACAATCGCGCAGATTCCGTTGAAAAACGTTCCTGAGCCAATGCGTAGCATGTATGAAGCTGTATTAGCTGAAGAATTCACCACGATGGACAAGGCAAATGACTCTGCTTTCCCCACATTCCTTCAACTTTGCGACATTTATGTAACTCATGGCGTAGCTGTAGGCTACTTTGAGGATAAACAGACAATGCATTACAAGGTTGGTGGGTTAGACAGATTCAAATTCCCACGCAAAACAACCATCATTACGAGCGATATGCCCATGTGCACTTGCTCCAGCACAATGAGCATCATTGAACTCTACAACAAGATTAGAGGAGATGAACCCTTGAAAGGCTGGAATAAGGACGCTGTAATTAGAGCTATTACTACTGCGGCTGGTCACACTGACACAAAATGGAATGAATGGGAGCGCCTACAAGAAGACTTGAAGTGTAACGATGTCTATCTTGAGAGCGCAGTTGACATGATTGAATTGGTTTATGGCTGGATTGTAGAGTTTGACAAGAGCGTATCCTTCTACATTACAACCAAAAACGGTTCAGACATGAACACTGCTAAAGGAAATGAAGACTTCTTATTCAAGGAAGTCAGTTACTATGAAAACACCAATCAGGCCTTCCAGATTTTTGCATTCACAATTGGTAATAATGCCCGTATTCACTCCGTAAGAGGATTGGGTTATCTTATTTACCAAATCTGTAACGCCATGAACGTCCTAACCTGTAAGGTTATGGACAATGCACGTATTGAGGGATCAATGGTTGTTCAAGCTACAACGCAAGAAGACCTTGAAGACCTTGAAATTATTGACTTTGCTGGTGGTATTGCACTACCTCCAAACATTAATCTTCCAGCTAGACCACAAGCCAACAATCTCAATAACTCTATGATTCCAGCCATCCAGCTTGGTCGTGGACTTCTTGATCGTGCCACTGGTGGATTGAGTGCTGGTAACATGATTCTTTCAAACCAACAAGATAGACGCACAAAACTTGAGGTTAGTGCGCAACTTGATTGGATTAACAAACTAAATAGTTTTGCTATCAACCTGTTCTATGGTCCGTTGGATAAACTGATGCGTGAAAAAGTAAAACGTGCATTCACGATTCGACAACCTGACCAAGAAAGCCGTAAAATGGTGCAGGAAATGAAGCAACGCTGCATGGATAGAGGAGTTCCAGAAGAGGTATTCTCTATGATTGATTATGAAAAAATCAAAGCGCAGCGTATTATTGGAACTGGATCGAGAGTAAGTCGTGTTATGATTTACGACCAGCTGCAACAAATGTATGCAAGCATGGATGAAATTGGACGGAAGAACTTTACGTTCGATGTAGCTGCCGAGCTTATTGGTGCTGATAAGACAGTTCGTTACTTTGGTAAACCAGAGGATCAACGTCTTCCAATGGACGCTAAGATTGCTGATCTTGAAAACAACCTGTTGTTACAAGGTCAACCAGTCAATCCTATTGATGGTGAAATGCATATGGTTCACATTCCTCGCCACTTGGCAGTGCTTGAAGAGTCACTTCAGGGCGTTGAAACTGGTGAAGTTGACTTGATGCAGTATGCTACAACCTTCTCTCCAGTTCATGAACACCTTACTCAAACTCTTGAAATGACTACGGTTCAACCTGAGATTCAAGAAGAGTATAACTCCTTCCTACAAAGAGCACAGCAAATTGGTGAAATCATTGTCAATGGTATTCGTGCTTACAACAAGCAACAACAAAAAGCTGAAGAAGAAGCTGCTGCTGCTGCTGAACAGGGTCAACCACAAGAACAAGGTGGTAATCCAGCTGAAACAATGGAAACTCGCATGAAGATGCAGATGCAAGCAGAGATTCATCAAGAAAAACTCCGTCAAATGCGCGAGATTGGACAGCAAAAGATCGTTCTTGAAACACAAAAAGCTATGAGCCAGATTGCAGCTAAAGATGCTGAAGCCAGAGCTAGAGTTGACAGGATCAAAGCCATGGGGCAATAAACTTTATGACAGAAGCAGAACAACAAGCGTTAGGCCGTATTTTGGCTACGCCATTATTGGAGAAAGTATTCTCTGAAATTCCACGCACTAGATGCAAGATAGATGTTGATACAGTGGAGAAAGCCGCTTTATCACAGGCTTATAACATGGGGCTTTTAGCTGGGCTAAACGCATTCTATGAGTTAGCCAAAACCAAACAAACTGTAACATTAACAACAAGAAAGTTGCGCCATGAATAAAGAAGACACCGATGACGGAGGAGAAATTGAAATCCTAAAAGCAATGAATGATTCATTCCCAACGGATGATAATTATTCATTACCAGACAACACTGACCCTGTTGAACAAACACCTGTTGCTGATCCTGTGAAAAAGGATGATGTAGCTCCAGTTGTTAAAGATGATGATGTTAGCTTGATTGACGAAGCTGATGACTTCCTTGGTTTATCTGAAGAAGAGAAATCATCCGAGTTCAATGAAGATTCTTTCAATAAAGAAACTGAAGAAATGTCGAAAGGCATGGATGCTAAAGCTGGGGATAAGTTCCGTGCTTTACGTCAAGAGCTTAAAGACTATAAACAAAAACAAGTTGAGGTAAAAGTTCCTGCTGATGTTGAGGCTAAAATCAAAGAGCTAGAACTTAAAGCTGCTGAAGCAGAAGGCCTACGTCAACAAGTTGAGGAACTCAGTTCCGTCAGTGCTAAGGTTAAAGTTGAGTCTTCTCAGGAATACAAAAAGAAAGTTCTTGAGCCAGCTGTAGCCATCCTGCAAGAGTCTGAAAAGATTGCTGCTGCGCATGAAGTTGACGCTGAAGTAGTCCAAGACATTGTGCGTGAACAAGATAGAGAGTTGCAGGTCGAACTAATTAATGCTCACCTTTCTGGACTTAATGAACTTGAGAAGCAGGATCTTTATCGAATGATCTATGAATACCGTAACCTTGGTAAACTTAGACAGGATATGCTTGATAATGCTTCAACTAAACTTAGCCAAATGGAGGCTGAACAGATTGAGCAACAACAAAGACAATCTGAAGAAGAGAAAAAAGCTGTTCAACAAATCCAATCTAGTATCTGGGATAAATACAAAACTGTTATTCCAGGATTTACTAATGAAAATGGAGATTCCACTGAGGATTGGACAAAGCTACGCAATAGAGCGTTGTCTATTGATTTCAATAAAGCTGCTGGCAAAGATAAAGCGTATGCTGCCTTTGCTGGTGTTGCGCTTCCTCATGTAATCAAGGAGCTTAACAATGCCAAGAAAATGCTACAGGATCTTACAGGTAAAGAAGCTAATGAGATTCTGCGCAGACCTAAACTTGGTCAACCAGTAGTTGAATCAGCAGAGCCTGATGACTTTATTTCTGCAATGAGAAAAATGAAATTCTAATTTTTGTAAAATAGTTTTTGACACATGCTGCTTTTTATGACAATTGTCTCTCGAACTGTTCGAGGTGCATGGTTCTAAAAAGCAGCATTTTCCGTTGGCTCGGTCGTTATCCGTTCTAGTAGTTACTTCTACAGAGGTTTTCCTCAGTGGTATTTTCTTCTTAAACTTTTAACTTATATAAAATTATGGCTAACGCAATTAATGACTGGTTGCTCCGCGAGTCGGGCAGAATCACCCCTAATATTAACCAAAAAATGATGGCTAAGACCACGCCTTGGCTTACCCTGCATCTTCGTGAAGCATGGGAAGAAGGTATGGGAAATGTCCATAAAACCTTCGTCTTTGACCGTGCTCAACTTGTTGGCACTGCTCCTGTTGATTGGGAGAACATGTATGATGGAGAAGGTTCCACTGATGCTGGTGGAAGCTGTGTTCCTAATTCTGATGAAATTAAATTCACGCAACAAAGCCGTGATTATTCATTGCAAAGCAAAGCAATTTGGGGTCCAAATCTTTGCGTAAATAACCTTCGTAACACTTTTGTTCGCGAACAGCAAATGAAGGCTTCGATTGCCGCTCTTGCTGACCAAGCGCGTGAAACTTGGATTGAGCGTTATCGCAGTGAATACACTCGCGTAGCTGACAACAAATGCGTTACTACTTCTTCATTTGCTCTTAATGGCGGTGGTTACAACAACTATGGCTTTCCAGCTGGTGGAGCACCTGAAACGATTTCGATTCTTACCCAAGGATTCCTTAACTATGCTTATGAGTATCTCAATCATCAAGGCGCACAAGACGGCGCTATGGGTATGGTTGAAACCCGTCCAGTGTATGGCCTTGTAACTAGTGCTCGCACTAGCCGCAACATCATCATGGAAAACGCTGATATTCGTGAAGACTTCCGTTATTCGTCTCAAAACGAAAAACTGCTTGCTCCTATGGGCGTTAAGTGGAACTACGCTGGATTTGTTCACCTTATTGATGACAAGACTCCGCGTTGGAATTGGAGGGTTGCTGATGCTGCAACTGGTTTTGTTACTGTTGCTTCTGGCGTAGGCACATTGACTCTCAGTGTAGCAAATACCGCACTTACTATTGGTTCTCAAGTATTTATTGCTTCTAATACTTACCTTGTTAAAGCAATCACGAGTTCTACTGTTTTTACTGTAACAGCAACTAATGGCGGTGTTCCTACTGCTCAAACTGCTGCTGTGTATAGCGCATGGCTTAAAGTTCCTGAGTTTATTAAAACCGCTGGTGAAAACCCAGTTGTTATTCCTAATCCTGCTTGGCTTACTGCTGCATATGAAGACTCTTATATCTTCCACCAAAAAACTGAGGTATGCTTGATTCCTAAGCCTATCACTAATGTTGCTGGTGCTAAGTTTGATGTTGTCAATCATGCTGGTGAGTTCTCTTGGAAGAACTATCTGGATGAAGAGAAAAACCCTGACGGCACAATTGGTCGTTTCCGTGGTGTTCTTAGCTCTGGCACTCGTCCTGATAATCCAGAATTTGGTATCGTAATCCGTCACAAAGCATGTTACAATAGTTTCGGTTTTGTGCATGATTGCAGCACTCTAGGATAATGTTCATAGCTCGCCTCCCTCATGACCTGAAATCATGGGGGAGGTTATCTCCCTATGGGGAAGAATTTAGCCAACTAAACCGCTATGACCATTTACGTCGATATTGTTAGCAGGAAGATTATTTCAAGTCCGAGACTCAAAAGAGACGTATCTAGGATAGAAGTAAAACGTGGAGACATAATTCCATTTTCTATTATTTTCATTCAGAATGGAGAACCCATTGGCTTAGGCGCAAACCACACTGTTACATTAGGCGCTAAACTTAAAAACAATAATGAAGGTGTAGCAATGGTGCTGACAACTTTTACACAAGTTGGTGCTGCAATACCATACACTGCTAATGTAAACTTTGGTGGAAACGCGCTAGCAGAGTATTTAACTAATGAAGTCAATACGATTGATGACTATACTTATGTTGATTTACAGATGGAGATTAACTGGATTAATTCAGTAACAACACAAAACAAAACAACAAACTCAACTGTATTACGTGTATACAACGATGTCATTAAAGGTGGTGAAACTCCTCCAGTTATTAATGATGGTGTTGCTTTTCAATTTCCTGATGGAATCAAAACCAATAGCATCCAACCCTTAGCTACTGGAAATACAATTGTTTTTACTGGGCCTATCTCAACTACTGGAGCAAGTTCTCATATACAAACATCCAATTCTGGTGCAGCAATCAAAAGCACTAACTTTGCAGCCGTAGAAAGCAGTGGCGCATCTCTTGTTGATGGCAGCTTTCAACCATGTTTAACTTGGAGTGTAGGTGGTCGCAATTTAACAATCCCAGCAGGAACAGCAGTTACCTTTAATTCCACAAATTTTACTTTTGGTGCTGGTAGCGCATCTGCTTTTGTAACAGCATTAGGAACTTACAATGCTTCAACTGCAACAGCATTACAAAACAGTAGAACAATCTTTGGTCTTTCTTTTAATGGAACAGCTAATGTTACTGGAAACGCAGTATCAACAGGAAGTTTTGCAAGTATTCCCATAGGAGGTGCAGCTGGACGTTTTATTACTCTTAACGGCACGGCTCCAACAGTGAGTGTTGGGCAATCTGCATGGTGGTCAGATGCATCAGGTGTTCCGTCATTTCGTAATGGAACAGGAACTGCCGTAACTCTTCTTCGCAGTTCTGATGCATCAGTAGATACCACTCCTAATACAATAGTTCAAAGAGATAGTGATGGAGCGATTTATCTTGATTCTTCACTTTATGAAGGAGTAACGCTTAATGTAGTTAGTTCTGGAGATGATAATGCGCAAGCAATTCAAGCTGTCGCAACTGGTAATTTAGGGGTTGGTGGAAATTTCATTAGTTCTAATGGAACAGCAATTATTGCTGAGGCAATTGCTGGAACTTATCATGCAAAATTTGGCGTTTCAGGAGATAACCGATCGGCTATTGAGCGAGTTCGCGGGTGGTTTGTTTGGTTTTACAGCACTTTTACAGGGCGACTTAAAACTGCAAACATTACAGCAAATCGTGATTGGACACTTCCTGATGTTTCTGGAACAATTGCATTAACGGCAGGAGCAACAGGAATTCCTGATAAGCTGACAAATGGCACGATCGCAGGGACATTAACGATAAATAGCACAACCTACACTTATGGTTCAGGAGCAGCTGTAGCACACGTTACTGCGCTTGGACTACCGCCAACAGGAAACATTGTAACACTAACAGGCACGCAAACGCTAGCCAACAAGACGCTGACAGCTCCAGTAATCAATTCAGCTACAATTGGCACAACAGCAACATTTAACGCTACGACTTATACTTATGGTTCAGGGGCGGCAGCTGCACATGTTGGAGCACTTGGATTGCCAGCAGCAGGTAATATTGTAACATTGACAGGATCACAGGTCCTGACAAACAAAACATTAACTGCCCCTGTGATTGCAGCAATCAATGGTGGGATAGCAGCAAATGATGGTATTACTATTCAAGGCACAACCAATGTCACAAGGGAGACTAGCTATGTAAGTTTGCAACCAAATGGTGGCAGTGTTGGAATAGGTAATACCACTCCAGATGAATCAGCATTGCTTGATATGACAAGCATAACCAAAGGTTTTCTTCCACCACGCATGACAAGTACAGAACGCGATAGTATTTCGTTACCCGCCAATGGATTGATTATATACAATATCACCACAGACAAGATTAATTACTACAATGGAACACATTGGCATGCTATCACATCAAGTAATGTATGATCCTTAAAATAACTCAAACTTATAACAACTAAATGATTTAATCAAATGACTGAAGCAAACTTTACAATTCCGATTGGTTGGGCATTAACTGGATTTATCTCACTCTGCGGCATTGTAGGCGCACTAGGTAAATTAATTTACTCACTTCTCATGTATCGCATACAGGCTTTGGAGAAAGACGTAACGCGATTAAGTGGTGGCTGTGGTGCTCATGGTTGCTTTTGGAGAACAATCCAACATAAAGATAAATGATTAAACTAGGAACAGACTACGCGCTTACTACGGATAGCAAGATTTACCGTTTTGTTACCAAGCGCATTATTGCTACACCATTGCCATTTCATCATGCTAATGTGGCATTCCGTGACTTAGATTCAAGAGTTTGGGCTAGCATTGAAGATAACGTATTGTATATCAGCAAAGGATATGCATGGAATGGTTGCAGTCCTAAACGTAAAGTTTTTGGTATTTGGATTGGAACACCTGATGAAAAAAGAAATGTTCATGCTTCGTTAGTTCATGATGTTCTTTTTCAGTTTTCTGGAACATGGCATTTCAAACTTTCATTCGAGCAAGTAAATTGTTTCTTTCGTTCTTTGATGCGCAAAGATAGTTATCCTTTATCCACTCTTTACTACAAAGCTGTAATGAAGTTTGGTATTAGTTTTTGGAAAAAGAACGAAGAAAGCTACTCAACAAAATTATGAATTACAAATGGCTTAATAACATTGGTTTGCTTCCTCGTATGGTGCAGCAAGGTCTTGCCTTAATTGGAACACGGGAAGTAATTGGTAAAGGTAGCAATAGAACAATTCTTGAATGGCGTGATAGCCTTAACCAGAATGGTGTTAAGATCTCTGGATACTCTGATGATGATATCCCATGGTGTGGACTGTTTGTAGCGTATCTTGCCTTTAGCCGACTAAACTCTCCATCTGAAGTTCCTGAATCCCCATTGTGGGCTAGAAACTGGGCTTCTTATGGAATCAAGGTTAAGACTGCAATGCTTGGTGATGTGCTTGTGTTTGCCCGTAATGGAGGTGGACACGTTGGTTTATACATTGCAGAGGATGCTACTGCCTACCATGTCCTTGGTGGTAATCAATCAAATGCTGTCAGTATTGCGCGTATTGAGAAATCACGTTGCATAGCTATTTGCCGTCCAAATTATAACAACCAACCAGAGAGTGTAAAACAATATATTGTCGCTGCGTCTGGGGAACTTTCAAAGAACGAACAATGAAAACACAATCTAAACTGGTATTGGTCATTAGTGACTTGCATGTTGGCTCAACAGTCGGTCTATGGCCAAAAGACTTTGTGAGTATTGAAGGTAATCCTATTTTACAGAATCCATTTCAAGAATGGTTATGGAAATGCTGGACAGATATGAATAAATGGGTTGCCACAGTAACTAAAGGAGAACCTTATGATATTGTTATCAATGGTGATATTGTTGATGGTATTCATCACAAGACTCTTCAAGTTATGACTCCTGATCTTGGTGATCAGGTTATTGCTGTTAAACAGATCCTTGGTGAACTTACTCCTAAGGCAGCTAACGTGCATTTGATCAAAGGAACTGAAGCCCATACATTGAATCAGGAAATCCATATTGGTAAAGCTCTTGGCGGTAGTAAGAATAAAGCTAATGGTCAACATGCTTGGGACTACTTGGACTTAGAAGTAAATGGAACCCTTTACAATTTTGCTCACCACATTAGCGCTACAGCTAGGACATACCTTGAGGCTAGTGCTCACTCGATTATGCTCGGAAACCTCTCCCACGCCCGTTCTAGAGCCAAGAAACCAGTTCCCTCGGTTATGGTAAGAGCGCATAGACACAGACATGGTATTTGGGAAGATGGAAACCAAATGTCGGTCATTACAGGCGCGTGGCAGGGCTTAACACGCTATGGCTACAAAGTAGTTCCAGATGCTATTCCTCAGCCTTCAGCGGTCATTTTTGACGCAAGAAATCAAGACAAGGGAGAACTCCCAATTATTCACCGTAGAATCTACACAGCAGAATGAAAAAGATCGGAAACCTAGACAAGCTAATGTCTGACATTGGCGCATTAATATCCCCTGCAATTAGAGAAGATGAATTCACACTTGCTGATTTCAAAGATAAATTCAAAATAAACGAAAGAACCGCAAGAAGCTTGCTGCAACGTCAAGTAGAATGCGGGATTCTTAAATTGCGAAAAGTTCTTATAAATGGCAAATACAGAAATGCTTATTCTGATGGTAAAAAATAAATTCCTAAAACTTGACATAATTTAGCAAAAGCCTAAAATACACGCATATGCAACCTTTCCTTCAAGATGTAATTGTTCGCTTTATGCGTAATGTAATTTCTGTTGAGCCACTTGGAGTGCCTAGTGTTCGACGTTCTATTTCGGTTACTAACACATCAGCTAACCAAGCACTAACCTCAACTTGTTTGAGAGCTAGCATTCTTGCTATTGGAGCAGATATTAGATTTGAAGTTTCTTCAAGTTCTGCAACTGCCTCTGCATCATCTCATCTTATTCTTGAAGGTGAACGTCTTGATATTCATTTGCCAGCAACACCAAACATTGCTGCAATTAGAAACGGATCTGTAAATGGAACACTTGAAATCACGGAACTTTTAAACTAATATGAGGTTAAGAGCGACAAAATTATCTGCTATTGGTTTTGGAGGCACAAGACTCCCATTGCCATCGCTTGACCTTCAGTTTGCTACTGACAAGACGTTGACCCCTCGCAAAGGGCCGACTCCTGTATTCACACGCGCTTCTGGAGCAACTCAAGTAAACGCAGCAGGACTCATTGAATACGCTCCAGAGAACCTGATTCTTTACAGTAATAATGTGGCAAATGCCTCATGGTCAATTGGCGGAGGAACCATTGCATCATCAGCAGAAACAGTAAATGGGTTGACAGCGGAAATTTACAATGAGGATTCAACTAACTCTATACATAGATTTTTCAGAGTGAATACAGGCCTCGCTGGAATAACTTCAACATTTTCTGTATGGCTCAAAGCTGCTGGTAGGAGATACGTTTGTGTTAATTTGGGATCATCTGGCCCTAATGCGAATAGCAAACTCGTATTAGATTTGGTTGATCGGGTCGTAATTGCTGGAACTACTGGAGTAATAACAAGCGTCCTGTTGGAAAATAACGGATGGGCAAGATATTCTTTTACTTTTATCCCTAGACTTGATTCTGGCACAATGCCAATTCAGTCAAACTTTTCCTCAACGGTTGTTTCAGAAACTGGTATCGGATTAAATGGCGCTGCTTTTTATGTTGCTGGACAGCAGTATGAAAGATTTTCAACTGCTCGACCATATCTATTGACAACGGCTAACCCAGCTCACGCTCCACGCTTTGACCACGATCCAGTTACGCTTGCTTGCAAGGGATTATTGATTGAAGAGGGCAAGACAAATTTATGTTTAAGAAGCGAGGAATTTGATGTTTTGCCGTGGACTAAAAACGCCGCTATGGTAATAACCCCTAATGCGCAAATAGCACCTAATGGGACGCTAACCGCAGACACAGTTAATAATTTAACT
>Ga0247723_1001569_pt1 | contig 13248 bp, 26 predicted proteins | sample MSEWelMarce5H_FC_FD_189079 | JGI IMG/M metagenome (GOLD analysis project Ga0247723, IMG submission 189079) | Subsurface sediment microbial communities from gas well in West Virginia, United States - MSEEL Well Study Marcellus 5H_FC | ecosystem: Environmental > Terrestrial > Deep subsurface >...
GGCGTATGAGGTTGGTATGTATTTTGGAACTAAGCGAGTAATTGAGAGGACAAGCAAATGACAGAAGAAGAGTTTGATGATTGGCTAGATGATGTTTACCCAACTTATCAAATTGCGGGTGTGGAATTGCGTCCCTCGCAAATGCTAAAGAACTGCGACCCAATCGCATACAGGATTGCGTTATCAGAATGTGAAGATAGAGAAGAAGAATGGAAGGGCTACTTTGACAACGAGTGAATTGGAAGAACTAATTTTCAAGATTGACCTAATGCTAACTGAAGATGTTAGCGAATTATTTACAACACCAGAGGAGAAATAAAAAAATGGACTTGATAACTTTTATTCTATTTTTTGGAATTGGCGTTTTGATTTTTATCACAACCCAACTTGTAGCAATTTTGTTTTTGCTAAAAGAGAACCAGCGAATTGGTGAAGAGCTAGAAAAAAGTCAGCCACCTTTCTAATCCGACACGCCCGAGAGGGGCCCCACTTTTTGCTGAGTATTTGTTTACGAGATCATTAAAAAAGCTCCCAAAAATGTCCTAGGTTCGTGGTAAGTTTATCTTATTAACGAAAGGAAACCCATGGACTACTACGCAGCATACACAGGAATAGTAAAGAACGCTACCTTTGGTCAGGTAGAGCAAGCAAGCAAGTGGTACGTAGACGCAGAACGTATTGCAGAGAAGGTTGCAGATAATCTAAACACTACTTTAGAAATTGGTGCAACAGTAGTTAGTGCATTCTCACCTAGAGAGCGTTGGTCAGTGAATGTTGCAAGAGCTATTGCATGGTCATTAGGTCAAGAAGTGACATGTCTAAAAAATAATCTAGTCATGGCTAACAATGCTTTGACACTTGGATTCAATGCCTTGAAGGGTCTCAAGACTAATGCATTCGCAAGAGCTATTGCAGGTGACGAGCAAGCTGTTGTAATTGACGTATGGATGTTGAGAGCTGTTGGAATTGAAAAGAAGACACCTAACCAGTCACAGTATAAAGAATTGGCAGACGCTGTTGCTAAGGTTGCATTTGACAATGGCATGACACCTAGAGCAATGCAAGCTCTAATTTGGATTGTAGTTAGAGGTAGTAGTCAGTAGTTGACATTCCCCCAGAAATGGGGTGCCCCATATTTTGATCCAAAAGTCAATTAAGAATTAGTTTAAGATTTTCCTAGAATGTCCCCAAAATGTCGGAGGGTAATGCTAAGATTATCTTATGTTGAATAGAAGTAATGAAGCAAGACGCAAGGCAGAGAGCCAAGCGTTGTTTCAGTCTATGCTAAAGGCTCCCCACCTAGTAGCAACCCCAAAGAAGTATAAGGGTAGCCGTCAGTCTAATAAAGCTAAAGCAATAAAGGAGAGCGAATGATTCTACAAGGCTTGATTCACTATGTATGCGAAGACTGTAATAAGTTTGTTCATTCTAATACAGTCTACGGCTATGACCTCAAGAATGTCTGTGGTAGATGTTATGCTATTCACGCTGGACACCCCTCAACAAGAAAGTTGGTAAAGTAATGCCAAAGTATGACGTAAAGGTAAAGCTATCGGGTAATGATGGAAACGCATTCTCAGTAATGGGAGCCGTCAAAGATTCCCTCAAAAAAGCTGGAGCAAGTAAAGAAGAAATTGACCAGTATCTAAAAGAAAGCATGTCTGGCGACTATGACAACTTGATAAGGGTTGCCATGGATTGGGTAATGGTAAAGTAATGCTAGGACAAATAAGCGTACACTTTTGTGAAACTTGTTGCGAGTTTGGTATGGTGTCGGTGGTAGATGGTAAGCTAATGGTTCAGTATTGTGATTGTGAAGTAGAAACAGTAGAAGGAGAATAGAAATGGGATACGCAACAGCAGTTGGACTTACAGATACAGACCTAACCCTATCAGACCAAATTAGTATTCACTTTAGTAGCAATTGTTATCCACCAATTCCAAAGATAATGATACCTGTGGCAGTAGCAGCTATTGACGCTTATTGGGAAGATGACTATAACCGTCTAATCGAATTACCGTTTGATGGAGTAGACCGTGATGGTAATCCTTTTCAAGTTCGTTGGCGTGATGGCTCAACAAGTGTTTCTGCCTCACAAGCAATTCAGTCTCTCAGACTTGACGCTTGGTGTGTTGATGACTATGAAGATGAGGACTAGTGCAAGGGTACCACTGGCTGATGATTGCTTTTTTGCTAGCAATGTTATTTATTCGAGAGTAATCTAGCCCCCCAGGCGGGGCCCCACAAAAACTGATCAATGTCAAGCTTAAGAAGATAACAATTTTTGCCCCAAATCGTTATAAATAAAATGATGAAAAACACTTGATAATGTCGGTGGTATCCGCTACAATAAAGCTATCAACAAAAGTTGGTTATCACATAGACAAATCCTAGCTCTGCTAGGTGAAAGAAGCAAAATGGAAAACACTCTAACTGTTGGCTCACAGTTCACAACCGCTAAGAGCAAGGTCTCTGGCGTTATTCAGGAAGTCGTTGCTAACAAGAACGGAACTTTCCGTGTTCGTCTTGATGTAGCTGGTCAGCCTCGCTGGACAACTGTAATCAAGTAATCCCCCAACCCCCAATGGGGAAACTGCTGGGTATCAGTCTAAACTGCCCACCTCTCATAAATGTCGTATGCTAATGCTACAATGACAAAGTAATAAACCCAATCAAGAAAAGGAAGCAATAAACTATGGCAAGAACAATGTCAGTAAAAATCCCAGTATCATCTCTAATCGCAGACATAGAAACATCTATCGCTAAGATTGACGAAGCAGTAGCAAACTACGCTGAAGAAGTCAAAGTGTATAGAGACGAAATGGTTGCGTATGATAAGGCTCTTATCGCAAAAGCGATTGAGGTATTGAGCAACCCTGAAAACATTGGAACAGACCACAACTCTCCAATTCGTATTCAGAGAAACTCTTATCGTAATGATGTGTCTGTTGAGTTTGACCCACAAGCATTAGGTTTCCCAGAGAAGCCAACAGAGCCAGTCAAGCCAAATGAGAAAACTTATTTTGGTAGAGAGTATGCTACTCGCAAAGAAATCCTAGAGCGTAATCTAAAGGTATTGCGTATGACTACACAGGAAGAAGTTTCTGCTAGTTCATACTCTTCTGTAATGGAACTTATCTAATAACAGATAACCACCTGAGCAAGTGGCTAAACTACTCCCCAAGTTGGGGTAGCGACTAGATGGGTAAAATAATTTCGCTCCACCTCCCCCTCCAAAAGCTGAAGGATCTTTGATCCACAAATACTGAGAGGGGGAAAAGTGGGGGCCCCAGGTAACAGATTGATAACAACTTTAAGAAACATCTTACGAACCCTTGAAAATGTCCGTGGGTAGTTGTAAAATATAGACATGACAAAAAACCAGATTATAGATGAACAAGCAGAAGAAATTCGTGAAGCATTAGCTGACTACTATGCTAACCCAGAGGAATACACCCTGTCCGACTGGGAGGAAATCTTCCAAGATAGGGACCCATTCGAATTCCTATAATGTCGTAGGTTCATGGTAGAATTCAAAAAACAACGAAAGGAAAACATGTCGCATTTACTAAACAACATTGGTTATGTTTCTTATGACGGAAACTATGGAGCGGAAGCTGACCTACTTATTTTCGACAGCAACGACCTTACCCTGCAGCAGTGGGAAACCCTAGGTGAAGTAAACGACAACTCCAGGTATGAGTATGTTGAAGCTATCTTTGCAGGCAAGGACCTATCCGAATGGGAGGGCTAATGCTAGACGTCGAGCAAGCCTATTGGGACGTCCGAGAGTACACCAATGAGGCTAAAGGTATTGCATGGGACACATGTCATAAAATTTATATTCTTATGGATGATAACCAAGTCAACCTTATGCGGGAGTATGGCTACGGTGATGCAAATGACCCTGATAGTCTAATTACTTCTCAACAGCTGGACCCTGCAGAACTAGCAACCGTTGCAATGAAATGGTTCGAGAATTCTTGCGGACTTAGATTTATCAATGCAGTCTACAGTGATACGTCAATTGGCCACGAGGGTTTTGTGAATATCATCGCACAGTTTGAAGGCAATGAAGACGACGAAGATGAGGATGAAGACTTGTAGTGCATTCCCTTACTTCCTTTCTGGAGTGCACTACCGTCCTGGCCATGACGTAAAACTGGCCAGATCTTGGCGGCCCCCATTTTTTTGGTTTTGTCAAGCATTTACGAAGACCTTTAAGAACTCCCCAAATAAACCCAGGCTTGACTTTGTCGGTGGGTAATGAGATAATTATCTTATTAGAATCCACCACTAAAGAAAGTAGAAAACATGGCACATTTGCTAGAATCAGTAAACGGAGAAACAGCTTTTGCCTCATTCAGAGAGCCAGCTTGGCATGGCTTGGGAACTGTATTTGATGAGGAAGTTTCAACAGCTGAAATGCTAAAGAAAGCTAAACTAAACAATTGGGATGTTCGCTTGGAAGACATCGAGATTCCTAACCAGTTTAGTTCCGACAAGAATTATTCTTTTGTCGTTAGAGATAACCCATTCATCTTGGGCAATAAAGATGTTCTTGGTGTTGTTGGTGAGCGTTATGTTCCTCTTCAGAATGAGGACTTGTTTGATTTCGCAGACAACCTGCTAGACAATGGCGGACGTTGGGAAACTGCTGGTTCAATCAAGGGTGGTCGTGTTGTATTCGGTGCTTTAGCTCTTGAGCGTGAAACAATTCTTGACCCTAACGGAGTGTCCGACAAGGTAAACACTTATCTTCTTGTAAATACATCTCATGACGGTTCTATTGCTATTCAAGCAAGCATTACACCAGTTCGTGTTGTATGTGCTAACACTCTAAACCTTGCTCTTGGTAATCGTGGTCGTGGTGGTTCTGTCAAGCAGTCCTTCAAGATTCGCCACACCCAAACAGCACAGGGTAAAGTTGCGGTTGCTAGAGAAGCTCTTGGATTGGCCAACCAATACATGGATGAGTTTAGCAAAATGGCTAACGCTATGATTGAAACTGAAATCACTAAAGCACAGTTTGACAAGATTGTTGAACTAGCTTATCCAATGCCAAAGGATGACGCAAAGAAAGTTTCAATCACCAAACACGCTAACAAGATTGACCTCATCAACGAAATCTATGTTGGTGATTTCAATAACACTATTGCTGGCACAGCTTGGGGAGCATTGAACGCTCTTACTGAAAGACTAGATTGGCACAGAGCAGGTCGCAAAGGACAGACTGAAACAATTCTTTCTGGAGCTTCTGGATTTGACCCAGTCATCAACGCAGAAAAGAATCGTTTGATGAAAATCGTTCAGAGTGTAATGGCATAACCCTAAACTCCTGGGCATGAGTGTAAACTGCCCACCACCCAAAAATGTGGGGCCCCATCTAATAATAAGATATTTAACTACTAAAAATACTTTAAGAAGATCTAAAAAAATTTCCCAAAATCTATTGACTTTTGTCGGTGGTTAGCCGTATACTTGTAGCAACAACGAAAGGCAATTATGGGAACTAGAAACCTAACAGTAGTAAAGAATAAAGCAGGAGAGACTAAAGTAGCTTTGTATGGACAATGGGATGGCTACCCTAGCTATTCAGGTATCAAGGCTCTAGAGTTTCTAAGAGATGAAGGTAATCAAGCCTTGCTACATGCCAAGCTAGACCTTGTTCAGTTTATTACAGATGAAGAGTGTGATGAATTGTATAACGCTAGTAGCTCTAGTACAGATTGGGAAGATAAGACTTTCCTAACCGCATACCCTGGATTACACAGAGATACAGGTGTTGGGATTCTATCTATAGTTGCTAATGCTGTTTACCCTGTCAAGACTATTGACAATACAGAGTTTGCTAACGATAGCCTATTCTGCGAAGGTATCTATGAGGTAGACTTTAGCACTAATAAGTTTACCTCTAACTACAACGACATTGTTGTTGAGTATGACTTGGATACCCTGCCAAGTGATGAAGATTACCTATCCGCTTTTGAAGTAGAACAACTAGTATAAGGAAAACAATGACAAACGAAAACGAGCTATACACATCTATTCTAGCACTGCTACCTAATGCGGTATTTGGAGAAGAAAACACCACAGGAGAAATCGTAATAGCAACAGGACTAAGACTAGCTAAAGACGGAAACCTAGTAGAATTGGATAGCGATGAACTTTGATAAGTTAGATACTAAGTATGCTACAGGAAACCTAGAGGTAGATACTCAGTTCATAAGAGATAATCTTAGTATTGATGATGAGCAGTTCTTCAAGCAAGCCCTAGCCAACATAATGTCGGAGGGTACTGCTAGAATAAACTCACTTACTAATGAAGAGCTAGACAAGATAGAAGGAATGTTCGAGTGATGAAACTAACAAGCACAGACCTAAAGACTTGGCAGGTAGAGTATTCGGCTGCTTACTGGGTAGAAGCAACAAGTGAAGATGAAGCTATTGAGAAGGCTATGGAGCTACACGCTGATTTGCCTGACGGAAGTTGGGAAGCTATGATTGACCCCTATGATAGCAACAACTTCAATACGCTAGGAGAAAAGTAATGGAACATGAATGCAAACCATTTCTTGAAGATGGCGACTGGTGTTTATGCGGTAAGGACTTAGACTAATGCAAACTATTAGAATAACTATTGATTTAGACTATGACCTTGAATCTCACTACAACAGCCCAGAGGAATACAAAAATCTATCCTTAGATTCTATTGTTGATGACTTGGAAGATAGTGTGTATGAGGATTTGCTAGACCTTATGCGTGGAGATAGATTGAAATACTGGTCAGAATCTAGGGTTGTAGCCTAACCTGATCCCCCGCAAGGGGTGCCCCATCTCTAATAGGATAGTTATTCGCTAAAAAACCTTTACGAAGTGCTTGACTTTTTTCCCGAATTATGGGATACTTGTTTTTATCAAACCCAAACCCTTAGGAGATAAAATGCCTGAATACAGAGTTCAAAGAGAATACACCAACTGGGAAGAAATTACAGTTGAGGCTAATTCTAAAGAAGAAGCATTAGATAAAGCTGAAGATGAGTGGGATGACCACCTCCCTATTACAGTAGATTCATTCAACTACACTGGAGAGACATGGGTAGGAGAAGCAGATGAGTAAGCACATTCATTACTATGCATACGGAGCTTGCACTCATTGTGGCAAGGTAGTAAACAAAGGATTAGGCGTAGACCTATACAAAGGCAAGGTAGTCTAATGCACGTATTGCAATACATAGCAGTACAGACAGATAGCGATGACGAAGCCATGCAACTTGTTGAAAGCAAACTACAAGATGAAATGGGTGGACAAGACCAATACCTATCTTGGTATGACTGGTTTGTAATTGGTGGGGGTAGATTCGTAGACGGAGACCCATACCAATCATCTCCTAATCATATTATCTCTTATGACAAGGACCCAGGAAAGTATAGAGAGATGATTACTGACATGATTAGTAATCGTAAGGAAGAGTTCAACGGCTACCGTGAAATGTATGACAGAAAAGAAGTTGACCTCAATACTAAGTTAGATAGTTATTCTGGCAACATGCAGTATGATATGGAACTATATCCCCTTGCCAAGATGATTGATATGATTCAGGGTAAGTGGGACTATAATGCTTATTTCTTTGATATCCAACATGACAGTACCAATCCAGAACACATGTACGATAGTATTGACAAAGGAAACAAAAACTGGTATATTGTACCAGTAGACTTCCATTTCTAGAAGGAACCCTGATGACAGATAATTATGTATCACTAACTTGGAAACAGTTTGATGAAGAGTTCAAGCCAATAGCCAATCACTTCCAGCACGACCCTAACCAACAAACCTTTGAGACTTATGGCGAAGAATTAGAGTTTGTCAAGTCTCAAGATAATAATAAGGTTTGGACTTGGGTACAGGGAGACTACTGTGATTTACTAGTAAACGGATTTGCTTTTGTAAACAGGCTTGGGTATTACATTACCGAAAATCCGTGGGACGAATCAAAAGACTATGAACTAATCATTAGCACAGAAGTAGAGTGTGAATGCTATAAAGAAGACGGATACCCTGACGGGGAATACGGAGATGAAAACTGTAAAGAGTGTGAAGGCTCTGGAAGGATTACCCAGTATGCAGACTAAACCAATATCACAAGGTTACGGCAGATTCAAGAGAAATGCTAACGCAGATAAAGATAAGTTTATCTACGACCTAAATATTTATCAGCTGGAGCAATTAGATGCAGATGGTGAGTACAGATTCTTTGGACCCTGGTATATACATGTCTATGAGTATACTGGCCAGACGACGGAAGAAGTAACAGTTCCGATCCAACTCACACCAGAGGAGCAAGAATTTCTAATCGATAACGACCCCTACTTCGATAATGAGGTAGACACTTGGTATGGATTAGAAGGCTTTATATTTGAAAAGTGGGAGGTAATGTCAGATAGACTAAAGTTTATCTTTGAAATGCTTCCTAAATATAAAGACGAAGTTCTATTCTAGGACTTGACAAACATAACTGAATACTGTACAATTGAATAGCTACAAAAAACCAATAAAAACAACAACCCTTAGGAGATACAAATGGCAAAGAAAAGCAAAGCAAAAACCTTCCCGTACCTAGAGACTTGGGATACACGTTATGGTATGAGTCAGCGTGTAGTCCTACGCAAGGATGGTAAGTTCGTAGATAACACCTCGCTTACCGCACTGAAGCAAGGGGTTAGGGTTTCCTCTCGCTAATCAGTAAATGAGAAAAGGGGGGTACAGGTTTCAGGACTTGTACCCCTTTCCCATTTCTGGTATAATGAGGAGACCTATGAGAAGAATAATAACAGAAGAAGAAAAAGCGGCAAAGAAAATAGCAAATGTTGTTTCTGATGTAAGGTTAGACTTAGATGATGTTGGGATTTATCTAGCAAGATACTCACCAACAATTTCTTACAATCGTTTATTGCTTATCGCAGAATCAGCAGAGTTTGAGAAGGAGAACATAGATGTCAGACACAGCCACGAACCACTTTTCTAAAAAGTGTGAGATTCTTGGAGACCTTTGGCTAAACTATCGTGGAGATGAGCAGTTCGAGGACTTTGTTGAATACAACGACATTGGCTTACCACTTGCTTATGCGTTTGCGGAAGAACTAGCAAAGCCAGCAGAGATAGCAGAAAGATACATTGACGAAACCTATTCGTTGTTGCTAGAAGCATTGGCTATTCCAGATGAACCGTATGAATCTCTGGGAGAGATGTTAGACGCTTCAGAAAATTAGGAGATAACTCTCCTGCTCCTGTATCCCAATGGCAGAGGAAGTGGACTTAAAATCCATTCAGTGTTGGTTCGAGTCCAACCAGGAGCACAAAAAGTGGGGCACCACATCCTTGTCCAAATGTCAAATACCAAATACCAAATATCATTAAGAACCCTATCCAAAAAATCGCTGAAAGTTTATTACGATCCTTATTATATTTTTCCCAAATTGTCAAATAGGGTATTACGATCCAATAGGATCTTTCCCCAAAATGGGATTATGATCCATAGGATCCTTTTCCCCAAATAGGGGTATAATTAATATATGAGCCCTAGAGGATTTTATAGCAAAGAGATGATTACTCCATATTTTACTTCAAAGAAGTATTTGGAGTCAGAGCAGCATAAGGTAGATATACAGAGTATTATATCTATAGAGAGAGTATTACGATCTCTCTTACAATACCCCGCCAAAATCGCCAGGCGGGTCTGGTACTGGGCCCTGTTTCGGGCGGGGTATATCAGAGATCTATTAAAATAACCCCTAGTATAATATACATTACGATCCCTTGATATGTTTCCCCAAATATGGGATATGTTTCCTAAAATAAGATTACGATTATCAAATATTTTATCCCAAATTGGGGATATTTTTTTATGTTTTTATATGCCAAATTGGAGCAAATCAGGATACAGTATTTGACAATTTGAGGGATATGTGGTATACAGTATTTGGTATTTGATATTGGGTATTGACAAATCAGGAAAAGTGTGATAGGGTATTTGGCCGCAAAAAAGATTACGACCCCATCTAAATATGAGCTCTATTCCCCATATCTCTCCACAACCATCCACAAATAGTCAAATACAAATAATCTCAGTAAGATATATATGTGGATAACTCTGTTAATAACTCATCAAATATGTGTATAACTTATCCACAAATACGGTATTTGGTTATGAATTTTGGGGGGTATCGGAGTCAGGCCATATGGTGTTTTTGCATATCTGGCAAAACAATCTAGGGCCATTTGAGTATCCAAGATATACTTGACATCCTGCCATCTTGATTAGGCCATCAGCTTCCATTTGTTGCAAATACGGAGTACTATGTGCATATACAATAGGAACCATTGTATTCTGACATTCGGGACATTTAGTATTTGAACTCACATATCAAGTATACTGAGTATTTTAAAAACCATGTATTTGTACTAGGGGTTATATCTTATACTAGGGATTACGATCCATCATTTGATACCCCCGAAAATTATAGATAGTCTTTCAGAAACTCAATAGGCTTTAAGTCTGATTGTGGAACCCACCAAGCATCTGGTCTACCATTACCTGGATTGCTAAAGTATTTATCCTGCTTGACAATGTGTCCAGGCATAAACCCTTTGATGTCATATTCTGGTGCTTCACCAGTTACCAAGACATATAGATAATCTGCCTTGTCTGGAGCTCTTACGATCAAGCGATAGTTATCTTGGCTGGCCCATCTAACCTGTATCTTCTCTGACACATCTGCACCCTTAAACCCTTTACCATCTCCAGCACTATAGTATAGATTGAGAGCTTTTGATACTGCTAGCTCAGCCCCATAGCCTTCTATGTTTTCTGTCCAACCATTACCCTTAAATCCATGTTGATTCTTACGGTCATGCTTAATTGCGTCTACTCCACGATGAACAGCAACAGCTGCTGCCATAGCAATTTCTTCTAGGCTTAAGGTTATCTTCATCTATCAGCCTATGCTAGGTTGTGGGTTACCCAGTAGTATTGGCATTTATCGCAACATGGGTTAGGGTTATTGTCTTTAAACTCAAAATAAAACTCTGGATCTTTTCTATATAGGTTTGCCCTGTGTGATTCTGTTAGTCTATCTACTATAGCTTGGTTGTTTATCCAGAATGGTTTTTGTGTACCCCAACGTTGTCTAGTAGCATTACGAAGGTTAGTTATATTCTCTAGATTCTTGTCTGTCTTGATACCCCGCAAAGTAGCTACGTCAGCCATAGTGATGACATAGTCATATAGGGTGGTCTCTGCACCCCTCCACATCTTGACGGCTGGATGGTTTCTCCAAGCGGCCTTAGGGTCATCGCTGTTGAGGACCTTAAGGATTTGATATCCTTCCAGGATTTGCTTGTTTAGACGCTTGCTATCCAAGACCTCTGCTGATTCTCTGAAGTCTCTGTATGGTAGAAATGTTTGCATTACTCTTTGCCCCAGCTAACCTTAAGCCAGACCCTTTCGTGAACATAGTATAATATAAAATTGATTAGATTGGATACTACCGTCAACGACGCAGCAAAGGTTAAGCTGCCTGTCATGGCATATCCTATGATGAATGTGCTAACAACGGCTATAATCCTCCAGGTGAGCGACTTAGCCAAAGACCTCTTTTTAGTAGCCAAATCAGATCTTCTTATTGATTGCTATTATAATAGCTGCAATTATAAAACCAACGATAAAGGCCCAACCCGAACCAAAGGTATCTCTTAGTGGGTCCATGATTACTTGATCCTTACAAACTTAGCCCAGATACGCTCATGGATAAAGTATCCCAAAGCTTCCCAAGCTATGTATAGTAATGCCCCTAGGGTAGCGTATTCCCATTCTCCTGTGAATAGAAAGATTACTCCTGCTACTCCTACAAGATGGAATGTCTCCCAGCTAGCTGTCTTGATTAAACTTCTTTTTGTGCTTTCCATGTTTCCTCTTTCTCTTATGTCAATTATACTAGATGCCAAGGACATTGTCAATTGCCTAATTTATACCCCGAAAATACTGCTATAATTTAAAGCAGGAGGTCATTCAAAATGACATTAAAATCTATCTATGATATTGAGCTAAATTCTGCAGACGGAGAGCCAGGCTTTTTACAGCAATTTAAGGGGAAGGCTGCTATTGTGGTCAACACCACTGTCGGATGCGGAAATGCCAATCAGATGGAAGTCTTGCAATGGCTACAAGAAAAATATGGTGGCGAACACTTCCAGATTATTGCCATCCCCACAAACGATTACTGTGGTCCAGGTATCACCTACGGCAAATGGTCTCAGGGAATTACCTGTGGACTAGATTCCGCAAACTATGGCAAAGATGTTTACGGAACCACTTTCCAATTTGCTGAAATGGTTTCATCTATTCCTAGTGACGGTGTTAGCAAGCAGCTCAACGTAGAGCCAGGACACAATGGTCTAAACCAACCCAATGGCGAACCACACGAACTTTACCTGACCATCAGAGATCATCAAATGGTTGCAAAAGACAAGCTAAAAGAAAACGGTCTTGACCCCCACACAATGTTTAAGGATAAGTATTATTCCTACTGGCTAAACATGGGTTTCTACAATGGAGACCAGATGGGTGGTAACTTTGAGAAGTACCTCATTGACAAAGACGGATACGTTCACAAGCACTACCAGTGCACAACTTTAAATATTGATGTTGAAAAAACCGTCAAAGAAGCAACAGCTGAGTCTGGTGGCAACGTTGACATTGGTCCTGGTCGTTCCAAAAAGATTTTCGAAGAAGAGTGGAACCTTATCTGCCAAGATATAGAAGAGCTAATAGCTGGTAAGAGATCTATCGTAAATCCAGCAATTGCTTAATGGCTTTTACTAGAATACTTGTCAATAGCATTACGGAGTAATGTACTAAGACAGTTCTCTTCTATTTACCGCCGAACTTTTCGCCCGAACTTTTAATACGCTATACTATTATCATGGAAATACCAATTTACTTTAATGGCGGACTTACCCATCATGGTAACTTTATCTTATTTTTTAATGACTTAAAATATTTTAAAGATAAAGAAATAAAGATATTGCACTTAGGAGCTTACACTGGTCATGGAACTAAGTGGATGCTAGAGAATGTAAAAGGATCTTGTGTTGATGTTGATACCTGGGCTGGTTCTAAGAATACAGATGGTCATTTAGACCAACACGATACCTTTTATGATAATAGAGTTGAGGAAATATACGA
>Ga0247723_1001570_pt1 | contig 13240 bp, 2 predicted proteins | sample MSEWelMarce5H_FC_FD_189079 | JGI IMG/M metagenome (GOLD analysis project Ga0247723, IMG submission 189079) | Subsurface sediment microbial communities from gas well in West Virginia, United States - MSEEL Well Study Marcellus 5H_FC | ecosystem: Environmental > Terrestrial > Deep subsurface > Rock...
ACATTTCTGGTAAAAAAATTGCACCAGAAGATCAAAGACAGATTAGAGCTGCAGACGGAGCTTTATTTGATGGAAATGGAAAGTTTGTTGGATATATAGACGACTCTTCATTTAACTTAAGCAATTCAGAAATGGCTTCTTGGTTAGATTCTTACTATAAAAATCTAGATGCTGAAAAGCCTGAAGAGCCAGTAGCTAGAGAAGATAATTGGATTAAACAAGAAGACGGTACTTGGGTCAACACCAGTACTGGAGAAATTGTAGAAGAGCTTCCTGAAGGTGCTACTGAAGGGGAACCTGCACCAGAAGAGCCAACAATTCCTACACCAACTCCTGAAGAAGAAACTCCAGTCGTTGAAGAAACCCCTAAGACAGAAGAACAAAAGAACTTCATCAGAAAAACAGCTGCCTTACTGTTTGATCAAGTAGGTAAGGCTCTCTCTGCAGTTAAAGCAGATAAGGGGATAAAAGCTCTTGAAGGACTGACAGATCGACAACTTTATGACTTGTTTGGCCCTTTTAATGTACTAGAGCTTACTGAGCTTCTTAAGAGAGCTATGGAAAGCGATAAGGAAAGTGTCTACGGAAATCGTAAAGATATGATTTCTAAGATTATGTTCCTTGAGTTTAAACCTGGATTTAGGAGAGATGAAACTCCTTACATTCAGAAGTATATGAATGAGTTTGAAAATAAATTAAGACGTATGCCTACAAAAGAGCTAGAAGCAATGCTCGATGTGTATTACGATGACATGGACGCAATGGTAGCTGAACAGAATGAAGAAAAAGAAAAAGCAGAAGAGCTAAAAAGAGCAAGAGAGCGTCGCCGTCAGGCTGCTATAGAAAAACTTCTTGAAAAGTATGGGGACGATGCAGATGCTGAAAAACCAGAAGAGGAAGTAGAGCCTGAGCCAGAAGTAGAGACTCCAGCTGAACCACCTCTACCACCTCTTTCTGCTGACGCTAAAGAGATTCTTAAAGCTCTTGTTGACAGACGCCGCAAGATTCAAAGAAAAATTGATAAAGCAGATCTTTCTGAAGAAACAACTGCAGCACAAAAGAAGGCTCTCAAAGATGAGCTAGATGCAGTTACAAAGATAATTGATGACATTGTTCTTGGAGCAAAACCAGCAGAGGCTCCTGCAACTCCCGAGACTCCTACAACACCAGAAGCATCTTCAGTTTCAGAAGAGCCAGCTTCTTCTGCACAGCTATTAAAGGGAGTTACAACAAACAATCTTAAGCCAGGCGATATTTTAGTAAATGACCATTTCACAATTACAGACATTAAAAGAGAAGGCACGAAGAAAGTAAATGTTGGTGGTGTAACTCAAGATGTTCCTGCATATAGAATTTCAGGGTATTTCCCAGGTTCTGTAGAGCAATCAAGCAAGCTTTGGTCAGAAGATTATGCCCCAGACATTTATCGTGGGGCAACTCCTCCATCAAAGGGAGATTCTCCAGAGTTAAATCAGCCAAAGGCAGAAGATTATGGAGTAGAGTATGCATTCCCTAACCAAACAAAAGTTAAGTTTGGAGAAAGAACACTTTACGCACCTAAAAATAAAGAACTTGCAGATAAATTCTTAGAAGACTACGCCGTTTATGATGCAGAACGTCTTCGTCGAAAAGCTCTCTGGCAAGCACCTGAAATTTCAAAGAAAAATGATGACACCTACAGTTCTCCAATTACCCCTACAAATACTATCTATGTAGAAAACGTACCAGCATCCGAAGTAAAGGTCGGAGATATTGCATTTAGAAAGAATAAGCTTGGCGCAGGAGAGTTCTTTACAGTTACTAAGGTTGTTGGTACCAAGGACGGTGTGACAACTCTTGAAGGACACTACGTCGGTCACCAAACTCAGACTAAGGAATGGCGTTCTGGAACAACAATCGATGTCATTCGTGGAGAGAAAAACCTTCCAGCAGCAGGAGATAAAGAACCTCTAGATAGACCAGATAAGTCACTTCCTAATGCCTCTCAGCTAGAGAAAGAACGCAAAGCAAAGATTGCAGAAGCAGATAAGGGTTACACCCCTAATTTTCCTACAAAGACAGCAGAGCAAGGAATTACTCCACTGGCTCCTAAGCCTCAGCTACCTGCCTTCTACGGCACAGCCGAAGAGCTTCTTGCTTTAGGTGACGGCCCAGCTATTCTTGAAGCTTTAGATGCCTCTGAGAATGGTTACGTTGTTTTTGACTTTGAAACAATTGGGAAAGATGTGACAAATGTTCAAGATCCTGATGCACCTATTCAAGTTGCTGCCGTTAAATATGTTAAGGGAGAAAAGGTAGGAGAGTTAAATCTCTTTATCAATCCTGAAGAGCCTCTTGGATCTTACTATTACTTAGCAGATGACAACAAAACGCCATATCTTGATAAAGATGGCAAAAATGTTATGAACCCAAATAAGATTCTTAAAAATGGCGAAATCGATGTTACAGATGAATGGTTAGCTACACAACCAAGTATTAAAGATCAACTACAAAAGATTGTAGATTTCTTTGGCCCAGATGTAATCCTTGTTGGTCAAAACAATGGATTTGACATTAATCTTTTAGAGCGTTTTTCAGAAAAACTTGGTATTGAGTTTAAGCTAACTGGATCAATCGATACTTTAGGAATTGCTAGAGCTTTACAAAAACTTGAGTTTGCAACTATAACTCTTCCAACAAATCCTTCTGAAGGAGATACAGTAACTTCTAGCCAAGGAAATACTTGGGAGTTTAAAGATGGAAAGTGGAAACAAAGCAATAAGCTTGCAGATTTGGCTAGCCGTTTAGGAATTCCTGCTGGTGAAGATGATAAGTTCCACGATGCACTCTTTGATGTTGAGGTTACAGAAAAAGTATTACGAGCACTGTTAGCTAAGATGAAAGCAGGAGAAGTTCCTGCTGGGGGTTCAAAGACTTATGATGGTAAGTACAGCGCTTGGCTAGATTCTCGTGAAAAGAGAAAGAAAGAGCTTGCAGATATTGCAGTAGCTAATGCTCAGTCAGGTAAGGTTCCAACTGTTGACGAACTTATTGCTACTGTTACCAATTCTCTTGATGAAAAGGTTTCTTCTGTAGACGGAGAAGAAGAAATACTCACTCCTAAACCATATATTTCTTCATTATATGGAGATGTAATTACACCAGACTGGGTGCTTGATCCAGAAAATACAGACTTTATTCCTAATGCAAGAGTTAAAGATATAAAGCCTAGCGACTTTATTTTTGGCGAATTAGAAGAGATTCTTGAAGTCATTAAACTTGAAGATGACGAAGTATTACCATCTGATTTCGTAAGAGTTATAAGACAAAATATAACCGATGGTAAAACTTACCGAGAAAGAAAAACACCAAGAGAAGACGGTGGAACTGGTTGGTTCTTAAATAAAAAACTAGAAGGTGGGATTTATCGTAGAAAAGAAAACGCTGACAAGAGTAGCGCTCAGATAGAGACAGAAACTATCGAAGCTATTCCAGATGTTGATCCAGTTGTTATCCCTGAAGTACAGCCTGTTAAGGGTGAGGATGTAACTCCAGAGCAGGTAGCAACAGTTGTAAATACTGCAATTGACGAAATCACTACATCTAAGCCAGATGCATCTATTGAAGAAGCTGTCAAGGGTCTTAATGTTGATGAAACCATTAAAGAAGCAGTCGTTGCTAAGCCTGAAAATGTAGAAGGCGAAACAGGTTTCCATATCTCCTCTGATGGAGTAACTCTAATTAAGCCTGGCGACAAGGTTATCCATGCCAAGACTAAGAGAACTGGAACTGTAAGCGTTCTCCTTCCTTCATATCAGGGTGGAAAGTATAAGAATTATGTGAAGGTCAGATATGACGATACTAATGAAAGAGAGCCTGTAGCAGCTAAGAATCTTTCAATTGTATTTAGACCAGACGTTCCTTCGGTATATAAGCCTAAGGGTGGCGAGACAACAGTTAAAGATATTGCAGACAAGATTAAGACCATTCAAGAAACTACACCTACAGAAGGTGCAGTAAATGCTGAAGATCTTGCGGAAAAGTTTAAAACTGCAGAAAAGGAAAGAGATGACAAGGTAAAGGAAACTAACTTTGTAAAGACATCTACTTCTGTAGTCTCAAAGGTTAAAGAAAACCTTCCAATAAAAGGAACAACTGAAAGTTCTGTACCAAGTCTTAAAACTGGAAACCCTTTTGAAGTTACCTTTGCCATCGATAAGCCTAATGTTAAAGAGCTAGAAAAGTCTTCAGTAGAATTAAAGATAGACTCAGAAGATGATCTAATTGTCTTTAGAGCAACTAAGGATATATTCCTTAGAAACCAGCCTGTTGCAACAATTAAACCAGATGGATCTATCGTATGGCATAACGAAAATTATAAGCGAACACTGTCTCTAGAGCTTCAAAAAGTTTTGGATGAATTTGATAGCCCAATTACAAATCTTAGTGCAATGGCTATTATGCCAGAGCCAGAAGATTTAGAGGGTACAGATGACGATAACTACGGTAACGGAACTTTACTTGGTGAATCAGAAAGCACATTTGATTACAACAATATCTCTAAGTTCCCTCCTACAGAAGAGCAGAAAAAAATTGTTGAAGCAATTGTTTCTGGAAAAGATGTAGTTGTTCAAGCTTTAGCTGGGTCTGGAAAAACTTCTACTTTGGTATTAACTGCTAACAGATTCTTACAAGAAGACAAAGACTTACCAGAAAAAGATCAGAAGAAGATTCTTTATATTGTTTTCAATAGAGAAGCTGCTGAAGAGGCTCAAGGAAGAATGCCTAGGAACGTAGATTCTAGAACTATGGATAACATTGTCTATTCAATGCTACCTACTGATTACAGAAACAGAAATACGCAATCAGATGTTGTTAAAATAGGTGACAGATCACTTATGGATGGTAAGGATTATGTAAATCTTTTTGAGTACTATAAGTTTGAGCCAGTTACTTTATCTATTAAAGGCTCAGAAACAACTTTAGGAAGAAATGAACTTGTTCAAGAGCTACAAGAAGTTATAAAGAAATATGTAATTTCAGCAGATGATGAAATATCTGTAAAACATTTTGATAAGAAATTTGACTCTCTTCCACCAGTTATGCTTCAGTATGCAAACAGAATGTGGGACGATGTAAGCACTGAAAAAGGCTGGGACCCTACATCAAAGAAATTATCTAGAGTTACTTTTGGAGACATGCTCAAGTCATGGGCTTCAACTAGTCCTCAGTTTATTGACGGTTTAAATTCTGGATCAACTAGTAATAAGGCATTTAAAGATAGAAAGAATACTTTGTTCTTCTTTGACGAAGCTCAAGATATGAACCCAGTCATTGTAAAGCTTCTAGATGAACAAGAAGGAATTCAAAAGGTATATGTTGGAGATAGTAACCAAGCTATCTATGCATTCCGTGGAGCTGTAGATGAGCTTAATAACGTAAGAAATGCAACAGAGCTGTTTTTAACTCAAACATTCCGCTTCGGTCCAACACTTGCAGGACCAGCTAATAGGCTTTTAACATTGCTTGGGTCTAAGAAGAAAATTGTAGGAAAGCCAGGAGAAGATAACGGCAAGCTTGTTTCAAATATGGAAGATCCTACTATGTTTATTCCTAGAACAAACGGGCTATTAATTGAAGAACTATTTAGTATGCTTGATAGAAATAAGGTTCCTGGATTAAACTTAGAGACATACTATAAAGCTTTATCTTATGCAAAGTCTGCAAAGTGGTTAATGGATGCCAATTTTGGAACTCCTGACTATAAGAAACCAAAACTACACGAAGATTTGTCAGGTTTTAGTAATTGGAATGAAGTTCTAAAAGCAGTACAGGATGGAAAATCAATAGGCGGAGCTGGCTACATTGTGCGTCTTATTAGAGACAAGAAAATGAAACCAAAAGAGATAATCGATAGAATTAATAATATAACCCCAATCCGTGGTACTGGCTTTAAAAAAGATGAGTACGTTCCAGTTGGAAAAGAAGCAATTAAAGATGGAACAGTTGGCGTTCTCGGTAAAGGAGTACTTAATTCTGGGTTTAAAGGTGACTTAACTTACAAGGTTAAAGGTAATACAATTGAGTTTGAAAACGCAAAAAGATATCAAGATTTTCTTCTAAAAAATAAAACATGGGCTACTAGAGAATATAAGAAGAAAGACGGTACAACAGGTCAATATGCAGTTCCAATCGTGTCCTTTGAAGAAGGGCAAGAAGAGGAAATGCTTACCCTAATTAATGATGTTAGAAGATGGGTACAAAACTATCCTCCAAGAATTCCTATAGACACTGAACTTATTACAGCTCATAAATCTAAAGGTAAAGAGTCTCCCCGTGTAAAAATGGGAGATGATTATGCTCAGCCTCAGATTAACGAAGAAACTGGAGAGATGGAGCTCCCTAGTCCAGAAGAACAAAGAATCTCATATGTTGCAGCTACTCGTGCAACGACAGAACTTGACATCGGCGATAGCATGCAATGGATCTACAGCTATACAACGGAAGATGATGAAAAGCCTGAGATAACCGAAGTTGAAAAACTTATCGGTATGTCAGTCATACCAGATCCAGAACCTGTAACTCCAGAAGAGGTCGGCAACGAGGTTGTCAAGGCTAGAAAGATTACAGATCAGAAGACTTTAGAAGTTGCTAACCGACTAATCGAACTTATTGAAAAGGGCGTTGTTCCTTGGACAAAGGGATGGTCTGGTGGAGGATTCCTTCCAACAAATGGAAAGACAAACAAGAGTTACCAAGGAACTAACACCCTTGCTCTCTGGGCAGCAATGCATCTAAATGATTGGACAGACCCTAGATTCTTAACCTTTAATCAAGGTAAATCACTAGGAGGCTTTGTTCGTAAGGGCGAGACAGGCATAAAGATTTTAAAGCCTAACGTTGTAACTAAAGATGTAAAGCAGCCAGACGGAACTATTAAAAAAGAAGGCTACATTTACTTTACAGAAGTTCCAGTATTTAACGTTTCTCAGTTTGAGAAACTAAACCTTCCACCTTTGGTAAAGAAGGATCCAGTACCTGTACTAGATATTGAAACTCAAATACTAGAGTCATACAAAGATCACCCAGAGATTATTTACCGTCCTCAAGACAAGGCTTTCTACCGACCTTCAGAAGATAAAATTTATCTACCTTTGAGAGAGCAATTTGATAGCAGTCAAACTTTCATTGAAACTCTTTTCCACGAACTAGGTCACAGTACAGGGCATACTTCACGTTTAGGTAAAGAAGGAAAGCGCAAGGATCTTCAAGATAATTATGGAGATCATAGAGCAAGTCGTGGTGAAGAAGAGTTAATTGCAGAAATTACAGTTGCACTTATTGCTGCAGAGTTTGGTGTTGAAATTGACTGGGGTAACACAGCTTCTTATGCAGAAGGCTGGTTAAAACCTCTTAAGGATGATCCAGGAATGATTATTGTCGCTGCAAAGCAAGCTCAAGATGCAGTTAACTGGATGCTTGGAATTAAAAAAGGAGATACACCTGATCAAGTTGGATCTTCTTTCCCAGGATTACAAGACTATAAAGATGGTGGATCTGGCGGATTGGTTGGGTCTAGAAGCACTGTAGGTTTTGTATCTACCGATGCGCTAAAGGATATGGCTGGCAATGTTGCTGGAAACGAAGAAGCTATAGAATCTTACAGAAAGTCTCTTCGTGAAGGTAAAGGATTTGCAATAAGAGATTTTAATGGAAAGCCGTTCAATGACCCAATCATGGTTATTTATGATGATGAAACAGGTATGGCTTTTGTTGGCGAAGGAAACCATAGACTACAAGCAGCTATTGCTGAAAATATTCCTTTCGTTCCAGTTCGCGTTGTTAGAGGTAAAGCTAGCGAAATGGTTGAAGATGCAGAAAAAGGAAAGTTCCCTAAGCAAATTAAAAACAACAAAGAGCCAAAATTTGTAGAGACAACTGGTGATAGAGCAGGTGAGCCAGTAAGCGAAGGTTACGTTCCACCAGAGATGCACCCAAGTTTTGTTTTTGACAAAGAACTTGTTAGCGATGAGGTTCCAAACTTTATTACTCAAAGCGACCCATTCGGTCCACCAGAGCCTGGTGAAGGTGTAGGCAGTGAAGGCCAAACTGGAGAAGAGATTGCTGGTCAAGCTCCTGAGACCCCAGAAGTAACTCCAGAACCTAATGTTGGCGAGCAAGGTCAAACTGGAGAAGAAATTGCTAGCAAAGCTCCAAAGAATAAAGATGCTTCTGTAGATCCTGAAAAGTTTACTTTTATGGGTGAAGAATATGAGCTATGGAATGATATTACTTATGATCGTAGATCAAAAGACGGATCAGATAATGAACAGCTTGAGTATCTACATGGAATTTTTGCTGACAGACTTCTAGATGGACAAGAACTAATAACAGATAGAACTGAAATTAATAACTACATTACAGAAATTTTAAAGAAATACGGGTACGGTAATAAATTCTTTATGCTAGCTAACGGAGCTGTATCTGATAAATCTTTAGGAAAAGACCCTAAGAAAGGTAAAGGCGGTATAGAAGCTGGGGTGGGTCGTGCAAATAACGATGCAATTCCAGATAATAGTCCTTTAAAGAATGTAGAGTTTCCTGTATTTTTAGCTAGATCCCGAGGCATCTCAAAACTTGCAATGCTCCACGAAATTGCCCACCTTATGGAGGGTGGATGGAGAAGTGGTGTTGGGGGAGGCCATAATCAGATATGGCATCAAACATTCTTGACACTCCTACGTCAAGAGGGTTTCCAAACACAGGCTAATCTACTATCATCATCTATGGGTGAAGTGAAAGGAGATACAGGTGCCATTAATCCCTGAAGAGATGGAAGAATATATCCTTCCAGAAAATCTTTCAGATAATGAAAAATCGTTTCCAGCATCAGAAGAATCCGAGAAAGATTCTGAAGAAAAGGATAATGTATAATGAGTCTTACAGATAAAGAACTTTATACAGAGGCAATGATTGCTGCTTACAGAAGGCTTATGGATGTCGCTTTCTGGGACCCAGCTGCTGCCGATGATGACGAAGATGTTGAACCTAAAAAGGAAGAGGATAAATGAAAACCGTAGTGGTTAAGTCCTATCCTGAAGAAGGTATGGCTCTTGCGTATCTAAAAGGTGAAGATGTTGTAAAGCAACTAGTTTTTTATAGTGAAAGATTTGGAATCTCTACTCTTATAGATGGCAAGTTTCGCTCATACGCAGAAGGCGATGTAAGTCTTGACGGCAAGTCATTTATCTACATTGAACCAGCTAACTATAAAGTTGTCCGTGAAATGTTCCAAAGAGCAGAATCAATGGGCAAGTACCTTACTTATAAAGATGTAGAAAAATACAGAGTAGATTATGTACTTAAGAAAGCCATCACTGCTGCCGTAGAAACATCTGAAGGGTGTCCTCCAGCAACTCAAGATATCGGTATTAACCTTGACAATCGCAAGAACGCTATTGACACCGCTATGTACGGACCTCTCAATCCTCTAGAACCTAACGACGAGTACTGGGAAGCAATTGCAAGCGAATGGTCAGTCGATAAAGAGACTGCAAAGAAGCAACTTTGCGGCAATTGCGCTGTGTTTATTCAGACTCCAAAGATGCTTGATTGCATAGCTTCTGGGCTTGGTAATGAAGAAGGAAATGACGCTTGGGGCTCAATCGATGCTGGAGATTTAGGGTATTGTGAAGCATTCGACTTTAAATGCGCTGCATCCCGCACATGTCGTGCATGGGTCGCTGGTGGACCAGTAACAGAGGAGAGCAAGTAATGGACTATGTTGGCCGCAACGGTTCTAAGGTACTTTTCATCTCCGAAACATTGGGAACAGTTGTTGATGAGCTCCAGAATGTTGTGCTTGAGTTAGACCTTAAAGAACCTCTTATTGCAGCCACCTACTGGGATAGTAACTTTGAAAGACCTACTGGACCTGCAGTAGAACTTGCAGCAGCAGCTCTAACAGATTTAGATATTAAAGTTTTTTCAAATAATGACCGTATGTACACAATCCCTGACTCCGTTGTTGCAGAAGCAAAGCGTGGTCTTGAGTGGCGTAAAGAAGAGAACCGAGGCGGAACATCTGTCGGTCTCAATACTGCTCGTACTCTTGCTCGTGGTGGTCAAATTGGTATTCGTAAACTTCGTCATATTGCTAAATACTTCCCACGTCACGAAGTAGATAAAAAGGGAACTGGCTACAAGCCAGGACAAAAGAATTATCCATCTAATGGTCGCATCGCTTGGGCTCTTTGGGGTGGAGACGCTGCTCGTTCATGGGCATCTGCAATTGTAGAACGTGAAAATAAGAAGGCTAAGTCAAACTCAATTCTTGCGGGTGGATTAGACCCTATGCAATATGAGATGCCAAAGAGAGTTAACTACGATTCTTTTATTACCTCAAAGACAATGCCTGAAGATAATGTAATTGAATTTTTTGCTCGTATTCGTTTAGACGGATCTGGTATTGACCGCTTATATCGTATCGAGCCAGCAGGTCACATTTATGTGTGGGATGACGGCGACTGGGATGACATGGGTATGCCAGATGCTGATATGTCTATGTATGACAAAGTTTTGGATGACCCTAACGATGCAACACCTTGCGGACAAATTCCAGTAGATACCGAAACTGCACTTTTTATTGCAGCACTTCTTGATAACGAACCTTTTATTGCTCATAAGGTAGATAAGTTATATCCAGAAGAAAGCAAGATTTACGAAGACGCATATCCAGATCTTGATATGGATCTATTAGATGATTTAGCTCTTCAAGATGAAATGTCTGACTCATGGGATTTTGTAGATGACAGTCTTACTGCAGCTGGAGAAGGTGCAACATCAGGCAAGGGTGATGGAATTGATACTCCTGCAGATAAAGCAGCGAGAGCAAATGTCCAACTGCGTGATAAATCAGGCAAATTTGCAAAAATGGGTGGACGTGTAATCATTGGTGGCAATCAAAAGTACCAAGGAAACATTCGTTCTATGGATGCAGCTACACAAACTGTTAAGGTAGAACTTGGTAACGGAAATATGATAGATATTCCTGCATCAATGACAGAACCAGCTGAGTCATATACGCCAATTCCTAATGCTGTCGCAGAAGGAGAGTTGGATACTTCTGGAATTCTTGGTGAGCCTCGTACTCCAATGGATTCTCCAATCCGTATGCCAGGAACTCTTCCTCCACTTAACGCATCAAATCTTAATTTAATGCTTACAAACTATCCACAGTGGGTGTCAGAGCAAAGACTTTCTCCAGACCCACAACCAACTCAAGCTCCTGCAAGCTCTAATCTAAAAACATCAGCACCTCAGCAACCTCAAGGTGTTGAAAAAGATGTTGCTAAAGACAATCCTTTATATAAATATTACCCAGAAAAGTTTACAAATTGGACTAAGGAAGTAAATGCTTACAACCTTCCTATTCTTAAGCCTTGGCTTGAGTCTGGACCAGACAGTCGTCGCAAATATAATCCATTTGTAGACCCAGAAAAAACAAAACGATTTGTCGAAGAAAAAGGAATTAAGTCTCCAAAGCTTGACTCTAAGGGTCGTCCTCTAAAGGCTTCTGCTGGTGAAGAAAAAGCTATGACACCAGAGACTTCTGATGTATCTATCTTGCATATGGCAATCGTGTCGCCTGATGATCCTCAGGCAGTAATGGATTTAGTTGCTTTAGTTCCAGCATCTAATAAAACAATTCAACCGACTACATATAGTCGTAAAGATAATAAATGGGTACACGATCCTCAAATCCTAAATGATCTTCAAAGTGCAACTCCCCCACCAGTAATTGTTTTAGATGATGCAACTTTGGTAGATGTACTAGAGCAAGTTGATAATAAAGCAATCACTGCTGCAGGTGGCGCAGACCGCAACCGTGGGAATGCTGAAAAGCTTCGTCGTTATTGGACCTATGGCAAGGGTGCAGCCAAGATTCGTTGGAAGACTCCAGGAGACTGGACTCGTTGCTATCGTCAGTTAGCTAAATATATGGGTCCTCGTGCCAAGGGCTACTGCGCCCTTCGTCACAGAGAGATGAATGGCTATTGGCCAGGAGATAAAAAGAATCAAGAGATGGGCGCTTTTAGTGTCAATACCTTGCACAATTACGATGAACTTTTGAGCACTTTTGTTATGCGTGCTAAAGCTGCAGATGCTAGAGCAAGAGTAATGACAGCTGGCGGAGATATGGAAAGCCAAGAAGGATCTGAGTTCTTCATTCCTCTTGTTATACCTGAAGAAGTCGAATCTGGAGACGGAAGAGTTATCGTTAAAGATGCTCTTTCTATTAGAGAGCTTCCACTACCTCTTTTATGGCAAATTCAAACAGGAGAAGGCCACAATGGGTCTGTCGTAGTTGGAAAAATTGTTTCAATGGAAAGAGTCGATGGCGGAATTGGAAACGCTAAAGGATTTTTTGATAAAGGCTCTTATGGGCAAGAAGCTGAACGACTAGTTCGTGGTGGCTTTATTCGTGGTGTTTCGGCAGATCTCGATCAATTTGAGGGTGACGAAGAGGTGCCAGAGGTTAAAGAAACATCTGACACTAAGGTAGAAAGCGGTAAAATAAAGATCAAGAAAGCACGAGTCATGGCTGTGACTTTGGTGCCGAAGCCAGCTTTCCAAGAATGCTCAATTCAACTCGCCAATGAGCTTGGCGGAGAAGAGGAAGAAGTGAATATCCCTGACGGCGTATATGTCGAAGGAGTAAACCCTCTCGATGCTTCGGCGCTTGTTGCTTGCGGAATGATCGCAGGTGCAATTCCAGTTACTCCACCAAAAGAGTGGTTTAACGATCCAAAATTAACAACTGCAACACCACTAACTGTTGATGATGATGGTCGTGTATTCGGTCATATCGCAGCTTGGCATGTCGATCATATCGGTATGAGTATGGGAACCAAGCCTCCACGCAGTCGTAGTAAGTATGCATATTTTCATACAGGTGTAGTTCGTACAGACGATGGTACAGATGTACCAGTAGGGCAACTAACTCTTGCGGGGGGACACGCATCACTAGAAGCATCTGCCTCTGAAGCAGTTCGTCACTACGACGACACAGCATCTGCAATTGCAGATGTACATGCTGGAGAAGATGCCTATGGTATTTGGGTAGCTGGATCAGTTCGTCCAGGATCTACACCAGAACAAATTCGTGCACTTCGTGCATCAGCACCTTCAGGTGACTGGCGCCCAATTAAGAATTCTCTAGAACTAGTTGCTGTATGTCAAGTAAATGTTCCAGGATTCC
>Ga0247723_1001571_pt1 | contig 13224 bp, 16 predicted proteins | sample MSEWelMarce5H_FC_FD_189079 | JGI IMG/M metagenome (GOLD analysis project Ga0247723, IMG submission 189079) | Subsurface sediment microbial communities from gas well in West Virginia, United States - MSEEL Well Study Marcellus 5H_FC | ecosystem: Environmental > Terrestrial > Deep subsurface >...
CCCCACCGCCCCACCGTTCGTAAGACTGTTGCATCGAAGATAACAAATCCATATTGAGAGCAAATCACTACCCCATGAAAGCTTGTGTGAAAGGATTGTGCATCTGTGAAAAAAGCATCTGTGCCCCATATTTCATAACCCCCCAATTGTGTGACCTAAATAAAGCACAAATCAATACCCTCTGGCCTCCCCCCCACAACACTAGGGATTTGTGTGTCTTTGCATACAGTTTGCTTCTTTTGCTTTCTAACAAAATCGTTGTTTATTTTTAAATTGATTGGTTTTAAATTGATTTGTGATTAAAAATGTTATCTGATGAACAAATATTAAATCTATATAAAGACACAGACTTTACCGGTGCCTGGAGTGGTGCTAGAACTTTTCAGTTGTTTTTAAAATTTGATAAAAATGAAAATGTGTCCCTACGTCGAATTTATAAAATTCTGAAACAAATTCCTTTATATGTCATGAATCAAAGGCGAATAAGAAGATTTCCAAGACGGCGGTAAGATTTCATAACAACTCTATCTCTGTCTCTCTCTCTCTCTCTCTCTCTCTCTCTCTCTCTCTCTCTCTGCTCTGTCTTGATAGTCAATAAATATCAAAATTTATTTTCAGATATGTTGTTACTTCATTTGGTCAAGTTGTTCAGGGTGACTTAGCTGAAATGCCATCAAAATTTGGATTCCGATACTTTCTGCTTTTGGTGGATCTGTTTAGCCTTCACATGTATGCTGAACCTCTTAAGTCAAAAACTGGACCAGCAGTTCGAAGAGCATTCAAAAAAATATTGACAAAGTTTCATTCACCATTAATAAAGCTGGAAACTGACCAGGTAAATCAAATATTCAAATTCTTTTTTGGTTGCGTATGATTTGTTAATGTAAAAAATCATGAGAATTTATACAACACATATGTTTCTTAGGGAACCGAATTCATTTACAATGCAAAGTGGTTTAAAGAGAAGAAAATCATCTTCAAGAAAAAAATTGGAATCCACAAGTTAAGTTACATTTTTTTATAATTCCCTGGCGCAGTAGTCGCTCTCTGTCTTTCTCTCTCTCTCTCTCTCTCTCTCTCCTTCTCTTTCCATTCCATTAATTTTTTCAAGATTGTCCCAGTTTTGCTAATATATTTTATCTTTACATGCCTCGGTTGTCGAACACAGCATATTCTTGGTGAAAGTAAGAATATTAAAAAGTTGTTTAAAATATTTTATGGGAACTGAAACATTTCAAAGCTTGCTAGAAGTAATTCAGTTTATTCTCCATACTGCCAAAAACAACTCTTTAATTGTTACACACACAGAGAAGACTCTACATGTTTATGCAATCAGAATTAAGTGAAAACTGGCCAAAATTTTTGCCCATTGTTATTGCAAACTTGAACAACACGCCAGTACCTAAACTAGGGAATATTAAACCAATCGAAGTGAATTCGTATTTGGATGATTACAAAATTCGAGAAGCTCAGCTGGCACGAAATATAACACCAGTTTTGGCTCCAACGCTCCAAGAGAGGAACAAAAATGAAGAGAACTTCAACCAGGCAGATAGTTCATTTAAAACTGGTGACCTTGTATATTTGGATTTTAAAGAAAGTGCATTTTCAAAGCAGTATCTTAAAAAAGTAAGTAAAATTATAAAAATAATTATTAAATTGCTATACTTAAGATAGTTACTTCAAATGTTTTAGCTCTCTTCAAAACTACACATAGGAATGAAGCTACACATAGCAATGAAGTGAGTAAAAATATTGAGCACCCTTCAATAGTAAATAGCTATGAAGTAACTTTTTTGAGAACAACATTTTTTTCTGCTTCATCTTATTTACTGTTTTGAGCAAAAGTGTAAAAATATTGAGCACCCTTCGATAGTAAATAGCTATGAAGTAACTTTTTTGAGAAAAACATTTTTTTCTGCTTCATCTTATTTACTGTTTTGAGCAAAAGTGTAAAAATATTGAGCACCCTTCGATAGTAAATAGCTATGAAGTAACTTTTTTGAGAAAAACATTTTTTTCTGCTTCATCCTATTTACTGTTTTGAGCAAAAGTGTAAAAATATTGAGCACCCTTCGATAGTAAATAGCTATGAAGTAACTTTTTTTGGAAAAAAAATTTTTTTCTGCTTACGATAATGCGTAATATGGGAGAGAAAAGATTTGAGGGGAGTCTATTTTCTGCGTTTGCTCTTTGGTACTTTTTTCTGTTTGTGTTTTTTCTTTATATTTTTTGCCAGAAAAGGGGCTAGGTAAAGTAGGTCAAAAATAGTGGGATGCGCGCATTCGGATTGGCTAGAACTGCTTTCACTTTTTTCCAGAGAGGTCAGCTTTACAGGATTTCTGACATAGACAACCGAATAACTCCAGTCATGTACAAACTAACAGACCTTCTAAACACACCTCTCATTGGACGGTATTACGCAGCTCAACTACATTTGGCACCCACCAATGTCCTGTCGGATTTTTTCGAAATTGAAAAAATACTGTCAACAAAGAAAATTGATGGCCAAAAATGGGGCTTTGTGAAGTTTCAGTACTATCCAAATAAATTCAATCAGTGGGTATTGCTAGATGATGCCAAGTAACTGAGAGCAATGACTCAAATTTTACATGTTTCGTGTGTCAATAATCCAGTTAAAGTTATCACAGTTGAAGGTGTGTTGAAAGATGAAGAACTTTGCATAAAGCCATTTGCAATTGACAACGGAAATATACAGGCAGGTACTTGGGAAATTGCTTTGAAAAATTTTTGTTACGAAGTGAAAGAAGCAAGCACCAATTTTATTTTGAGTGTACGCACAAATGTGGTGACTGGCTTTCATCAAGCAAATAGAGACCGATCAAAACCTATATCACCTGAAATATGTTCAATTTTAATTCAGAGCTCCAAAGTAGGTGTGAATTTGTGCACTTTTTCAAATCCCGATTTTTTTTTGATAAATTCAAGCGATCAAACTCTAAAATTACATTTTGATTACTTTCCTTCATCTACTTCAGCACAGCAAAAAAACATTAACTTTAAGGCAACATTCTTGTATGTGAGACGACAGTGAACAATGGACATATTTGTTGACAAGATTCATTTAAGGCAATTAATTCTGAGAGACAAAATTTTTCTCTACAATTTGTATCAAGGACAAGGATCGCGCCTAAACAATGCTTCTGAAACACAAATGAACACATTGATTAAAATTTTACATTTAATTTTGAATGATTACATTGAATTGAGAGAACAACATTACAAAAATCTCGTTAGAGCTAAACGGCTAAAAATACTGAAAAACAATTTTGAAAAAAATTCTGACTTTGTTAAAGTACTAAGACTTGATATTGAAGACAAGCGAAAACTATTAAAACAAATGCAAACTTGTTACCCATGGCTGTTGCATTCTCTTTTTAATTTCTAATCAAAATGGAAAACAGACTTTTGCCTGAATTATGTAATCCAATATACAATGTGGGTTTGGTGCCAAATGTTCGAGCTTCAAAATTTCCGACTGGTTGGCTAATAAAATATTTTAAAAGTTTGACGTTATCATTAATCATATCAAAAAAAGAATTTAAAAGCTAATACTTTCCCACGTCATCCTCAAAATATTTTATTGTCATATTTATGTAGATGATTTTAATACCCCTGGAATTGGTTTTGCTGCTACTCCATTGTATCGTTTCTATGTACCCTTGCATTTAGGGTCCCGAGCGCCCTATAATACAAGCAAGGTGATCCAAGACAACAAAAACATTGACCAGACTGGCTTTGGACAAATAGATTCATCAGACAAAGAAGAACAAACTACTACATTGGATGAAGACAAAAAAGAACAAACCAAATTGGATGAAGACAAAGAAATCACATTTGATGTTATTCAAAAAGACAGAGAGTTGAAACGTAAGGCTTTGGGAGATGATATTTTTCGCTTAATGACATCATCAAAAGTTAAAGCTTCCAACGATCGGTACGAAGCACCAGCAAAAAAGGCAAAAGAACCGTCAAAGTCTTCAAAAGCATTAAACTTGGGCGGCATTCACAGATTTAAAAAAAAGTGATTTCACAATGAGTAGTGAATCTAATTTGCGTGAGGCAAAAACAATACCTAGCATTTCTTATGTTGAACAGTTTTTCAAAGAAATACCAACTGATAATAGATTTGGTTCTGTCAACTGGAAAAAAATAGGTCCGAAAACAGGTGTAAGCACAGACACCAAACAATATGTTTTTGAACTTTCAAGACAGAGTGCACCTAATTGTTACCTGGTATTATTATCATTATATTAAAACCTTCCTTTCAATTGACCATAAAAATTTTACAGAATTAAATTTTAATTGTAAAACAATATAGCTTAAATTTCGTGTAAAATGAGAGAAAATGGAATGTTTTAATTTAATTTATGATAATGATAGCTCTCCAATGTTATGGTTGAAGTTGACGTCCGAATTCTCAAAGCAGACAGAGTCACACTGCCAGATGTTACTGCGTGCGTTGGTCCAATAAATAATGCATTGCACAGGAAAGTATCAAAATCTACTTTGTTTAAAATGTTCAAAATGTTAAGAAAGACGTGAAAATCGGACCAAAAATGGCAAAGTTAATAAAGATTTTTAAGAATGAAAGTAAATTTTGATATAATGATTTTTTTGCAGTTGTTTCTCAACGGTAAGACTCGCCATCAATGATGTTCCTCTTACTCAAAATCCAGGAAATTACCCATTTAAGTAAGTAACTATAGGTCCAATATAATTTACTATTTAAAATCAATATAAATTTTTTGTAAGTAAAATGTTGATGGAATTGACACCTGGCTTTTTGTTTCAGAGCTTACCTACTTAATCTTTTGTCTTTTGGCCAAGACAATAAAACATCATTCCTTGAATGTCAGGGTTGGAGAAACGACACCTCAAAATGCATGGAACCATTTTCTGGTGAGACAGGAAATAACGAAAATCTTGGGTTTGTTTCAAGAGGTGCTTGGTGGAGAGAAGACCAGGTTTCAGCTGGGCCTTGGAGAGCTGGTGTCAATTTCTCAAATTATTTCTAACAATGATTGTTCTGAAATGCTAGAGCGTCCTTAAATTTTCTAACAAAAATCAACTATCTAGCTTTTCACAAAGTTGTTAAAAATATTTTTGGTAAAATTAACCTCAGAGGGGTTTACGATGATTGGGCGACTACACCATGAGCTCATGGGATTGGGAAAATGTTTACCTCCTCAAACGTAATGCTCATAAGTTATTTTAAAAATGTTATATCTACCTTTTGATTGCTCTGATTTGCCGAATAAAGCAAATTGTAATTAATAAAATATTAATATTTAACATTTTTAATTTAAATCATGAGCATATTATGACAGGAAAATTGATTTCCAATTGGACAAATCTGCTGACAAGTTTTATATCATGAGAGGAAAAAAAAATCAAGGAGGTGTATATGTGGATGACAGTGAAGAATATACTTTTGTAATAAAGAGCATTGCCCTCTATGTCCAACAAGGAACACTTTCATTGCCTCTCTATGAAGAAATCATGAGGTCGTGGCCTTCAAATGACATTCTTTATCACTTTAGGCGATTTGATGTTATGCCTTTGTGTGTTACTAGTAACACCCGATGTTTTTATAGTGATAAATTGTGGTCAGAAGCAGATTCGCCAGGTTAATTTTATTAACATTGTTAAAACAAAAAAAATTACTTTTAATCTAAGTAGTTTCATACTGAAATATGATATTTCTACTTTCATTATGTCACTACTTATAACCGAGTTTGACTGTTTACCTTTGTTAAACAAATGTTAATAAATTGTTTTTAGTACGAATCTACTTTGTCCTTGTGTCAGCTAAAGCGGTCGCTGGCTGTTATGATCTAAATCCATTCAATTTTCAAAAAAGATGGATAAAAAAAGCAACATCACAAAGTTTGGGCAATGACATCCCTCAAGAATCAACTACAAGAATTGAACAAAAATTGGAAAAACTGGCAAAAGAGAACCAGGAGTACAAAGAAACCCAAATGAAGTTAATGTCGCAGTTGGCACAACTTGTAGAATATAGTAATGTTTCAAGTCAAAAAAATAAAGGTCGTGGAAAAAATACAAGAAATAACAGTGTTGCTGAAGAAGCCGCTGGGCCTTCAAACCTCCAAAGAGATGGACTTTATCAAACCTTCAAAAGAAACTTTTTGGGTGCAAGCGAAAATGCGGATCAAGCTTCGGAACTCTCATATAGTATAATAGACGGATCCGACAATCCTCCTCCTCCTCCTTCTCCCATCCCCTCCCTCCCAGGATCGACCCGAAGCTTGCGTTCTGAAATTGAAGATCCAGTACAAAAAACAACAGTTTATGTAGTAAAACTGTCGTTGTTTCTGAATGGCGACATGGTCGATCAACTTGAATCAACTTGTACAAAAGATCAAGGAATGGCTGACTTTGTTAGGCTCTACAACACTTGTGGAATGGCTAACTCATTACATTCAATGCATATTAATTATGATGCATTTCTAAATGGGTGTTTCATTTGTGCTTACGACCTTTCAAGTTCAGGCATTTGTGGCAGCTCTTACGCTTTACCCACTGTTAAAACTGGTTAGTTTTTATTTTTAGCAAAACCTATTCAATTTCTGAAAGTAATATTGGTCCGTTCAAATAATTTTTGACTTTTATTTTGACTGATTTGCAGGTCAATTGAGAGTGAAAATTGAGTTCAGTGAAGGAATCCCAGAGGAATTATCTCTTATTGCTATTGGAGAATTCAGCTCGCTCCTTACCCTTGGTTACAAGGGAAGTACCGTCAAGGCATCTTACAGCACTAACCAACCCTAGGTGACTTTTAATGTCTTTGCTTTTTCAAGATTTATTTTCAGTGCAAAAAAATGTATAAACATTTATGAGAGTTTCAGAGAGAGAGAGAGAGAGAGAAAGAGGGTGTTGAGCGTCTGTTGTGTCATCTTATCTATTTTACAGCATGTTTTGTTAGTTACTTTAGTGCTTTGAAACTTTGCGAACATTTTTTGAGTTTCAAAAATGAATAATACATTCTTTTATGTTTTTGTGTCCCTTATCGGAGTTATTTATGCTCAAAATGAGCCAGACTATATTTTTCTGTGCAACCAATATTATGATTACGAAGTAGAGTGCAACCATTATCAGTTTGATGATAAAACGTGTTTCCCGTGGAGTTTGTTCAATTGCTCTATTACTAAAGTAGACTTCAACGAGTTCTGTTTAAAATATGATTGCACGGTAAAATCATTTATTTGACTAAAGTTAATAGAAATTTTTTTGGAGAAAAGATTTTTGTGATCTTTTTGATACTAATCAAATGTCTTAATCAGTACAAATATATTTTTAGAACTATCTCGTACGTTTAAAAGAAGCAACAAGAACAACAACAACAACAACGGCAATAACAACAACAACAACGGCAATTACAACAACAACGACGACAACAACAACGACGACAACAACAACGACGACAACAACAACAACACCACCACCACCTCCAACAACAACAACTTCAACAACAACAACAACTTTGCTCTCTAAAATGCGGTAAGGGGCCATTATAAGGACACTCAATTTCAGGCTCGACCAGGACTACTCTTTAAAATTGAAAAATTTATATTCTATAATATTTCATGTTATTATTTGTCTGTTGTGTTTATAAAAGCAAATATTTTTTTTCAGGTTTGAAGGCTGTGAGTCATATTCGTGTACGGTTGACGTTCAAATTGAAGATATGTGCATAACATATTTCAAGGGACAGTATGATGCCAATTGCTTCATTCCCTGTCACTTGTCAAATTGTTCGAAAACGTACGAGGAAATGGCTCTCTGCGCCGTATATACCTGTAATCAAAAAATGGTCCCTATTCTCCCAGCCTATCCCGTCACACATCCTGGAGTAATTGCAGCAGTCTCTTGTCTAGCTATTCTTTCTTTCATATGCTTAATCATTTTGAGCATTTTGATAGTAAAGACAAGAAGGGTGCTACATCACTTTCGGCTGAGGGGGGACGACGACAACACAAACATCTCAAACGTGGACGCCGGTAAACTAATAATAATATTAAAATTTAAATATAAAGTGTTGTCTAAATCCCCTGCTGCAATGTGAAATTTAAAAAGTACAAAAAGTTCAAAACTTGACATTAACACTGAGAATTACCTTAAAAACACTCCTAAATAAATATCTTATTTTTATTTTTAGACGTACTGACAGATCCGTTTCCATTTGAAAATGAGAGACAAACCACCGCCAGCGAAAGTCAGAACTCAACATTTGTAAGTGTGGACCTTAACACTGAAAGTGTGAGGTTTGCTAGAAAATCAAAAACTTACGAGTGTTTTGAGATGACAAAAACGGCAAATTCCGATACCGGAAGTGTTAATGTGCTTGTGTAAATAATGTGTTTGACGTTAAAAGTGGTCAAAAATGGAATTTTTAAAAGTGTTTTAAACATGGTATTGTAACAAATATTTTCGTCATATTTCTAAATTAATGCTTGTAGAATGTAATTAAAAATAATTTAATTGTAACAAATATTTGCGTCATATTTCTAATGCTTTGTAATTAAAAATAATTTAACTGCGTCATATTTCAAAATTAATGCTTTTATTGTGAAATATTTCAAATCTGTCTTCAAATAAACATTAGTGTGACCTTACAATTAGATCATTAAGATACAAAATAAAAAACATTTTATAAAATGAATGATTTGCGCTAGTTTTCGAGGGGAAATGCTTCTCTCTCTGTGTCTCTCTCTCTCTCTCTCTCTCTCTCTCTCTCTCTAGCAATCAATAAATCAATAGCATCTTGAGCATAACAGAGTTTGTGGCGGGGGGTCATTTTTGCCAATGTGTATCGATTTTTGTTCGACCATTTGCAAAACATGCACTGCACAAGGGAGGGGTGGGAGCATTTTATTAGGGTCTGGTAAAAGCAATTCTAGCGTCATCAGTTGGCGAAGTTTAGCAAGAAGAACAAATGTCTCTCCCTCTTATTCGTCAAGATTTTTTAAACATCGCATTTTTATCTAATTATTGTGTTGCAAGCTATCCAGGTTATGTAGCAATTGGGGAACTTAACCCAACTCACGGTTTTAATGAAAACCAGTACATCAAAATACATTATGTGGACTTTGAAAGCTTTTTAGCAAGTGCAGAACAAATACATGTCTTTTTTAGTGGTGATACAGAGAGTGATGTAACTGAGGAGGGAGAAATACTACAAACAAAGTCTAAATACATTATTAAGTGGTCCGGTGAGAATCGAATTTCCTCAGACGAAACAAGAGTGGACATATTTGTTGAAGTTGAAAAGAGGAAAACATTTTCAATCCTGTTAAATTGCAAGGAATTTTTTAACCTGCTTGAATGCTTTTCAAATGTGGCACTTAATTCCTTTTTATTGACTCCTTATCACGTTGCTTGTCTACAAGAATTTTTGAACGATTTAAAAACTCAAAAGCGTGATATAGAATACGTGAGATCATTAAGCAATGAAGACTATTTAAAGGTTGCGAATGACCTGTGTAAACGACTGGAAATTCCATCTCTTAATTCATATTCTGTCAGAGATAAAATGATTTATCACCAAGTGGATATTATGTTGTTTATGGAATTTCAAAAACTTTTTCCATCTCGTAAAGATAAATCAGATGTTTACTTATCTTTACGACGTTAAATTTACCGCAATTTTCGCAATGGACTTCAAGCCGGTCTAAAGCACAGACATCTATGGAGAGTCTAGATCTCTATGCATCAACTTTCAAAACAAAGCACATCAACTTTCAAAACAAAGCATTCATTCAGATTTACTGAAAAATGAAACAAAACGTCGTTTCCGAAAATTCTGAAAAGCCACAAGAGTAAGTAAAAATTCATGTTCACTTAAAATGCACGGCAATTTGGAGTCATTTAGCAAAGATTTAGAGACGTTAGCCGTTTTCATGAGAAAGTTAGTTGAAATATTTTAATATTAGCAGTCAGTTTTCATAAAAGTCAATCATACAAAAGTACATTTATTTCTTTAAATTTATATTTTAGGGGCTACTGCGTTGAATGAGACGACTTGTCAGGGGTTGGGCCATGCCCCGTTTACGAAACGTCGGGTTGTCCTACCCCATCCTGGCCGCCCTATTGTCCTGGTGAAGTAATTAAGATTATTACAAATTAAGCTATATTTTTGCATTTCCCAATTTTCTACAATACTTGCAGCAAAACAATTTTTTATTTATTTTAACAGTCCTCTTTGAGTTTTCCGACGTTAGACCATGCAAAAAATATCAATGTTTTGGCATCGCGCCTGTTACGCCTTCCCCGCCTTCCCCAAGTCCTTGGCCTCCTAGTCCTACGCCAGGGCCGGGACCTTCACCAAGTCCTCCGCCAGAACCAGAACCAGAACCAGACGAAAATACGTTGTTACTTCAAGTAGGCTTAGGTGTAAATTTTATCAACCTCTTTAGCATCTGTTCAAAAAAGCTAGACTATTTGAATTATTTATAAATAGTTTACCTTTTTATGCAACAAATCTAAAAATAGTTGGTAAATTTTTTACTAGGACTTTCACTGACAATCCTTATCCTTGCGGTCATCGTTTTCAGTATTGTAAGTATCCGAGTCTGTTATAACAAACTTTATGTTAAAATGTTCAAATGGAAATAACAATCATGTTCTTAAAGATATTTTTTTCGTATTTTACAGTACAAAGCTTTCGACATATTTTTTGCCCGCGAGTGGCAAAACAGAAGGGAATGGTGGCAAAACAGAAGAGATTGGAGGCGTCGTTATAACAGTGATCGATTCGACAATCGTGGCTTTGATGAGCATTTTGAAAATCAGAGTTTAAGTCATCTTCGTAGTGTGGTCGTTCCCATTGATGCAATGAGTTCTAACGAAGACACTATTAACAGCGATGACGAAATTCGGGTAAATTACTGTAACGTAGTCAATTTTAAGTAGTCTTTAGACAATGTTGGGTCATAAGCTTAATAAAATTACTTTTTACAGACGCAAAATCAACAGTTATTTGACGAGATTGTTCGGAAAGCAGCTGAACAACGGGAGGCTCGACAAAGAGCTGCTGAACAACTGGCTCTTCAGCAACAAGGAGAGCTGGGAGAGCTGGATCATCAAGACAGCGGATTTGACGACCCAAATTTCAACCGTGGTGTCCTCGTCTATGATATCATGAGTTCCAACGAAGACGACAACGATAAAGGAATTAGGGTAAATTGTGTTGGCTAGATTCTTGAACAGGAACTACATAAAATTACAAATTTTAAGGAATTTTTAGACAATGTTGGGCCATAACCTTAATCAAATTACTTTTTACAGACACGAAAGAAACGGTTATGTCAAGAGCTTGCTCAGGCTCAGGCTGAACAACGTTATAAGGAGCTTGAGGCTCGACAGCAACAAAAAGTTTTAAGCGATCAACTTCAACAGCAGGCGGCAGCTTTTCGACTGCAACAAAAAACCTTAGGATTTCACCTAGCCTTAGTTGCGCAACAGCATCAACAACCACAGCAGCAACAACCCAATCAACAAGAGCCAGAGCCAGGTGTCAATTCCATCAACATTTTATGTATGAATTTTTGTACAAACGTCTTTTTATGTGTAGAAAAAGCTGCAAAAATGCGACGTGCGACGTTTATACGAAAAATTTTGTACGTTTAACGTTGTTCGGAGCTAGACCAGCGGCCAGATCAGCAGCCAGAGCAGCAAATGCCAGATAACCCAGATCAGCCGCAACAGCCAGATCAGCCACTGCAACAGCAACAGCCAGATGAGCCAGATCAGCCACTGCAACAGCAACAGCCAGATCAGCCACTGCAACAGCAACAGCCAGATCAGCCACAGCAACAGCCAGATGAGCCAGATCAGCCACTGCAACAGCAACAGCCAGATCAGCCAGATCAGCCACCGCAACAGCCAGATCAGCCACTGCAACAGCAACAGCAGGATGAGCCAGATCAGCAACAGCCAGATCTGCAGCAAGATCGGCATGAGCCAGGTAGCAATTCAATTTCATCAACATTTTACGTACAATTTTTTGAACTTATTTTTCTATGTAAGTAGAAAAAGTTGCAGAAACGCGACGTTATATGAAAAATTTGTACGTTTAACATTGATGAAATTGACGTCAGATCAGCATCAGAACCCTCAAGAGATCTTAAACCCGTTCAGCAGACGGCAGAGCTCCTATCTGAGATATAGGATACAAAGAAATAGAGTCCTCAGCGAAAAAGGAGCTGAACTGGTATGCTAACCTTGATTCCTACTCATAACAATAATTTTATTTTAATATAATAAATAAAGTTTATTAACGTTTTGAAATAACTAAATTTTCAGAAATCTGAAAATGAACGGAAGGCTCGAAAGAAGAGGGACCGCGATGCTCAAAAGTACAAGTCTGATAAAAACTAATCGCCAGACTTTATTGAACCAGATGCGGAGTAATATTTTAACGATAAACTTATGTACATTTATTCTTCTTGGCTTTAAAATCAATTCTGACTTCAGATCAAACCCTTTCTGAAAAAAGTATTTTAAATTTTCATTTATATTACATTATATTATTATATTTCCATTTTGGTTTAAAATGTTCCAATCTTTGTAGGTGTTTGAAATAAACATCATTGTCAAATTGATTTTTTTGACTTTATAGTAGATGTAATGAAATATTATAGTATTTTACTATACTATTTTACTATAATATTTCATTATAGTACGTACGTACATTCACAAGGTTATAGGAGGTGTGCCACTGAATACCCGAAGTCTTCAGCGCAAATGTTGAGCGTTGGAAAAGTAAGAGTGGGATATGCGCAAAACCTTCTAACTTATTCTATATTTTTTTTCTCCTGTAAAAAAGAATGTTGAAACTTTTATAACAGTCTTTTAGAGCAAGGTCAATCAATATATTATGGGTGGGAGCCTAGTTTGGAACATTGCTGAGCTGGCTTGGCAGCCTCGAAAGGATAAGTTAGTACTCGTGAAAGACAAGGCCATCAAAGCCGTTGCCACGGGCTTTCCACTTTTCTAGCGGAATTAGCTGCCTTTGGCATAGGAAAAGTCGAAATATTACAATAGTAAACCGCTGCCACGGACTTTCCACTTTTCTAGCGGAATTAGTTGCTTTTGGCATAGGAAAAGTCGAAATATTACAGTCTTCCCCGTTTGCGAACGGAAAAGTCGAAATATTACACATATAACTCACGGCATGCC
>Ga0247723_1001572_pt1 | contig 13222 bp, 7 predicted proteins | sample MSEWelMarce5H_FC_FD_189079 | JGI IMG/M metagenome (GOLD analysis project Ga0247723, IMG submission 189079) | Subsurface sediment microbial communities from gas well in West Virginia, United States - MSEEL Well Study Marcellus 5H_FC | ecosystem: Environmental > Terrestrial > Deep subsurface > Rock...
CTTCAGAACGACCCAGAAAACAAAGCTGACCTTGCCGCTATGAAAGCGATGAAGGACAAGATGGGCGGGTCGTCCAAAGAGATTAAAGAGCAGGCGTTTGGTAAAGCGTTGGCTGCGTTCGGGTTCAGCATGGCTGCTAAAGGTTCACAACCCGGACGCGGTTCTGGTCTGCAAGGACTCCTTGCCAGTGCGGGTGCGGCTGCTCCTGACTTGATGGCGTCTATTGAAGACAGCCAGAAACTTGCGCGTGAAGCTGACAAAACCAATGCGGCGCTGGAAATGGAGATGATCAAGTACCGTATGGCAGAGCGCAAGGGCGACAAGCAGACAGCCATGCAGCATGCGGTCAACATGCGCCAACTGCAACAGAGCCAGCAGCAGATCGGATTGCAGCAGCAGCAGCTAAATGAACAAATTCGCTCCAATAAAGAAAAAGCAAGCCTCATGAGCCAGCGCATTGCGTCTGCGGGTGCTGGACAGAATCCGGGCCTCAAGATGATGCAAGCAACAATGCGCGGTAGGGCAGAAGCTTTGAAGCTCGCCCAGAAAGAAGTTAACGATAGGTTGCGGGCTGATCCGGGCGCGTCGATTAAAGACCCTCAAGCCTACGACAGGATGCTGCAAGCGGCTATGAAACGCTACCTACCAATGACTACCGGGTTTGGTATGTCGGGAATGTCCAAATCACAGGATAATAGCGACGATGTAATCGATATGGATTCATAAGCATGGCTACTTACAAGGTACGTTCCGCCGGAAAGATTTATGACTTTCAGGGGCCAGACGGGTTACCACCTGATGCAGTAAAGATGCTGGCGGCGGACTACTTTAGTCTAGGTCAAACACAACCGGAAGCCCCTCCCCCAGAGCCCAAAGGTGAAAGCGGCTTCATCCCGTCAGTCAAGCGTGGTTTCGGTCAGCTTGGCATATTGGCTGGGGATGTTGTACCTGCTATGGCGGCGCAGGCTGTGGGCCCGATTTTTTCAAAGAATTCGGAAGCCTATTCTGAAGCGCAGATGCAAGAAGCTGCCAAGTCGTCAGAAGAGCTTGCTAGAAAATACCCTGCCGAGATAGCGTCCTACAAAGACATCAAGGGCGTTGGTGATGCGCTGACATACGCAAAGGAAGCAGTAGGCGAAGCAGTGCCTACCATGATCCCAAGTTTGTTCACTGGCGGTGCGGCAACCATAGCAGGGCGGGGCGCAATTGCAGCGGCTTCAAAAGCAGCGGAGAAAGCAGTACTGGCTAGGGCTGCTGAAGGAGTTGTCGGTGAAGAGCTAAAACAGCTTGCAACAAAGGCGGGCGTTGAAGCCGCACGCAAGGTGGCGCTCAAATACGAGGTCGGCGGTGCTTTGGCTGGTTCTGCGGCGCAGAACATCCCAGATGTTTACCAGAACATTTACGAGAAAACAGGCAAGCAAGACCTCAGTGCTGCCTTTGTAGCCGGTAGTTTTAACGCCGCTCTGGATGCCATAACGCCTATCAGTTTGCTGCGTAAAGCCAAGCTGTCCGGTATCCCATCTGAAGAGCTTGGGGCTGCTTGGGCCAAGCGCATGGGCAAAGGTGCGGTGCAGGGGTTTGCGACTGAAGGCGGTACAGAGGCGCTGCAAGAAGCGTCAAGTATTGCAGCCGAGAACTTTGTGGCCCAGAACAGCGACTTCTTCACCAAAGAGAATTTTGAACGGCTGATTGAAGCGGGCCTAAAAGGTGGCCTAGGTGGAGCGGGCATTACCGCTGCTACAAACGTAGCATTTGGCAAAGGGCCAGAGAAGGTTGAACCAGAGGCGATCAAGACAAGCGGGCTTGGCGATACTGAAGTGCCTGAAGACGTAGACGGTGGACCGTTGCCCCTACCGCCACCACCATCAGCAGGGGGGCGTACCGTAGAAGGCTTTGGGGTTGAACCGCCTCCTGAGCAGATCACCATACCGCCAGTAATAAAAGACCAATTAGACGAAATTCTTGGCAAGATGCTCAATATCGGCTTTAGCCCTGCCGAAGCACTTGAAGCCTTGAGAACTGACAATGCGGACCCGCAGCTTATTCGGTACGCCGAAGAGTACTTCAAACAGCTAGGAGCAGGAAATGTTGGACAACCTGACGCAGGAGCAAGTGGAGCAGGCGCTGGCGTGGGTACACAGCCCGATGCAGAAGCCGCCCCCGAAACCGTTGGAACACCTGAATCAGGTGGAGTGGTTCCTACTGGACCGGATGCTAACGTGCCTCCTCCAAGAAAAAGAAGGGGGTCCGGTCCACTAGATACACCCCCGCCCGCTGATACAGAGCCCACATCTCCGTTTGGGGGCACAGAGCCGCCTGTTGGTACAACGCCCCCTGCCAGTACAAAACCTATTCTGGATGAAACGCCTCCTGTTGAATTTACACCTGACGAACGTGTGCTTGACGACTATGAAGGGTTGGCAGAGGTATACAACAAAGACAGAAGAAGCATCAACCGCAAGATGCCTGACTTTAAAAAACTTTCAGACGAACAGAAAGAACGGTTTGCTAAAGCTAGTCTTGATGAACAAGAGGCAATGTTTGACCGGATTGCAGAAGAACTGTATGGAAAAGCGGAGACCTACACCCCGGACAGGATGCGTGAAATTATTGACACCACTGGGGATGGTGAACAGGCGCTTAAGTACCTAGCAAATTCGTCTGCTAGTGACACCAATAAAGTCCTTGCTGGTTTTTTGCACAACTTTTTCAGCAAAACAAAAAAATTCCCAACAATAAAAACGGAATTAGAGAAATCAAATACAGGGCATGCTGGCAGTTATACATCGCCTACACACGAAATAAAAATCGTAGCCCCCGGAAAAGGGAAACAATCTCGTTTACCTAAAGGGTTTGGATACGATACAGAAGAAACAACGCTACATGAATTTACGCATGCTGCGGCAAAAAGAATCGTCTATCTAATAAAGACCCAAGGTAGAAACGCGGTTACGCCCCAACAATACGCGGCGTATAAACATCTAGAGTCGCTAAGAGACACTGTTAGAGCTAAATTTTCTACAGAACAAAACAAAGAGTTTCGATCAGCTATGTCGCCGTCTGATGCTGCGCATGACATAGATGAATTTATAGCATGGGGCATGACTAACGCCAAGTTTCAAGAGGCGTTACGCAACGTAAAAATACGTGAACAAGATTCTATTTTCACCAAGGTAAAAGACGCGTTTGATGAATTTGTAAAAACGATTGCCCAATTGTTGGGTATGCCTAACGAGGTTTCAATTGGTAAATCTTCTAACGCGCAAATTGAACTTGTTGGGTCTTTAAAGTATCTACTGTCTACTCCGCTTACAAGAACGGACATGCTTAAAGGGATGCGGACAAGCCCACAAGTTACAACGCAGCAGCAAACAGTTAGTGCGCCAAGTCGTGATGAATCCACGATGACGGATAAAGAGCTTGCGGATGAAGCCGAAGCTGAAGTGCAGATCAAAGAGCGCACCCCCAAGTCGTTTTTTAAAGACTTGTTCAGCAAGCGTGGGATGCAGAACCTTGCCGCTAATTTTGTCAGCGATAGGTATCCGTTGAAAGTAGCCAGCGATAAGGCCAAATTGTTTGGCGTCTTGCGGCGCTTTGGAGACGGCGTCAATGACGTATGGGGGCAGATCACTACTTCTGGCGGTAAAGCGGTTTTCTATTACGACACCGTCATGCGCAATGCAAACGATGAAGTCAGTGCGGCTGTAGAAGCCTACGCTGCCAAGACAGGACTACCACTTAAAGAAGCGCTTAGTCGACTGCACATCATCATGGAAGCGCAGCATGAGCCAGAACGTCGGTTTGTCCATTTCTTGAAGAACGTGCCACTGGATGACCTTGAACAGCGCATAACCTACAAGGGTCAGAAGTACTCTGCTGCTGCGTTCAGGTCAGTAATAATGAAAGAGCTATCCCAGCCTGCGTATGAAGTTACGCCCGGCATGACGGAAGAGCAGATAAGCCAACTTGATGAAGCGCGCCGTGAGCGTGCGCTTGATTTGCGCAGCATGCTGGAGACTATCGTAGCGGACAAGTCGTTCTTTGCCAAAACAATTGGTGGGAAGCTGGTAGACCAAAACACAAACCCTGCGTTTGATCCGAATAGTCCTATGTACAACGTGATTGCTGACCGCACTACACGTCAGATACAAGCTATTAAACGGGAGAAGATGGTTCCCGGCACAGAAGCTGAAATCCAAAGGGTAACGGACTCGCTAAAGAAAGTGCATGAACTGACCAAGATGCTGAACAGGCGCGCCAACTACCAGTCGCAGCCATCTTCAAACATCATCGATTTCTACGATTTTAAAAACTACGTACCGTTCAAGGGCAAGCCCGGGTTCACTACGATCGATTCCGAATACAACATGGAGTCACGTAGGTTAGGCGGTGAATTGCAAGAAGGGCAAGACCCCTTTAGCGGTCGTAAGTCTGAATCTGAAAACCCGATTCTGCAATCACAGGCAGAGGGTGCTATGGCGGCTATGCGCTTGGGTCGTAAAGACTTGGTACTAGCAATAAAGAATGCCATCAAAGACGGCATCATCAAGGGTACGGTAAAAGAAAAAGAGATCAACTTTGAAGATCGGTTCCTTGGGACTGCGAGTAAAGACGCCATTGGTGGACCAAACAAGATTTTCATGTATAACGAAGACGGCACGATCGATGTCCTAGAGGTGCATGACAGGGCGCAACTGGAAGCGATACGCCGTTCCTATCGGACTGCATCCCCCCTGCTAGATGTGTTGAACAGCATTACTAGCGGTATTGGGCAAACTCATACCCGGTACAACCCAGCCTTTGCTCCGATGAACTTTGTGCGCGATGCACTTACCAATGCTTTCAATTTGGGAGCCGACTTTGGGCCTGCGAAATCTGCGCAATTGTTAGCAGCCGTAGCCTCCGACGTAGCAGGGGGCGGCATGGGCAAGTCCATGCGCTTCTCTAACCTCTACTCAAAAGGTAAATTTGACGAGATCGAACGGCTTGCTGCTTCTGACCCGTACTACGCTGATTTGCTTGAGTACACGCAGGCGGGTGGCAGGGTGTCGTACCTAGAAGGTCTTGCTGCAAAAGGCGCGTTGGACAACCTTGTCAAGGAAGTAGGGCGCAGCGGCATCCTCCGTACGAAAGACCAAGTTGATAGGTTCATTGATGTCTACAACGACATTTTTGAATTGTCTAGCCGGGCAGCTACGTACCGCATGCTGAAAGACCAATTCTTTGCAGAAAACAAAGCCAGCGGCAAATTTGAAAACGACGCTGATGCCCTAGCAGATGCCAAAGCACATGCCGTTGAGTACGCTAAAAACCTAGCCAACTTTGAGCAGGTGGGTAAGTACGGTAAAGAAGCGGGCGCTATCTTCATGTTCTTCCGCCCAGCAGCTACTGGCGCAGCGCGGGCTATCGAGTCATTGGCCCCCGCCTTTGGGTTTAACGAGGAGAAGTTTAGAAAAGAAGCCGTTGCAGAAGGGCGCACTCCAGACCAGATCGATAACGCTGTGAAAGAGATGCAGAAAAAAGCTAGTCAAGCTAGGGTGATGGCTATGGGGCTGACCGGTATGGGGGTTGGCATGTACATGATGGCCCTGATGCTGGCAGGAGATGACGAACAAGGACGCAACAAGGTAGCCACTGATGACATGGCGCGTTGGACTCGCTATGCACGCTTCCACATTCCCGGCACAGACATCATCATCCAAATCCCTTGGGGTTACGGCCTTGGCGCGTTTGCATCTGCTGGCGCTCAGATAGCAGCTATCAGTTCAGGTAAAGCTTCTATTGGCGAAGCGTTTGGAAATATTGTTACCACCGGTATGGACTCCTTCTTACCGTTGCCTGTATCACGGATTAGTCCTATCGATAACTTCCCAGCGTTTGCAATGGATAGCATTACGCCATCCATGTTCCGTCCGTTTTTTGAATACGTGATGAACTTGGACGGTCTCGGTCGTGAGATATACAACAACCGGCAGTCGAAGTACGGTGACGCTTACACCGGAGGCGATAACATCCCGGAGATGTACAAGCAAGCAGCGCGAGCGTTGTTTGATGCTACAAATGGCGCTACGGATATAAGCCCCAACACCATGTATTTCTTTGCCAGCAGTTATGCTGATGGTATGGCAAAGATGGCTAGTAGCGCGACCAACTTGGGTCTATCTGTATCCGGGCAAAAAGAATTTGATCTAAAGAATGACGTTGCGTTTGTAAGCAGCTTCATTGGCTCCAAATCAAACATTGATGCTCGGGAATTCAGTAGCATTGAAGACCAGATCAAGGGGCTTGACAAGCGCATCAACTCGTTGAAAGACCGTCCAGACCAACTCAAGCAGTTCATGGAGGCCAACCCCGCTGCTTACAACGCAGTTCAGTTCTACAACTCGCAAATCAATGGGGCTCTGAAGAACATACGTACCCAGCAGAACATAGTACGCGCCAGTAAAGAACTGACCATTGCCGAACGTAAAGAGGAATTGGAAAGACTAAAGCTGCTCTCCAACATGGTCAAGCATCGGTTAGTAGAGACCTTCGAAGTACTTGATATCAAGCCCTAGGACATACGCCAGACTCGTATACCAAGTACGTCGTTTTCGGTCACGGTGAACACCTTCACCTTGATGCCCTCCCGTTTAGCGCCAGAATCAGCTGCATACGTCAAGTACGCGGGCTTCATAGTCGGAACAAAGAAGCTGTCCCCTACTCGCATAACGGAGTAGGGGAACACCCAAACGGGCTCATCGTACGGAGCGTCACCCGGCGACGGCTTCTTCATCTTTTGGCAGTAGATGACTAATGTCCATCTCTATTTCGTAGGCTTGAATGTTGGTAGCCCCAAATGCTTCCTTCCATCCTGATGCCATTTGCTTGCGCACCTTACCTTTGAGCACACCACGCCGCTCTAGGTTGGATTCAAACTCCCGTACGCCTAGCTTGATTTCCTTCAAGTACGTCTTCATTGCTGACGTCGATATGAAAATCTTGCTCTCTTCCACTTCTGCTCGGATGTACAGAGACTGTCTAGGATCGGTGACAACCCTGCCATCTTTGATTACCAATGCGCTTTGGATGTACTTGTTAATAAAGTCACCAAGGATGTCTTCGTAGCTGGCAAGCCTGTTCTTGTTCTTGCCATTGATGGTGTCCATCACTCCGTCAGCAACTACGCTGATGATGCGGTCAAGATCAAAATTGAATAGCCCAAGCCTGTTGCCATCTTCACCAGCTACTCGTGCCACAGCCAACACGTTGGCAATGAAGCGTAACTCGGCGCTATCCGTGTAGTTCTTGCTGTAGTTCAAGTACTCGGCCTTGATGCGTGCCTTTACGTTGGGCAGCTTCTGTTTGAACAGGTCTTTTATGAACACCGGCCCGGCATGTCCGTAGTTGGTTTTCAAGGGTTCAAACATTACCAGACCCCTTTGCATGTTCAACTCGTAGCCCTTGACTAGGGGTTTCGGAACTTCAGGCTCAATGACCCGCACCTCTTCTGCGTTGGTGTTTGCCTTGTGCAGAGCCATAAGGTCTTTAAGCGGGGTGTTAGTCGTAACAAGCGCCAACAGATTGGTCACAAACGACATTTCACGTTCTTGGTTAGTAGACGCTTGCATCCGCAGCTTAGGCATACCCGACGATATGTTGTAGGCTAGGTGAGACACTACCTTACCGTCGGTGTTGGACTGCTCATCCAGTCCGTATGGGATGTTCTTGCATGTGACCATGCGCTGCATCAGGGCGTTTTGGGTAGCATCAAAAACCGCCAAGTTTTCGCAGTAGCCCCAGATGCTCAATGCGCCGTACAGCGCTCCGGTCTTGCCATTGCCAGCTTCTCCGTACAGCGAGTAGATAGCCCCAGCCACGTTTGTAAACTGCATCAGCGGTGAAGCCAACCCGCAGAGCACAGCAAAAGCATGGTACTCGTAGCCGGGGTCATTAAACATCTGAATGGCCTTCTTCCATTCATCAAACGAGCCCTTGGAATGCACGTTCTTGACTACGTTCTTTGCCATCGGTGAAGGCGGGCAATACCGCTCGTCTCCGTTAGCCATGTACTCCACCGTACCTAGTACGAAGGATTCATTTTCATCTGTCCATCCTTGTTGCATACGCATGATATTTGCCTTTTGTGTTTGCATTAAAAAGTCCATCCACTTCGTGATGTAGCTGGATATCGTTGGCCCATGCTTCTGGTCAAAGTTGATTCCTTGAAACAGCAGCGTTGCTTTCAACCTGTCTATCGCCCCAACGTCTTTTAGCGGTAGCAGGAACTCTCGGGATGGATCAATCGGTAAGACTGCGCGCATCACGAGGCACTCTCCATCATGTGGGCTAAACACCCGCATAACAGGAAAGAAGTCAATCGACGAAATCATTTCCGGGGGGTCTTGAACCATTCCTTTTTTCGTGGCTCGGGGAGGTGGCTGGTGATAGATTCCTCCATTAAGTCCTCGGGAGAAAGGTGCAAGTGCGTCGGGGAAGAAAGGAATTTTTTCGGTATCCGCTTCGCCCCGAATTGGTTCCTGCGTATCTGCTTGGTGCTCAAGTTCCAAATCTGCGGACTGTTGGGCGACTCTAAGGATTTTGCCAAGTTCGATAGGCCCGCGCTTTCCAAACTGCCCGGCGTAGGGGCATCCACTGCATCCCCCGGCGTTTGCTTTTTCGAACGCTTCGCAACTGTGGGCCCACGCTGCGTCCCGGAGGGACTTGGAGCGCTTTTCTTCTGTACCGTCGTAGCTGTATCGACTGTCGTGGTTGGACATTTCATGGATAGCTGTATCAGCATCTCTACACCTAGCGGCGACAGATATTCCAGCGAACCACAATGGCTCTTCACAACCGTCCTCTGACAATAGCTTTTTAATTTGTCCACAACCTTCTCCCTCTATACTTTTGATAGCAATTGTGTTGAAGTCGTATTCAAAATTGCTGTTGCGTTTTTCATAGATAGCTTTCGTATCAGGGTCAAGGCCCTTGTCTACTTTGCTTAAACTGAATGGCTCTTGTACTTCGCCAAACTTGTCTATCCAGTAATCAAACGGAAGAGGTTCAGCATCCTGTATGACTGCGACTGGAAGCGGTTCACCTTTAAGGTTGCGTGACCCCGGTACGCGCAGAACGCGCGCTAAGTCTGCCGTGACGGTTTCATCAATGTGCAGGGCATGGTCAAGACAAAACGCCTTGAACTTCTCTGCATAGGGCTTCCATTCATCCGCAGGAATCTCTTCAGTGAAAGGCCAATACGCATGTATGCCTCTACCCGAGTTGACGATGATTGGGCTCGGTAGCTCAGTGTCGTTTACGAACTTATGTAACGCGACTAGTCCGTCTTCCCACAATGCGTACGGCTTGTTTTCCCCGCAGTCAAGGTCAACAAAAAACGCCCGCATGAAAATACACCCTAGAGCCTTGCGTTCGTACCCTTCAAACGTGCCTAATGCAAAGAATGTGTTGTAGTCATCAGCATCAAACTTCACCATCTCCGCGATGGCGTCATCTATGTCATCAACAAACCGTGGCTTTACGCTCTTATTTTTGATTCCTACTACACATATATTGCCCTGCGTCGGCAGCACTTTCTCAAAAAATTGTTTATTCATATTCGCAGAGACAAAAACGGCGGGGGCCACCCCGCCACTAAAGAAATGGCTTTTCAGCCCGCTTCGTGTTCTCTAGCAGTTCTGATGGGACGACCAACCATGTCCCGTAGATACGCCTTCGAGTCACGTAGGTTCTTGCACGGCAAGATACCTTTTTGCAAATCCTCCTCTATAAGAGCGATGAAGGTTTCAATGCGCGCCCTCTTCTTTGGGCGTATAGCCCCGCCTCTGAACCACGTATGAATAGTGGCTCTAGTGGTATCAAACACTTGGGCGACGTACGCCGCTGGTAGGTTGGCATTGACGCAAGCTTTCGCTAGGTCAGTACCTAACCGATACACAGCCAAGTTATCCAATAAGTTATGCAACTCGGGGCTATAGCTTCTACTCATTACTTCTTAGTCCACTTCTTCAGAACGTCGGTCACATCCTCTGTCTTTGCAGGAGCGGCTTTGGCAGTCTCGCGTTTCACGGGTGCAGACTCTTCGGGCTGTGCCACCTCTACTTCTTCAGGCGCATCGGTCTTGTACACAGTCAGCTTGATGGCGTTCTCGGCAGCAGGGGTTTTGCTTTGCTGCGTCACGATATCGCGCGACTCAGGCGGCACAGCGGCTTGCGGGGAGAACAGCAGCTTGGGGGTAGACGAGTTGGTATCAAACTCCATCTTGGTCACAACGCGCCCAGCGGAGACGTTGTTGTTGGCAAGCATCTGCACATAGGGGCGGAAAGGCCAACGACCGTTCTCTTCCTTACCGAACGCCGAAGTAGCTGGCAACACCAACTGATACACATCACCGCCCGGATCGTTCGGAAGAACCACTGCGGTACGCCAAGACAAGCGGCATGCTGCTCCTGTACCGCCTTGACCTGAACCCTTGACAGAGTTCGGGCATGTAGCGCATGTAGGTGCGCATGGCTCTTTCACATCTTCGTCGGGGGTCTTGGAATCGTTCGACCAGCAAGTAGGCGAAATCTTGACGCCCTTCTTGTATGTCTGGCTGTAGAACGTGCGGGAAGCCTCATGTGCCATCTTCACGAAGATGATGTTCATGGAGATGTCGGTGTTGACGCTTTGCTCTTTACCGGCAACGATTTTGCGGAATACGCGCCCTTCGATGGAAATGCGCTTACTGCCTTTAGTTGCTCCACCAGCAACTGCAAGGGTGTCTTCATCAAGACCGAGTTCGACCAAATTGCCGAGGACTGCGAGTTCATTACTCATGGTTTTTCCTTAAACTGAAATTTCACTAGTTGTACTGGCCTTACGTACGACAATGTCGTATTCCCGCAAGGCATTCACTCCGGGAGGCAGACCATCGGCCTGTCTACTAGATATGAATTCTTTGAAGTTGCGTTGATGGATACGGCGTTCAAGCAAATCGATAGAGCCTTCTGTCTCCACGAAAGTCTTGAAGTGTTCCCAGTCAGTGCAAAAAAATCGTTCCTTGACCTGTCGGGTGACAGTGCCATGTGATGTCTTGAGGCCATTGGTGTTTGTGTCGTTGCAAATCGCAAGCAGCGCTTGCTCTAAGCGAGTCATGTCTTCCTTGAGAACGCCATCTTGCGCGTCGTACTCGACCTTCAATCTCTCACGTTCCCTTCGGATTGTCAAATAGGTTTCTACTAATGCATCCGTGTCAGCCATTGCTTTCTCCTTCAAGTTCTTCGCGGTACAGGTCTACCAATTGTTCGTGCATGTCTACTTTGTTTTGAAGCATCGTGTACATGCGCCGCTCCACCTCAGACCCTTGGAGATGGATTACTGTCATTTTGTTTTTCTGTCCTACGCGGTCAATCCGCGCTACGCACTGTAGATATGTTTCTACAGACATAACAGGAGACCAAAAGACCACTGTGTCAGCCGCAGTCAACGTGACACCATGTGATGCCGCTTGGGGTTGAATCAGTAGAACCTTTGGGTGTTGTGTGGTTTGAAATGAATTGAATATGCTTGCTCGTTTGCTGGGTGTTGTATCTCCTGAAATGGTTTCGTTGGTGATTCCGTGGGCGTTCAAGTGGTTAGCTACCATAGACAGCGTATGTCTGTACGGCACAAACACCAGCACTTTTTGTGCTGTCTCTTCTAGAACTTCCCGCAGTACTGACAGCCGTGGAGCTACATCAAACTCCACCACGTTTCCGTCATCTGTGTATACGGCCCCGCCTGACAATTGAAGCAAGCGGCTAACTGCCGCAGCAGCGTTGACTGTGCTAATCGTCTCGCCAGCGGCCTGTATCTGCATCTCTTTTACTAGGACACGGTAGTACCTTGCTGCTTGGGGAGTTAAAGGAACAAGGCGGGTCTGATAGGTGACCTCGGGCAAGTCCAAACATTGAGCCTTCTCGTACCGGATAGCGGGCTGGAGCGCCTTGAACACTGTGTCGCGGGACTCAGGTTTGGGAACCCACTTGTATCGCGTTATTTGGCGCATCACAGCGTCTTTCCAAGCGGAAGCGTACTTGGGTACTCCCGTTGGGTTTACGAGCTTGGCAAGGCCAAAAGCGTCTTCAGGCGACTGTGATGCAGGGGTGCCTGTCATCATCCACAAGTAGGTATCAGGGGTCAGAATCTTAGCTAGGGTACGCCAGCGCTTCGTTGACGTCGTCTTGTATGCATTGGCTTCATCAACGATGATTAAATCGAACTTGGCGTTGATGATGTCTTTCTCTACGACATTGACCCCGTCGTAGTTGATGATGACAAAGTCATACACACCGCCAATGATTTTCTTGCGCTTCGATGTAGTGCCATGCGCTACGCCGCATGTACGGTGCATAGCTGTCTTGAACAAGTCTGCCTGCCATGCGGCCTGCATGATGGACAGAGGGCAGATGACTAGTACGCGCTTCACGACCCCCTGATTCATTAAATAGTCAGCTGCCCATATCGCAGCGGAAGTCTTGCCTGTACCCGCCTCATTGAAGCAGAACGCGCGTCGGTTCAATGTCAGAAACCGTGATGTATCTCTTTGATGAGCGAACGGCATGAACATGCCGGGCCATGTGTAGTCGCGCTCAATTGGCGATGGGACTTTTATGCTTGGTGGGGTGATGCGCGCAAGGCGCTGCATTTCGTCTAGACCCCAGTGGACGATTACATCTGCGACGCCATCCTTGTTGGATAGCACTTCGCTTTTTTTGATGTAGCTGGTTATGGAATTGCCGATGTCGGAAGGACATACAAAGCGCACAGCTACGTTGTTGACGATATCCACTCACACTCCTAGACTGAATTAAAACTGCTTAACGTGCAGGGGTACGCCCTGCACGGTTAACCCTGTCACAGCGGAGCGGGAATGCGAAAGTCACATCACGTTACTGCCGGTTAACTGACTATGGTTTTAGCCGCAATGCAAAGCCTAACGAGCCACTCATGCCTTATGCCCGACCGAAGTGCGAAAATCGAAAAACTGCTTCGGTATTCGTATTATGGGGCCACCACCGTATTAGTCAAGTAGTGGTTAACCCTAACTTTACACTTTATTTCATCGACCCGTCTGAGTTTCGGGCAAAAGAACGGTTCTTGTGGGGGGACTGAAGCTTGACTCCGTTCTTGTTGGAGCCGCCTTTGGACAGCGCCTTGACGTGCGCTACGTCCTTGCCCGTACGGTCAACGCCCTCTTTGT
>Ga0247723_1001573_pt1 | contig 13215 bp, 19 predicted proteins | sample MSEWelMarce5H_FC_FD_189079 | JGI IMG/M metagenome (GOLD analysis project Ga0247723, IMG submission 189079) | Subsurface sediment microbial communities from gas well in West Virginia, United States - MSEEL Well Study Marcellus 5H_FC | ecosystem: Environmental > Terrestrial > Deep subsurface >...
TCGATATGCGAATCCAACTTACTATCAATTCGCTCTACATTTCCACCGACTGACCGCAGGATTTCCATGACGTTTGCATGGTCGTTCGTGTTCTCTTTACGCACCTTCAGCAGAAGCGTAGTGACAACACCGCCAACCGCTGTAACGAGAGCTGCGATGACGACACCCCAATCCACATCAGGCCTGAACCTTCGATGCCAACCAAGCCTTCACACGTTCCGGCTTATTATCGCCAGCAACATAACGAAGATGCCAAGGTTCTTGAGGGACAACCTCCCACGAAAACCCAAACGACACAGCGTTCTTCTTCAACCACTCAAGCCGTTTACCGTTCGCATTAGCGATGTCAATAGCAATACCGAGGTTGTGCTTTGATGTGCCAGGGGTAGCAAGTGGTGCCATGCCCTTCTTCAGATACCAGGCTTGACCTTTGTAAACCTTCGGTTTTTGACCAGCGATGACATTGGTTGTATAGCGTTGATAGAAGCCATACTCCTGAGTTTCAAGACTGCGGTATGTATCGGATTGGCTACTGGGAGACAAGTCAATTCCTTCAGCGTTCGCAGCAGCATCCATCGCCTCATACGCATCCGCAGCGCAATGATGAAGTTTGCCTTTGCCCTCGATAGCTCGAAGCAACTTCGGTGGCAACTTGCCTGGCACAGCCTTCTTCAAACATGAACACAGCACAACAGGGATGATCGGCAGATCAGCACCCTTCTTCAGGGTTGCCATTACTTAGCCTTGCCGAACGCTTCTGCGATTTCCTCTTTGGTGAGAACACCATCAGATGACCATGCACGGAGCAACGCTTCGGTGACTTTGGCTGCTGCAACGATACCTGCGATTGCTGCTGCCTTCCAAAGTTCCACGTCGAGGACTGCACCACCGGCAACAGCAGCCAAAGCTGATGAGCCGAATACTGCAACGATACGAAGGATGAGGGTCTTGAGGGTTTCCATTAGTTGTTGTCCTTATTGGTGTATGCGCCGATGAAGTGCAGAACGAGAGCTGCTGCTGTGAGCCAGATCACGATCTGTTGCAACTTGCCAGACAACGTGAGGATTGTGGTGACTGATGCTGCGATTGTCCATATCAAAGCATGGAACTCACCCCAAAACTTCATCACTTAATCCTTCTTGCTGGTGCAGGGGCTAACGTCAAGAATACAGCACCAACAGCAATCAGCGCACGACGAGTCTTCACCGGCACCGTTGAGTTGACTGGAACATAAGTGTCAGCGAAACCTTGGAAGATGTTGAGTGTTGATTCAAATGCTTCACGCACCTCTTCAGGTGCTTCCTGTACCGCAGCAACTACCGCTTCGGCTTCGTCTGGGCTGAGTTCGGTTGGGGTGATTTCGCTGAAGAGCTGTTCGGCTTGGGCTGAGGTGATGTTTTCTAGTACGGCTGGGCTGGTGATGAGGAGGGTTGCTTGGCTGGTGTCTAGGTCTTTGGTGAGGACTGAATCCACGATGGCTTCTATGGCCTCTGTGGACGCTTCTGAGAGGGCTTCTAAGGTGTTTAGCAGTTCTGTTTGGGTGAGCGGTTCGGGCTCGTCTGTGGGGGCTTGTAGCGTTGTAGTCACATCAGGTTGAGATGTGGTCACAGGAGGGACAGTCGATGTCGTTGTTGGTGGATTTGTTGAAGTTGTTGTGGTTGTTTCTAACGGAGGCGGGAGTGTTGTGGTGGGGGCTGGTTCTGGTTCCGTTGTGGTGGTTGTCGTTGTTTCGGGAACGGTAGTCGTCGTTGCCGGTGGAACATAAACCGTCGTTATAGTTGTTGGGGCTACAGTCGTTGAAGTACTTGTCGTCGTTGAACTAGTTGAGGTATCCGTTGAAACTGTTTCTTGGATTGTTGTTGTTGTTTGTGGTGGTTCCGTTGTGGTTGATGGGACGACTGTTTGAAGAGTCGTAGTAGTCGGGTTGGTGACAGGGACAGTCACTAGCGGGACAGTAGTAGTAGAGGTCGTCGTCGTTGTTGTGGATGAGGTTGTAGATACCCATTCCCCCAAGCCTAATGTCAGTCCTGTAATCGTGAGCAGACCTGGTTGGCAGCATGAGTCAGTCGAGTACTGCTGGAATGCAAACACATCACCAGGCTCAACTTGAATCAACCCTGATCCGGTGGCGTTGTTCTCATTCGTCAGCTTGGTCACAACCCCATTGAGAATGATTTGTGGCGGGTCATACCAAGACCCATCGTTCGTCTGATACCCCCATTGGAAACCGAGTTCGTTTGTCTCCTCAGGGATGATGGCCTCAAGTTTCACCCAATGCGATTGACCAGCACACGTACCACCATCAGCACCAACAAGCCTAAACCCACCCTCAACCGGCACAACCTGCCCACCCTCATCAGCCAAACAAGACTTAGAGAACTCCCACACACCAAACGCATCAGCCTTCGCCGATGATGAAGTAACTAAGAAACCAAGAAGTGCAGGAACAAAGACTAGATAACGACTAGCCGATGAGCGCAGAAACTTCAGCATCAGTCAAACCCAAAGCCTTCAGCTTCGACTCCGCAGATGCCTTCGCACTCGCCTTCGCAGCCTCAGCTGCATCACTCAACTCTTTAGCCTCAGCCCAAGCAGCAGCATCAACCTCACGCTGAGCCACCTCCTCAGCCGTCAGCTCTACCTCTGTTGTGATACCTGTCGAACAATCGACTACAAGTTTTGTTGCCATATCTATATCCTAACTCTTTAAGATTCCGTAAAGGGAAGCTGATGAATACTCAACAAAACTACCACCAGCGGGTGTCAATTGAATTGAAATAATTGCTGCCGTGCTAGACCAAAGCCCTGCGGTCAAATTTGAATATGCAACCGAAGCGTTGGTTTCTGTAACAGAGTCCACCGAATACGACTTGTTATTTGCAGAAGTGTAATTAGGAATATAAACTTCCGTATTGCTAAATACGCTAGATGTAAAGTTTGAGGGGTTGACATAAGCAGCGTATGGTGTTGGTGATGAGGCTGTAGTTGAACCTGATGAAGTACCAGCCCCATACAGAACCCTTGTTGAATTGCTAGTTGTTGCGCCGTTGAAATTGACATAAGCCCATTGACCTGCGGAACCATCGGTCGCATTGGTTCGTCCAGATAGCACAATTTTTAGGTCTGTGTAGGTTTGGGGGATTGAGGTGAACTCAATGTTGGCTGCACCACCAGAACCAACCGTGATTGTTTGAATGAGCTTGTAGGTGACAGCCATTATGCAGCCTTGATTCCGTAGATGGTCACAACGGTTCCAGTATTAAAGTTTGAAGCATCAGCCACAGTAAGCACAATGCTTGTTATAGCACTTGTACTTCTCCACAAACTAGTGTTCATAATCACAAGATTTCCTGCGCTATTGCCTCGTGAAATACAAGTTTTGTATGTCGTTGAGTTTGAATAATTTTGAAAGTTAAATGTAGATACAGACTGATCAGCACCAATACGACCACCTCTTGCAGCGGTTTGATTTGAACCCCTATCACTTCCAGTAACAGCACCAGTTCCGTACAATGATGTCTGGGAATAATTACCAGCAGTATCACCGTTCGCTTGCCAAAAAATATCCGAACTACCACTACCAGATTTAATTCCGTTAATAACCAAAACCAAATCTGTATAAGCAGATGAAATTGAACTCAGCGTTACTGACGCTTGTGCTGACCCTAAAGTGGTTGTGCTGATTGGTTCATACGTTGCTGGCATAACTACCCACGAATCCCATAAAGCGCACAAGTAAAATATTGACTGAAGGTTGCGCTTGTATTGCGGAATACAGTCACAGAAGTAACAGCAGCCGTGTTCAACCAAACACCACTAGCAAGCATCACTTCACCTGTACCGTTCGCATCATTACCAGACAAACACCTAACAGTCGTATTCTTGTTTGTGCTTGTGTAATCAAGAATATCTGCAACACCAACAGTCGGCTGAGTCGTGCAACCAACATATGCACCAAACAACCATATCTTGTCGTTACCACCTGAAGGCAAAACATTACCAGAATATGCGCCAGCACCATTACCCGTGATGTAGTGAAGTGTATAATTTGTGCCTGTATCACCATTTAACTGCATAAACACGTTTCCGCCGTTAGATGTGTTGCCACTAAATCTCACTTGCAAGTGTTTATAAGTTGATGGGATACTGGAAAATGTTATTGAATTTGTTCCACCTGCACCGACAGTTGTTGTAGCAATCGATTCGTATGAACCAGTAACACCAAAGAATGGTGCAGCAAGGATTTGCATAATGGTTTAGGCGGTGACGTTGCCGACCATAACCCAAGCGTCGGTATCCCACTTGAGTACGGTACAAACAGCGTATTGGGTTGAGAGTTTGAGAGCTGCACCAGCTGAACGGATGACTGCGGTTCCACCGGCAACGAACGTGTAGGTTGCGGTGCCAAGGTTCATGAAGTTCAGTTGGTCACCGATAGCGAATGCGGTGGTTGCGTTCGCTGGGATGGTGATGGTGCCACCAGCAGCGTTAATGACTGTGGTGAGCTGACCAACCTGTGCGGTGCCAGGTGTGTAAGCCGTACCTGTTTGAGCGTTAACTGTGATAAGTGAGTTAGCCAAGATATTCATATTGGCTGCGGTGAGGGTGTCCCCTGGTGAAAACGTTGGTCTAACTGCCATAGTGCCTCCTATGTTAGTGCATAAGTAGTGTCGTCTAGTTCGCTGGTGTCAAGTATAAACGGCAACACCAACTGAATCTGGCCTAACCGCAAAACCACCTCATGGCGTGATGGGGCGATCTGGTGCCGGATACCTTCCACCACCACGTTCTGTCGAACCGTAGAAGGTGACCCAACCGCAAAGCGTTTCTCAACCGCCAAAATATCGCCAATCTCCAACGACGCAACCAATTCCTGTTTGGCTGAAGATAGCCCATTCAACAACACACTCGCCTCATCAAACACTACCTCTGGAGTCTGATACCGGTTCAACAAAGTAGATGCCAAAGCAGAACCAGCAGCATCATTCACCAAAGGCAAATCCGTCAAACTAAAGTTCTTAATCCCATACTCAGCCTGTGAGGCCGTACCATTCACCACACTTGAAACCGATGACCCCTGCACCTGTACAGACACACGGTTCAAAACGGTCTCAGCCCCATACACAGTATTCAAAGAACGAATCGGAAGATCAGTCGCAGCAGTCCCACCCAACACCGCCACAGCAGTCCCAAACGAAACTTGGATACGAGGATCGAAGACAAGCATCCCGTCACGGGACGCATAAAAGCGACCATTCTCAGCAAGCTGTACAGCGTTCAACGCTTGAAGCGCATTGTCATTATCAGCATAAGCAACAGTCCCCAGAGTTGCCACACCAGTATTGATTTCACGCAAAGCAGTAGACCAAGAAACCTCACTACGAGATAACAAAGTATTCACTCGATCAGACGACAACTGTGACGAAGGGTTGAAGCCTGCAAGGTTTGTTTGCGACAACTGTGCCAACGCATCAACAGCCATAATTTGAGCGGTGGAGAAATTCGGTTCGTCATAATCAATGTTTAAGTCATAGATATATCCCTTAAACATCGCAGCAGTACCAGCAGACCCACCATAAACCTCAACCAACCTTCGGGGAGCAATACCCAACTCACCCTCATACCAAGGTGACGCAGTATTCAACGGGTCAAACGATCTACCAGATGCACGGTCATCAGCTGTGATTGACAACGTACCAGTCGGAAAAGTATCCAACTGGTTACTGCGACCACGATTGATAGTGATGCTTTGAACATACTCGGTAATATCAACGAAGTCAGTTGTCCCATCAAGCACAGCATCAGTACTATCCAGCAAACTTGAATCAAGTTTGAATGCGTTAGCAATAAACCCAACATCTAAATTGACTTTGAGGACTTCCCCCCAAACCGCAGTCTTAGCCATTAGAGCGTCCCAATAGAACCAAACGAGAACTCTTTACCGGTGAAGCCAAGATACTCACGCAAATACTGGTCAATCTCCTGACCAACCTGAATACCACTCGCACCCAAACCAGCATTGACATTGATATTCAAATCACGGGTCATAGCGTTCATACCAAACGGGTCAGCACTATCAGCCAAAGTTTGTGCGCCAGTCGTAATAGCAACAGGGTTAGGCATACCACCAAGCACCTTCGGATACTTCGTAATCAACTCAGCAGTCTTCTCCAACGCCTCATTCAAACGCTCCTGAGCTTCAGCTTCACGATCCTTCGCATCAGCAAGTTTGTCCTGTGCGTCAGCCTGACGCTTCTGAGCCTCAGTCAACTCCTCAGAGAACTTCGTGTAAAACTCAGAACCTATAATCGCCCCATTAACCAACTCATTCAAATACGACTGCGATTCAATCAAACCATCAGTCGCTTCCTTCTGCTCATCAATAGCATCCTTCGAAGACAACTTCGCCTCAGCCAAAGCAATCTCAGCCTCACGGATAGCCTGCGGAGTAGATTCTGGGTCTTTACGAACCTCAGCCAAAGCCTTCTCAGCATCAGCCACAGCGAACAAAGATTCCTCAATACGGTAACCAGCCCGCTCAACACCACGCTGAGCCTGATCCAATTCCTTCTGGGCTTTAATCGCTTCCGGTGAACCAGCACCAAACCCAGACACGGCCTTATCCAAAGCAGCCTGAGCTGTGATGACATCGCTATTGGCCTTAGCCAAATCATCCTGAGCAGACTTCGTATCCTTTTGAGCCTTCGAGAATCCCTTCTGTGCTGAAGTACTTTTCTTCAAAGCATCCGTATACATCTCTAACTTTTCTTTAGCAGTCTTCATCGTCTTAGAAGCACCACCAGTAGCAGTCTCAGTCTTCTTAGTCTCTTCTTTGAAATCGTTCATCACATCAGAACCAACCTTCAAAGTGCCATTAACGTCATCAAATCTTTCGTTAACGGTTTGAAGTTGCGCACCAGTCAAACCAACCTGAGTACCAAGTTTCTTGGTGTCCAAAGTAATCTTCGGGATGTTAGGGATCAAAGGAATCTTATTGAATACATCGATAAGAGTGTTGACTACAGACACCGCAACATTGGCTAACGCTGTTTTCATTTCACCAAACTTGCCAACAAAACCCTTGACTGTATTGACTGCGATGTTTGCAATACCTTTAACAAAGCCAGCAAAGATGTCAGGCACCGCAGCAACCAAAGCCACCACAGCCCCACCCAAACCAGCGATCAACTGCGCACCAATCGTCACAGTCCACTTAACCAAAGAACCAGCAAGCCTGGTACCCATAGCAAGCAACGCTGGAATACCCTCAGATAATACCCATGCACCGATAGTCCCCAACATCGTCACCAACTGTGCTGGGAGTTGACGTGCAGCTTTACCAACGAAACTGGCAAGCGTGTCACCCAAAGCCTGAACAGCACTTAGGAGTTGTGGCAAGCCTTTTGTGTAAATCCAGTCATATCCCGCCATCAGGAACTTAGTCAGGTTGCTGATAAACATTGGGATTCGAGGCTCGATCCAACCAGTCAATGAATCAGCGAGTTGGTTAATTCCTGCATAAAGCATTGGCAGACCAGAAGTTGCAATCCATTCAACTGCCTGAGTAATCATTGAACCTAAAGCCTCCATGACTTTTGGTGCTGATTCCTTAAATCTGGTTGCGATGAAATCAAACCCTCCTGCCAAACCACCTTCTTCTAAAGCTGAACCAAAATCACGGAAGGCTGGAAGCATCGAATCGTTGATAAAGGACACAGCACCTAAGAATGCTGGAATCATGACTGAACCAATCTGTGCAGTCACATCCGATAGTTGCGCTTTAAGGATTCTCTGCTGGTTAGCCAAGCCACCGCTCGTGCGTTCAAAGTCACCTTGAGCCAACGTCGAGTCCTTAAGGATTAAAGCATAAGCAGCCTGTGTCTTAGCAGTAACGCTCAACGCTCCAGTCCCCGAATAAAGACCCATGTTGCGAGCCTCCTCCTTCAACCGAACATCGTTAATCGCAACACCATATTTCTTCAACGGTTCAGTTTCACCAGACAAACCAGAACGCAAAGCAAGAATCGCATCATCAACAGTTGTGTTGTTAAACGAAGCCAAGTCAGCAGCCAAAGCAACAAGCGTTGTACTCATTGTTGCTGCTTGACCTTGGCCTACACCGAACGCCTGGAATAAGTTTCCATAAGTACCAGTTGCCTCAAGAGCAGCCTGCTTCGTTATACCAAACGAAGTGGCAGAAGTCTTAGCAAAATCATTTACAAGTTTTGCGGAATCACCAAAGACCACCCCAACCTTGGACTGTGATTCAGCCAAGTCTGAGGCAGATTGGATTGCCTTATAGGCACCAGCACTAGCAGCTGCGAATGCAGCAGTACCGGCAACCGCAAACTGTTTGAACGATGGCATGACGCTTTTAAACTTTTGACCGAACCCAGTATCAACCTGTTTACCTAGGGTTCCTAAATCATCCCCAACTTTCTTGATGCCTTTGGTGGCACCGAGAATGTCAGAAATAAACTTAACAACAAACGTGCGCTCACCAGCCATGCGAAGATTCTACTCAATAACAGACAACCCATTCCGCAAAGCAATAAACTCATCAAGCATCGCAGAATATAAAGCCTTCCCCGACAGGCCATCCCAACGAGAAATATCTACAGGCTCATTCCACCAAGCCTCAGACATTATCTCTGAACCAGCACGACGCTGACGAGATTGACGCACCTGCTTCGAGCGAGGTGACACAGGATTGATGACAGGTTCAACATCCAACCTGAACGAAGAATCCAACAACACACCATGACCCTCATGGAACTCAAACGGCTGATCCGGTGCGTGTTGAGGAAGATAGAAAATACGAGCAGGGTCTTTAGTCTGAGGGTCACCAACCAAACCAATACGGTCATGCAACTCAGACCACACCACCCGCCACAACGAAGCAGGCACCTTCTCCGCTAACGGCAAGACCAGGTGATAGTGAGGATCATCCAAGCGATGCGAATAGGTGGAATAGGCAAACCATTCCAAACCGTCTAGTCGAGCATCATCAAAGGCTTCACCGTCCATGTCCACAACCAACGCCTCAACAAACCTGACATTATTGTTACCTCTGGTAGTGCCAGAGTCATACTCAACCGGAGACCACAACGCCCCAGCCTGCTTGACTGAGTTCTCCTCATGGAACGACAATAACTCTTTGAGCTGCTCCCACGACGAAGCCAACGGCTTCGGATAAATAGACTTCACATTCTTAAACAGAACTGCCATAACCCCTCCTCCTAGAAGGGTACAGGAAACTCAGCTTAAGTCAAGCATTATCGTCAAGGGTCTTCAACACCTTCTCAATAGCGTCCAGATATTCTCTGGCTATATTCTCTTTTTCTTTACGGACAGTAGGCCAAAAGAAATATCCCGCCCTGCCACGATGGCGAAGAAACTGGCTGGTGTACCCGCCACCTTTGCGATACCCATCACGGGACTCACCCTTTTTATTTACCGACCTTGCGCCAGCAGAGGTCTTCGCCCCCTTGCCGAACTTGCCACCACCGAACTCTGCACCAAAGAACACATCACCTCTGGTCACCTTACGCTTACGATTCCTGTTCGGATTGGACTTTGAAACAAAACTAGATTTGCTTGCTAAATAAAGTTTAGGGATTCGATCTTTGCCAACCTTCATCCCCTTCATCACCTCGGTAGCCTGGCGATTACGAGTCACCGAACCAGCCTCAGTTTGAGTCTTGGCTAAAAGGTTTTCTGCAACTTTTCCAGCAGCAATACGAGCTTCAGCGTCAAACTTTTGATTCGCTCTAGAAGCATCACGGAGAAACTTATTGATACCAACAATTTCAATGGCATCGTTGCCACCAGTAATTGAAACTTCTCCTGCTCTGCCGAATGCTTGCGCCATATCAACAGACTACTTGTTCAGATGAATTGCTCTCCAACGCAAATAAGCAAGCATTGTAAATAGCATTCGAGGAGTTTCTGCCAGCAACACCGATGGTGCGATACCTGTCTCAGAAGATAGGTATGCAATCATCCAATGGGCTGACTGATCTCCAAAGGGACGATCACAGCTTGATCAGCGTCACCAATCGCTAGTGATTCAATGTCGTTAATCCATGAATCAAAATCTAAACCAGTTTTCTTTTGACGATGCTCAGAATGCCAACCAATGTAGGCCAAGTCTGTGAGCGTTAGTTCTGCTTCAAACTTTGCAACACTTCGGTTGAACTTGTTTTCAAAAGCGATGAAGTCAGGAAACGCAGCAATAACTGTACGAGTCTTCTGATCCAATGCCGATGTAACTTCAAGGGCTATCTTCATTATCTACCTCCGCAGGTAAGGGTTGTTAAAGAAAAGTTATGCGCCGGTACCAGTCTTAGTTACAGCACCGTCGATTGGGTACGTTACTGAGGCAGTAGCAAGATCGCCTACAGCACCAGCAACAGGTGTCCAAGAAACAGGAAGAACATTGAATGCGTACTGTGGGTTTGAAGACGAAGCAGAACCAGTTCCGTTTGGCTTGACTGTCATTGGTACTGAAGTACCAGCATTCCAAGCATCGTAGAACAACTTCTCAATCGTTGGGTAATCCTGATGCAGCTCAAGAGTGATGGAGTTGTCTGCAAGACCGGCAACACGAGTTACTGCACCAGACGAACCGAATGAAGTTGTAGCAACTTCTGCCTTTGACAGGTTCAGCGTTACTGATGCGACATAAGAGGTGATGTCCGTGTTCGCCGTGCCGAAGGTGACCGCTACGTTTGTGAGAACTTGCTTTGCCATATTTGATACTCCTGCCTCACGGCACTCGAAGATTAACTAATGAAACTATACACGCCAGCAGGACGACGAATCAACAGACTAAGCGTACACCACCACACGGAAGTCAACCATCAGGTAAGTCGCATCGTTCCCATCCATCGTGGAGATATTCGAGGCAGACTCAACCAACAGATTTGATACGACCCCACCCAAAGACCTGTCAGCCTCTAACGCTGCACGAACAGAAGTCGTACCCTCATAGGACAGAAACCCATCCAAAGCAGTCTGAGCTGTACGTTCCGCAGACCTACCCACAACAACAGACACCACGAAAATATGGGTCACCAACCCACCACGCATCGCCCCGTTATAGGTGATTGAATCCAACATAGGCCAAGCGAACGGAGCATTGATATTGTCCGGTTGCTGGGCGTAAGCCCGCAAACCAGGAATAGTTGCTAAAGCGTTAGCGAGACCAGTCTTGATGTCTGTGACTGAATAACTCATGCGTAAATCCGCATACGACGATACGGTTCAACCAACTGAGCCATATCAGGGTCAAGGTATCGAGATACACGAATCGCACCCAAGTCACCAAACCCAGCCACCCCAAGTGGCGAGTCGTAGCGTTTGAAGATGCGTGAAGCCTGAATGATCGTTGCCTGAGTTACTGGCTCAGGGATTGCAGGCCAACCGAAAACAGCAGTAACCTGAACCAAAGCCTGCTCACCATAGTTAGCGTTCACCGTTGGGAACAGGTAATCGCCAATAGCACGAATCTTGTCGTAACTCCATGTCAACCCGTCAAGGTTTCCGTTCAACGGTTCCAACTGGTAATCAGTTGCAGTCCATGTCACATCAAAGTTGCCATCAGCAAACGATGAAGTTCTCAACGTGATAGCCGTTCCAGCAATATCGTCAATGGAACAGTAGAAGGAATCTTCTGCTTGATACACACGGGTTGCTGTTCCAGCAGACCAGAAGCGACGGTTGCAATATCCGTCAATGAGGCGTGACGCTGCACCAACACAGTTATCAATCAGGTCGTCGTCAATGGTGTCAGCCGTACCAATGCGGAGAGCTGCCTTCGTTTGATTTCTGGTTGCGTATCCATTCGTAATGGTCATGGTGTTCCGATTCTAGTTGATTGACGCAGCACCACGATACTGCACACCCTCAAGCGAATAGTTCACAAACGGGTTCAACGAATACACCTGACAGGAATACACATCCCACAACCGTTGCTTCATCGCTCGAAGGTGTTGCTCATATAAAGCCCAATGCGACTCACCTGGAACATAACCATCAACCCTGTCACGCCCACCCAGCGAACCACAATCAGCCCCAACCAGCACAATGAACTTGGCTCCCATGTGCGCTGCAAGGTGCATCGCCCCATGAATCCCTGAAGACCCGATAACCAACTGGTCATACTCAACAGGCCAATCCTTGTCATGTGGGTTGAACGACACACCTGGTCTGCCGGTGCGGGTATGGAACGTCACGATCTTTGGCATGAAGCCTTGAAACTCTGCATCGGTTCCATGTTCACGTAATGGGGTGAAGACTGCGATTGATTCATCACGTCGAGCTTCTTGGATTGCGTCGCCGTGATAATGGCTGAAGCAGTAATAGTTTTTCATCCCGAAAACTGACCCAGAGAAATTGACTGTGATGCTGAGTTTGTCGTCAAAGAAATCTGGTGACAGATAGTCAAGCGTTGCGCCTGACCCGATGACATAAATTGTTTCTCCTTCGTGAAGAAGGTTGTAGTCCTCTAGTCCCATCCCAATTCCCTTCGTCGTGTTAAATCCCAATGACCTGCATCAGGTAAACCTGACTGCCATCGCATCGCATGAAGCGCACCATTGGCAGCAAAACTTTTCGCATTCTTTTCCTGTAGTTCTGGTGCAGATAAAAGAGTAGAAGAGTTGTCATGAATGACCCCAGCATCAGAAGTCCAGAACTCAACATTGAGGCGTTTAGCTCGTTCCTGAAAATCGTTATCCTCAAAATAGGCGGGAACATAACATTCCGAAAACAACCCAACTTTGGCAACAACCTCAGAACCAATCCATGCACAACACCAACCAGGTTGAGCTTCAGTCAATGTCACCGAATCAGGCTTGCAATCGTTGTAAAAAACTTCTAACTGACCTGGCTCAAAGAACGCATCAGAGTTCAGAATGATCCAACCGTCAGCGTGAGGTGTTGCTTTGATACCGATGTTCCATGATGGAGCAACACCAAGATTGGTGGGCATAGACCAGACGTGATAGTTCTTGACCATTCGACGGTCAATGACCCAAGGCCAATCATGCAACGTGGACTGTCCACCATTGTCAATGATGATGAGAGTTTCAACCGGATAGTCAATCGACCGAAGGCACCTGTCAAGCAGGTCATACCTGTTTAGGACGGGGATGATGATGACTGGCACCATTCCGACAACTCCTTCATGATTGGCTTCCAATGGCTCTCAAA
>Ga0247723_1001574_pt1 | contig 13213 bp, 18 predicted proteins | sample MSEWelMarce5H_FC_FD_189079 | JGI IMG/M metagenome (GOLD analysis project Ga0247723, IMG submission 189079) | Subsurface sediment microbial communities from gas well in West Virginia, United States - MSEEL Well Study Marcellus 5H_FC | ecosystem: Environmental > Terrestrial > Deep subsurface >...
CCCAACCAGGTCGCAACCTCGTTAGCCTCGAGCAGGCCATACGCGCCAACAACAGCACCCACAGCAATCAGCACACGGTAAATCCATGCGCGAACCGGCTCAGTAAAAACAGACTTCAACCAACTCATTTTTTCTCCTTACTTGATTTTCGATATTTGGTCAGACAAACGCACAACATCCTTCTGCAACGACACAACACGAGTTTGCGCCGACGCAACATCAGTCTCAGCAGTCACACAATCCGCCTGCGCTTTCACCACATCAGCGGTGGCTTTTTCCAACGCCAACTTGGCCTTGTTGAAAACATCAGTGAGTTTCGTGACCGACTGCACCAACTCGTCACGCACCTTGACCAGTGCAGGCAACTTGTCTTGCTCAATCTTCAACTGAGCCTCGGCAGCTTTCTTGCGTGCCGTCAACATGTCCAGCTTCTTTTGCTTCGCCGGACTTAAAACCGGCTTAGGCGGAACAGGCGGAACAGGCGGAACAGGCGGCTTAGGTGGTGCTGGCACAACCTTCTTAAAAGTTCCACCATTCAAACTAGCCTGCAACGCACGCACAGTCTGAGGGCCAAAACTGCCATCAGCAGGCACACCCAAAAAGCCTTGCAACGCCCGTGTCGTAGCTGGCCCCCACGAACCGTCAGCAGTCACACCAAGAAACGACTGCAAAGCGCGCGTACTATTAGGGCCAAAATCGCCGTCAGCAGTAACACCCAACGCGGTTTGCAACGCCCGTTTCGTCTGTGAACCAAAATCACCATCAACCGCAATGCCAGAAGGTGCTGAGTTGCCAAACCACGGCATCACATCCTCACGCACCCCATTAGGGTCAACAAGGTGAACATGAACATGAGGCCCTGTCGATGATCCTGCGCCTGGTGAGCCTGCCGCACCGCCCGTATACCCCAAAAGTTCGCCAGCCTTCACCGAACGGTTAGAACCGTTGAACCCTGAGCAATGCAAAAACTGCATCACATAGCCGGGAGAATCTGCAAGTGCGAGGCTAATAATGTATCCGCCCGAACCGTTGCCCGCCTCAAAACGAACCGACCCCGCAACAGGCGCATAAATAGGTGTGCCAACAGGTGTTGCAAAATCGACACCGCCCAACGAGCCGCGCGAACGGTGCGCCGCCCAATCATCACTGACACGATAGCCAGCAAAAGGGTTAGTCATAGCCATAGCAAAAGCCTCTCAATTAGTTAGTTACAAAAGTGACAAAGCTGGCAACAAAACCCAAAACCGCAATCACCGCAACAACCCACACAGTTGGATGAACGCGTGGCGGTTGCCGTTGCTCAAGCAACGCAAGTTTCGTTTCAATCTCGTTGATCCGTTTCCAATGCTGGTCACTCGTGCGCGACAAGTCCTCAAGTTTTTGCATCATGGCATCTTGCTTCGTCTCGAACCGGGCTATAGCAACAAGAATATCTTGAAGGGTTACATCAGCCATCACGACGCTCGCACGGGGTATGGGTTTGCATCTTTTACGGCTTGAACGGCGGCAAGCCACTGCTTTTCAGTCGCTTCACCACGCTGGTACTGCATAAAAATTGGGTCAGTAGTTTGCTGATATGCGAACTGTCTTGCAACAGTCACGGCATCATATTCGCGTTGATATGCACCAGCCGCCCAAGCTTCACGATCCGCAATCTGTTCAGGCGTCAGGGGAACTTCAATAATTTCAGTCACAGTAACTCCTATTGGTTGTATCCGAGAATTTGAACCGTGCCAGTGATGTTTCCAGCTGTTGGGAAAATAGTGAAACCGTCAAAAGAAAGTGTGTTGAGTTGGAACATAATTGAGCTATCCAGCACAAAAAAAGTTGTTGCGTCGCCACTGTTACCCTTGCCAAACAAACTCTTTCTGCCAACGACAGCGGGGTTCACTACATCACCAATCCACATAAGAAAAGTATTTGACTCAGCAGCATTCCATTGAAGCAAACCAGCCCCGGTGCCAGTGCCGTTATTTGTTTGTGTCGTGCCAGTTGACCTGTTATAAAACCAAGTTTGAACATAGTTGTTTGAAGTGTTATCCGTTCCAGCATTTCTGAAACGAAAACTTAACGAGGCCCCACCGGAAGTGTTTGGAACTCTAATGAGCATTCTGTAACTGTTGTAAGCAGAAGTAAAAACTCCATTCAAACTAACAGAAGTTGCTGTTGTAAAAGATACAAGACCCAATGCGTTTACTGTCGCGCTACCACCAGCAACAGCAACAGAAGTCGGTTGTACCGGAATAAGTCCGTCAACACGCGTTGTTGAATACCAACCGGCAGAATCACGCCCACCCGGAACAGCCGTAGAATATGCCGCATAATATGACTCTTGCAAACCAGTATCAGAACGAAACACAGTGTTACCAGCAACAGGTGACGGATACAGCGCGTCACGCGTAGCAGTACCGGCAACAATAGGCAACGAATCAACATTCACCCATGTTGCCGTACCCGTAGCCATTTGCACCGAGTTCACATTAGAAAGATAAGCAACCATTCCTTCAGTGGTTGCCGAACCAATAGCAGACCCGCGTGCAGCCGTACCCGCATAAACCTGCACAGCCTGATCCATCAAATAATTCTGCACATTAGTAGCCGTCAACACCTCACCAGGTGAAAACACTTTTCTGCCCAAGCCAGCCATCAGTTCTCCTTAAATCGTGTTCAGTCTACTTAAGACAAGTCAACCCAAGCGGTGCCATTCCACCGTTTTGCAATAGTCAAAGTTGTCCAAGACGAACCAGTCCACCGGCGACGGGTAGTCAAAAAAGTCCAAGACGAACCATTCCACCGACGACCCTTCGGAAATGTCGTCAAAGCAAGACTTCCAGACAAAGAAGCCGAACCCAAGCTACCTGCATTATCCGTAGCACTTGCCGAAACAGAAATTGTTTTAGAACCATCAGCGTTATGCGTGATTGTGGTCGTATTACTTGCAATTGTTGGAGTGTTATTAGAACGAAAATCGTAGTTCCATAAACCGTTGTAAGGTGTGCCGCCAATATTGACCGAATAAGTGCTAACGAAATCTAGTCCGAAAGACGCGCTGTTACCAACAAGGCGCAATGTCCAACTAACCACAGAAGTGTTCGCACCAGGATTAGTTGATGTTTCAGAATAATCCAAATAAAGCGTTACCGCCGGGCGGCCACTAAAACTGCCGCTAGATGTAGCCATTAATAAAACCAAAGATCGTCAGTTGCCAAAGCTGTTGGCGTGCCAGCCTGAACAAAAATAGTCCGGTTACTAATTTTGTTTGCGCTAACTGCTGTCCCAGCTGTTGCCGCCGTTCCAGCTGAAGTCGCATAGAAAGCCGTACCAACAGCCTCAGTGGGAATGTTCACCCAAGCGGTTCCCGAGTAATGCCACAACGAATTTGAATCCGAAAGATAAGTAACCATTCCCTCAGAAGGTGACGCAATACCAGCGGTACGAGCCGCGCCAGAAGCAAACACCATTGTCACCTGATCAGCCAAATAGCCGTTCAAATCAACAGCCGTCAAAACATCATCAGTTGCCCATATTTTGTTGCCCAAGCCTGCCATTTTTTCTCCTTAGAATCCAAGCGCGTTTACATCAAGAATACCGAAACCAACATCATCCAAAACAAGAAACGAATACTGCAACGAAGAAACACCAAAAGTGATTTGGTGACTTCCCGGCCTCACATCATGGTTGATAGAAATAACCTGACCATAACGAAAAATAGCTGAGCCAATCTGGTTAGGCGTAAAAGTAATGTCAATAATATCGCCAAGCTCAATCGCCAAAACACTTAGAGACTGCTCGCCCGTCAACCCGTCAAGCACAACCACAATCGAATCGAAACGATATTCAGGCTCGGCATACTTGTTCACCCAATATTGAGCAAGATTCTCCGTGGCAACAAAAGTATTCAACAAAGTGTCAACGCTCGTTGCAGCAATCCCATACTTGTCTTGAGACACAATGTTGTTTGCAACAGCAGTGCCAGCAGGCGAAATTGACTCCACCTGGTTATAAAGCAAGTCGGTGCCATAATTCACTGATGTTGCCGAGTAAGGAATGCCTGTGCCATCATCTGAAAACGATGCAACAACACCAGTCGAGTCAATAGTCTTGTTCCCATTGATGAAGTTGACAAAACCGTTTTTGCCAATGAACAACTGCCCCTGCTCTGACGCTTCAACCTGAATTAGATAATCGAGCACGCCGCCCTCAAAAACATCCGCCCCGAGCGTTTGCGCCCCAGTCTCAATGCTGCGATCCGCCACAGGCCACCCCACCGAAGGCTGAGACAAAACCGCGTCAACACGCGCACCTGTCGTTTGTACCGTCGCAGTTCCCGCAGTCACAGACTGTTGAGCAAACAAAGTAAAAGCGTCAGCAGCTTTCACAGACGCTTTGGACTCACCCGAGGTCGAATACTCAAAATCCCAATCCTCAATAACACCCGTAAACTGCACGATGCCACCCGTAATGATGCGGATCGCGCGCCGAGGAATAATGTTGCCGTCATAAGGGCTTGCAGTGTTCAACGGATCAAACAAACGCGTCTCATTGTTCAACACCACAGACAACTGACCGGCAGAAAACCTGTCAAGCTCACGGTTGCGCCCACGCTTCACAGAAGCCGACACAACCGACTCAGTAATATCAATCCAAATCGGGCCAGCCACACGATAGGTTGCGCCACCCACCACGCCTCGAACCGGATCACCAACACGAAAATATGGCGCGTCACCAGTGGTGAGAAGGAATGAAACTTCAACAGTGGTTGCAACAGACATTATGCCCCCACAAACACTGCACCCGAAGTGCGCTCATACCTCTTGATAGCGTTCACAATGATTTCACCAACAGACGCGTCAGCCTTCAAAGTTGAAATGTTGATGTTGTAAACAGCACCGCCACCCTTTCCGCCCATCATCGAACCCAACCGATTTAACGGAATCACAGCTTCAGGCTGACCAGCCTCACCAATTGTTGCAAGCGTTCCACCAGGTCGGGGCATCACAATACCACCCGTAGCCAGCTTCACACCCGGTACGCCTGCACCTGTCGCAAAGTTCATGTTGCCATTTACGCTGAGGCTGCGCCCGTCATACCCAAACAGCTCTGCCAACCAACTGACAGCCCTAGAAATGCCATCAATAAACGGTTTGAGCATGGTGTCAACAAACCACTTCAAAATATCGCCAAAGCCCTGAATAAGCGGAACAGCCAAAGGCAACAACGAAACAAGCATCTCAGACAAAGGCTCAATGATTGCAATAAAAACTTCCATAAGCGCAGGGCCGACTTCCTCAATAATCGGCAAGAAAGCGTCAATGAGTGCAAACACAATCGGAACAAGCGCAGTAATAATGTTGAGCAGCGGTGGCAACATCCGTTCAATCAACGGCGCAAACGCCTCAACAAGTCGCACCAGAATCGGCACAAGCGGAATGAAAATAGCCATCAGCAAATCCATCAGTGGCGGCAACAATTTTTCAATAAGGCTCACCAGCGGTGGCAGGATGCCCTCAAGCAACGGAACAAACGCCGCAACAAGCTGACCGACGAGTGGCGCGAGCATGGTGATAATGTCCAACAGCGGTGGCAACAAAACCATAATCAAATCCATGAACGGATCAAGCAACGGCACAATCACATCAATAAGCGTGCCAAATGCCATTGTCAAAGCTTCAATGAAAGTTGCAAACGCTGGTGACGATGTGAGGGACTCCACAAAAGTTGCCAACACCGGCACAAGTTTCTCAACCGCTGGCAACATTGCCATTCCAACAGTCTCTTGCAGATTCTCAAAAATAACTTTGAGCCGGTCAAACGGTGAAGCCATCGCCTCAGCCATGCCCGAATACTTAGTACCAAGCGTGTCAATGAGATACTGTTGCGCGCCAATCTCATCATTAGTGTCAAGCATCGCCTGATAGGTGGCCTTCTGCTCATCACTGAACACCACACCCTGGCGAACAAGTTTTGACATGGCAGTCTCGGCATCACCGGCGATTTTGACGAAAGCCGAGCCGATACTCCCAATATCGCGCCCCGTACCGGCAGCCACATCCGCCGCAACCGTCGCAAGATTCGCAATACCGTCAGTACCCAACTGAGCCAACTGAGGAACAGCCAGCCAAGTTTTCTCCATCGACAACAAAACCTCGTCATCAATACCAGTCAACTCGGCAAGCTTCTTTGCGTGATCCTCGAGCGCGCCCGTGGCCACAGCAATATCCGCCGCACTCGAACCAAACACGCCAGCGTTAATTGCCGCCTGCTCAAGCCCCTTGCTTACCTTCCAAGACTCGTCAGCCGCCCTCAAAGACGATGCCGCAAAAACAACCGCCCCGGCGCTCGCCGCAGCAAACGCGCCAGCAAGCACGCCCCCAACACCCTTAGCAAACCCGCTCAGTCGGTCAAGACTATTCGAAGCGTCTCTAACACCAGTGTTGTCAAACTTAGAAACAATAGGTATCCGTAATGGCACGCCGTCACCTCAATTCTTGGTTCACACGGTCAAGCCACTTCTCAGTAAGTGACTCAGCCAACTTGTAAATGGAATCCTTAAACGGCATGAACGCCTTGTAAACATAACGCCCACCCTTTTGCCAACCGGGAACACGAATATTCAGCATCCCCACAAACCACGGGCCACGCGCATCAGTAGGCGAACCGTTAGGATTTTTTGAACCGGCAAACTCTGAAATGTACATACCGCGAGCATTACGCCCGGCATCAACATTGATTGTCACCAGATCGCCCCAACCGAAACGCTGCCTACCAGGTCGGGCGGAAATGGTTGCCTTGACATTTCCCCACTGTGTTGCGCCCCTGTGGTTCGTCATGCCCGAAAGTGGTGCACCGTTACTGTTAGCCGACTCAGCAATTTTCCGGGCAGTACCACCAATGCCGGTGCGCATTGAACGCCCCAAATCATTCAACAACTCTTTGTCAACGCGGCGCAAAATCTTCGCCACCATCGCCAAATCTTGCGCGTTCACCTCAGCACGCATCTGAACCGTCATGGCTCAAGTCTACTGAGCACCCTGTTCCCGAGTGCGCGACACCGCGACAAGATACCGTTGCATAGTCCACAACATTCGAGGCTCAAGTTCCATCAACTCTCGTGGCGAAATCTTGAATTCATGTGAGAGCTGTGCAAGTGTCCAATGCAAACTCCACGCCCCGAGAGGTTCTATTTTTTTGAACTGTTGCCTTCTTTGACAAGCTGGATGGTTTCCACCCACGGCTCAAACTCCAGCTCAGTATTCTTTGTGCGCTTCTCAACCGAATACGCCAGAAAGAAAAGGTGCGTCAGCTTAGGCTTAGCTACGCCTGCAATGCTCATGTCAAAGTGAGCTTCAAAGCGCATCAAATCAACAGCGATGGCACTAACCGTTTTGGCAGTACCATCGCTGAAGATGATTTCAAGATCAATAGGGTTCATGCCCCTATCTTATAGTGTTACGCGGTTGCGCGTGCAAACGCACCAGCGGCAGCCCATGTGGTTGAGAAGGTGAGCAGGTCACCAACCGAACCGGCAACAGGCGAATAACCGCTGAGAACCACAGGGCAAGTCCAGCGAGGGTTCGAGGCACCAATGGCTGTGCCATTCGGCATCACCGTAACAGTGCCGACAGCACCCCATGCGCTCGAGAGAGTAGCGTCAACTGAAGAGCTGAAATCTTGGTGCCAGTCAAGCGTGACCGAACCATCTTTCAGGCCAACGGTGCGCGTGCGCCAACCCGTCGCACCAAAAGCGGTGGTTTCGATTTCGTCAGCCGACTGCTCAATGGTTACGGCCGCGATGTGGTCACTGAAGTCAGTACCGTTGACGGTTACGACACAGTTGGTGAAGACCTGTTTAGGCATGTTCTGTTTCTCCTAGTTTCCGTAAACGGTGACAGTGAAATCTGCCGCCAAATAAGTTATATCCCCTATTGTGACACTGCCAACATTGCTCATGCCCTCGACACGACAATCAAACGCAGAACCGCCCAACGAGCGTTCAGACTCAATCGCCGTCTTGATAGAACCAGTGCCAGGCGAAATGTATGCGTCAAGTGTGCGCTGTGCAGTGCGCTCAGAAATGCGCCCAACAATCACGGTCACCATGAAGCTATAAGTTGTGAGGCCACCACGCAATGCGCCGTCATATTCAACCGTTTGCAACGAAATAACCGCCACAGGTGGGTTCACCTGATCGGGTATTGTTTCCGCAACTCGAAGCCCACGAATAGTGCCGAGGTTATCGCCAAGCCCCTTGCGGATAAGTGCGATGCTCAAGCTACGCTCACCTTTTGATACGGCGCAAGCAACGCCTGAATGTCTGAGTCAATACGGCTAATGCGGATGACTCCCAAATCTCCCATGCCCAAAACGCCCGTTGGGCTATCAAAACGCTTAAACAAACGCTGAGAAAGAATGACACAAGCGAGGCGCACATCAACCGGCACCGCCGACCACCCAAACAGGCCAGCAATCTGCACAGTCACATTAGGCATGATGGGAAAAGTGAAATTGCCGATAGCCCGCACACGAGTGTACGGCTGAGTAAGTCCGCCCACAATGCCATTCGTCGGTTCGAGCTGGTAGTCAGCCGCGCCCCAAGTTGTATCCCACGCCGTCTGAGCCGTTGTCTTAAGCGTAGTCAAAGAAATAAGGTCGTCAATCTCGAGCAAAAAGTTGCTGTCACAACGGTAAGTGCGCGTTGCCGTAGTCGGATAAAACACGCGCTGGCAGTAAGAATCAATCTCGCGCGAAGCCGCCTCAATGCTCATCTCGATGAGGCTATCGTCTACCGCGTCAGTAATCCGAAGCGCGTCTTTGACCTGCTGAAGCGTTGCATAGCCATTACTAATCATGAGGCTATTTTAGGCGCGCCTTCAACGCTGTGGTGCTTATCCCCACCGTATAAGGCAAAAAGACTAAAGCGATATTGCGCCGTTCCAAATACTCGCGCGTCAACCCCGTCTGCTTCAAATAGTCTTTACCCAACCAGTCAGAACCGACCACCAGCAAGTCAGGCTTCACCTCATCAATCAACACTTTGCAATCCTCATTGCCCTTATTGATTAGCACATCATCAACCCACCGGATAGCCCGCAACATTTCAAGGCGTTCCACAAGACTCATCACCGGATACTCGCCCTTATAGCGTTTTATAAAATCGTCAGTGTTTACACCAACCGAAACATGAGCCCGATCCCCACCCAACTCCACACAGCGTTCAAGAAGTGCAACATGACCGGGATGCAACAAATCAAAAGTGCCAATCGTCAAAACCTTCATCGCCAAGTGCCTTTCCACTTTCTAAAGTAGTCGTTTTCAAGCACCAAGTTGTTACGCCCAAACCGTTCACGCTGAACGCCCTCAGAATCACGCAACTCAGGGAACAACACCGGCACGCCGCCAGCCCGGTCAGAATAGTCACGAGTCCACATAATCTCGTTAGCGATAGAACTCATCTTGTCGGCAACAACAGGCCAACCAATCATCTTGTCCAAAGTCTTGCGCTCATACACGCCCATATAAGACCCGTAAACGCTCGGGTCACCTAGCAGGGCAACCGAGCCGGGAAACTCTGCCAGTCTGCCCCAAAAGCCCTTAGACAACACCTCAGCCGAGTCTTGCAAAAAAAGCCAACGGTCAAGTGTGGTGTTTTCATAAACCCATTGCAGTTTGCCCAGCTCAAAACCGCCCTCGAGGGAAACCACCAAAGCGTCAGCACCGTCAAGACTTGCCAAACACTGTGCAACCCAATGCTCACGCCCCGGCGCGGTTGCGATGACCGTTGTCAATCCCATGACAGCTCGCGGCGCAAAGTCAAATCCCACTCGCCACCAGTCATCACCTGATTTGCCTCGCGCGCCCGATGCGTCTCACTGTTGACTTTGAAGCTCTTGTGATTCTGAATGTCAAAACCTGACTTCAGTGTTGATGAGTTGTCGTGATCCACGAGCGCGTTGACCATCTCCATGTCAAAGCCCTGAGCCATTACGCGCCGTTCCATGTCGTTATCTTCAAAATACGCTGGATGAAACAGCTCAGAAAACAGCCCAACCTTTTTGACAACATCCTCACCAATAGCGAACGCCGCCCACTTAGGTTGCACCGCAAAAAACTGCAACGCATCAGAACGCAAACTGTTAGCCATCGTCTCGAGTGCGCCCGGCCTAAAAACAATGTCATCATTCACAATCACCCAAGACGGCGCAAACGGCGAACACTTCATAATCAGATTCCACGAACCAGCCACACCAAGATTCTGAGGCAACCGGATATGGTGCAACCGTTCTACCAGCGCGAGCTTGGTCGGTTCCCACCCATCAGGCTTGTTATCCACCACAATCAAATCTTGCACCGGATAGTCAATGCTCGACAACATTCGGTCACACAAATCGTGCCTGGTCAAAGTTGGCACACCAATCAACGGAATCATGCAAAATACCCTTTCAAAAACGGTAGCCACTTCTCAGCAAAAACTAGGTCAGCGTCAAACTGTTGAGCAAACTCGCGTGCCGTCTCAGAGTGACCGCCACCCTGCTCATACGCCATTTGTAACGCCGTGAAAACGGATTGAATCAACGGCACTTGTGAAACCGCTTTCATCTGCTCATTCCACCACGGTTGACCCTCAACCAGCCACGAATCTTCCGAAGCCAAATCTGGTGATGCCGCCCACGATGAGGTGATAACCCTTGTGCCACAGGCTTGCGCCTCGAGCGCAGTCAAACCGAAACCCTCCCCCATGCTCGGGTGCAACAACACATCAAACGACGAATACAGTGCCGCCATGTCGCGGTCATCGTACCCAAGACGGTGTTGCACCGGATCGGGAAAAATGATTTTGCCCGGTTCGATGTTGTAGGCCTTAGCCAGCATAGGCAAAGTGAAACCGCCCATGATTGCGCCCGGCTCAGCGTGAACATACAAAACCGCGTCATCATGGATTTTGCTGAACAAAGAAAACGCTGCGAACGATTCACTGAAACTCTTGCGATGCACCATGCCGTTGGCTTTGTTTGCACTGACCATGCCGACCAAAAAAACATCTTGCCGGTTGCCTAAAATGTATTCGCGCCCGGTCATGTCCACAAGGTTCATGCGCTCAGTTGGTTTGTAGGTGTGCAAGTCGATGGCGTGCGGAATGTAAACAGACTCGATGCCAGCCTGTTCGAGCTGGCGTTGCCCATGTGGGGCCATCGTCACAGCGGTCACATTGTCTCGGCGCAAAAACTGTGCCACGGCTGGTGGCAACGAAACATGATCGAGCGGTGTCCAACTGATGATTGGGATTGGTTCACCATCAGTCTTGAACGAGTCGGCCAACTGCTCGTACACCCACACATCGTACAAAGTCATTAGCGCCGTTTTGTTGCTGGTGCTTTTGTCGAAGTGTGAAAACCATTGTGGGATAACATCCGCCGAATACGGGTGAAAGCCTTTGGGGTAGTGCGGAATCTGATGCTTGCCCACTTTGACTGTTTCAATGTTGCCCTCGAGTCCATAGTTGGAGAAGCTGGCAACTTTCATGCCGTGACGCAGACACCGTTCCAAAAACTGTGCGCCTTGTGTGCCGTACCCTGTTGGCAGTCCCGGCGAGTTTGATGCCAGCGCGAGTGCGCCGTTGACTTTTTCGTATTCCTTACCCATGACTCAAGCCTACACAAAAGAAAATCCCCCACCTTGTTAGGTGAGGGAATCTCTTGAGTGCTTATTATGCGTTTACGAGCAAGCCTTCTTCAGTCATCATCTGGCGGATTGCCTGATCTGCGAACTCGGCAACATAAAGGCGATACTTGCCCATGTTCGACTCAAACTCAACTGTCGATGCGTTGGGGCCGACATAAGCCAAAAGGCCGATGCAGGTGTCGTTGTGAACTACGCGAAACCAGCGGTTGCGCTTGTTGATTGCTTCGAGTTCTACTGTGACATTTTCAGTGATGTTCATTTTGTTTCCCTTCCGAGGAGTTTTGCTTACAAGATAAATCTAGCACAGTTTGTATTACAAATAGCAACTTATTTGCAAAGATTTTTTCACCAATATTTAGGCAAAGAAAATCCCCCACCCAAACGGGCAGGGGACTCTCTTACGCCACTTAGGAAGTAGTGAGGTACTTCACAGCACCGCTGGACTTGAGACCAGCAGCGAAACGCAGGCTGGTACGGTACGCCGTCACATCCTGGTTGAAGTAAGCGTCAGTGCTCGTAGCAACATCAACAGGCGTGTGCGTGATCGCAACAGCCTTGAAGTCACCAAACAGAACCGACTTGACACCCGAACCAACAGCCGACATCGAAGGGTTCTCGTAAACCGGGAAACCAGCGAAGGTGTCAGGAACACCCTGCCCCACCGTGTAAAGGTAGTTTCCAGCCGAATCCTTCAGCTTGCGGATAGCACCAAGCGTTGAACCTGCCGCCATGTATCCAGCCGCCGGGCGGTAACCGCCGTCAATGCTGTATGCAAGGTCAATCAGTGCGTCACCCGTGAGAACAGCCGAACCGGATGCAACACCCGAACCTGCCGCGCCAACAACCGTTGAGGTCGCAGTTCCGTTGATGTAAGTTCCGATAGCGTTTCCGGCCTGCTCGGCAATCGCGCCAACAATGTCAAAGCCAGCGTCAGCGATCAGTTCGTTCGTGATGAGCGAAAGGAACGCACCCTTGACAGGCGAGAGCAGGATTGAGCTGAAGGTTGGCTCAGACTGTGCAATAGCAGAACCGGCGGTGGTAGCCGTTGCGGTGCTGTAAGCAGTCATAACCGGCAGGCGCAGGTCGTTGCCCGAGTTGCGAACAATCACATCAGCAACATCAAGGAACGGCCCAACCTTGCGGGCAATCATCCAGAGACGGTTGTAGAAATCAACCGGCACAGTGTCAGTCGAGTTGACAAGCGTTGCACGCTTCTCGAACAGGTGCGAACGAATCTCACCCGTAGCCATAGCGCGGAAAATGTCAGCCTCAGAACGAGCCTCAACAATCTGAGGAACGAACGAACCGGCAGCCTGCTCAGCCTCAGCGCGGCGAACCTCAGTGCGCTCAGCAACGGCAATGGAACGCTGTGCATCTTCGATGGCCGACTCGATGCGGTCAATCGTCTGGTTTTCTTCAGCGGTCAGGCCACGCTTCTCAGCCTCAGCACCATCAATGATGGAACGGATCTGGTGAACGAGGTTTGCCTTGACCTCTGACTGTGACTTGATGAACTCACTCATCATAAACTCCA
>Ga0247723_1001575_pt1 | contig 13206 bp, 14 predicted proteins | sample MSEWelMarce5H_FC_FD_189079 | JGI IMG/M metagenome (GOLD analysis project Ga0247723, IMG submission 189079) | Subsurface sediment microbial communities from gas well in West Virginia, United States - MSEEL Well Study Marcellus 5H_FC | ecosystem: Environmental > Terrestrial > Deep subsurface >...
GATATTATTAAATTGAAAGAAAAAGCAACAAAAGAAAGTGGATATAACTATGAAATATGGTGTTTTGATTGTAATGGAAATAAACAAATTATTAACTCCGAATTGATATAACAATTCAAGCGCCCTGTGCCAAATACGCGTTGACGACTTCCACGAATGCCGACGCCGGTTTCTTCTGACCTGCTGAAGCGTAATACCAATAGACGCTATTATGCGCTGTCTCTAAACGGCTGACGACGAGCCCAGCCTGTGAACTGTAAATATCTCTCAATGCTTCTTTAATATTAAATGGCGCATTCCCAAGAAGATTCTTAATGACACTTTCCATTTGTTCTATTTGGAGACTATCTATAGGGCTGATTGAGGGAAAGAAATAGGTATGTGGTTTGATTGGACTGCCAGCTAAGGCCGAGCTTTGTCCGAGAACACTATAGAGGATAAATGTCATGAGGGGATTGGTGCGCTGGAGGAGTTTCTGGAAAAAGACGGCGGGTATTCGCACATCAGGGGTGGCACATACGAGGTATGGCACGCGCTGGTTCTGTAGAATGGCTAGGACAATGGACCAGTCATGTTCGCCGGCGGGTCTATAGACAATGTCCCACGCATCTACAACATTCCATGCTTGCGATGCATGTTGGCCGGCAAGTAATATTTTGCGTTGGATTGGGGGACTTTCTGTATAGATTTGTTCGGCGAAACCTGGGGCATGTGCCGGCGCGCCGTCTTTTAAATACCATATAGAGACAGTTCCACGCAAGTTTGCCTCAAATGCTTCTAGGCTTACAAGTGAACGGTCCATGGGAGATACACTACCTCACTTCGTTAGGATGGTTTTAGACCAACAGGATGTGTTGTTTGGATTTTTTAGATGGTCTAATTAGATGGAGTGGTTCAAAATCGTCTTTGTGGCGTTTCTTTATTTTCTTGTGGATTTCTTCTGGGCAAAGGCGACAGGTCTTGACTTTTATGCCGAGGTGAAAGAGCGCGTTCCTGTCATACCTGTATTAGTTCAACTCTTGTTTTATTATTTTGTCGTCTACGGTGTTATCTTCCGTGATAGTGGGTTCTTCACGTCCATTTTCTACACATTTGTCAGCTTGCTGTTATACGGCTTCGTCATTCGGTTATAAAAGGGTCACTTTCTTTAAATAGTCTCTATGTAAACATTACATACACATTGCGATGTATGTCCAAAGTTGGGCCGGCTGAAATATTTTTGTAAAAAGTTTGGCTGCCAGATTTTTTTTTGGATTTTGGAATGTGCGAACATAGACATCGCAATGTTCATGTAATGTTTGGACATTAGCCCTACCTAAAGCCCTCCTCCAGAAAAATCCCTCTCCCCCACAGTAGGAAATGGACTTCTGGAAAAAAATCGCAATTGCGGCACTAGTAATCTTCTTAATTGACCTCGTCTGGCTCGGTCTAATCGGCACATCCTATAATGCTGTCGTGGAAAGCGTTCAGGGTGGTCGCCCGCTCCGTGCTAGGCTCTGGGCTGGCGCTGTCGTCTATGTAGCTCTGGCATTCTTACTGTTAAAGGAGGGCACGGCATGGGAAGCATTTAGCACCGGCGTGGCATCATATGCGGTCTACGACTTTACTGTCATGGCTCTCTTTAAGGATTATCCGGTTTGGATAGGCGCAGCCGACACTGTCTGGGGCGGTGTCTTGTTCTTAGCATCTCACACTGTTCTGAAAAAATTGGGCGGATTTTACTAGGTCTGGAAACCAGATATACACTATAGGAAATAATGGAGAAGGGAAGTCCAAAGACGGAATTGGAGCCACATCCTAAGCCGGCCGATTATGAGGAGTTTCTTGCCTCATTGACGGCCGTAGAGCATGAACTACATGAAATGGGCCAGGAAAAGCTCGGTTCCAGCTACTTCGTTGAGCGCACAAGGTCTTATAAGAAATGGATTGCCTCAAGGGAGGCAAACTCTAAGGAAGCAAAGTCAAAGTAAACACTATAGAGAATAGTCTGAGATTATTTTTTATAGTTCGCCAGTTAGATATGAGCGCGGACATATACGACCTACCAGTCTATGTAATAAATCTGGACCGTCGCACAGACCGTTGGCGTCAGTTCCAGGACTTGAGTGGGGTCCGCGCATTCAAGCACATCAAGCGTTGGTCAGCAACCGACGGAAAAACACTGGACCTTTCAGGCGACAGCCGTATTAGTCTCCACACACGCTATAACATAGGTCGCAACATGCGTCGCTCACATCACGAAATAAACACGGCCGGTGCCATTGGCGCATCCTTTAGCCACTATAGGGTGTGGCGTGATTTATTGGACGGCAGTGCTCCTGGATGTATTGTATTTGAAGACGATGTCTATTTGGACCCCGAAATTCTGGGTCGTATGCGCACCGCTTTTAGCCACGCACCAGCATGTGATATGTTCCTCTTTGGAAACCACGCCTGGAATTACAAGGACACCGCTTATGAAGATGCCGGCCCTTACCGTAAAGTCCTGGAGTTCAACGGAGCACATGCCTATTATGTCAGTCGTGCCTTTGCCGAGGTCCTTTGTGCTCATTTCTTCCCTATAGAGCAACATGTGGAATTCTACATTTATTTAACGGCCTCAGCCCATGACCGTCTTATACTTCGTCATAAGGCACTTCGTGTCAGTTATCTTAGTGAAGTCGCCGGCGACATGGATAGCGATACATTTGTATCTATGAAGACATGTCCGCTATGTTCCGTCCCAGATGACATGGGCGCAGGGGTCTATATGTCGGCCGCCAAAGTCCGAGAAGTTTCCGTTAGCGTTGCTGTTCTTCTTGCTTGTACAGTCGGTTATATAATAGGTAGAAAGGCCTAAGGGGTGCTTATATAAACACTGTAGGGAATTGAGTAAAAAAATGAGAATTGGAGGATGTGGTATGTTTATATACAATTTAAAGATGCTCTGGGACTGTGAGGAAAAGCGGGAACTTTTTCAGTATTTACATCAGTTGAGTGCGGAGCGCCTATTGGACAGTTTTGATACGATGGACATTTACAGAGAGATTATGCGCCGCGAGGGCAATCGCATGTATGGGTGGAATGCGTATATGTTGGCGGCGGAGTTTTATGGTGAGATGGCGAATTACAGCACGAGCGACATTAAGATGTTGCGCCGGCTCAGTATGTGAGGGGGGGTCGCCGATTAACTGTCTATAATGTCTTCTTCAGGGAAACCTTCTATAAATTCTCTTATTTTACGGGCAATACTTGGGCCAATGTTCTGAGGAGGCGCGTCAATTACGGACCAATAGCTATAGACAATGCTAATTGCTCTTCTATAGGCATCTTTCTTATGACGGTTGGTCGTCGCGTCCATACAGCGATATAGGAAATTTATGATGCGCTGATTTTCAGGAATATGTGTCTGGAGTTTTTCCGTGTCTTCCATTTTGGTCTAACTTTACAATTGATTAATCTGTTCAACAGCTAAATCAATTTTCCTCGGCTTTTTCTGCCTTTTTCCTATTTTCTTCCAAGGCCCAGTGCTGGCGACATAGTGGCTCCGCCTTATATACATCGCGTCCACAACGCCGTCCATTTTGATAAGTGTGGTCGCATGTATAGATATACATTGAGCCTTTTCGTCTCTTATTTGCGAGCCATTCTTTTGATGCGTCGGCAAAATCTATAGGTCTGTGGTCCATGTAGCATAATAGAGTGTGTCTGGTTTAGACCTGTGGGCACCCCTTACACGCTCATCTTACCCTTGAGTGTTCCATGGTGGAAGTAGCCGACAACATCAAAATCATCTATAGTGAGTTCGTCTACAGTCTTTGACCCCACCTCTGGGCTAATGACCAAGACCGGTTCCAAGCATGGCTGACGACAAAGCTGCGTCATCACTTGTCCCATGTGGTCCCTATAAATATGTGTGTCGCCGGTGCTAATGACGAGTTCGCGTGGCGTCATACCGCACATGGCGGCGAAGATGTAGGTCAGTGTCGCATAGGACATAATGTTGAAGGGGAGACCTAGGAATACGTCCACCGACCGTTGATACATATGACACGATAGATGGCGCACACCGGCCTCGTCCACATCTACATAGAACTGGGCCGACACATGACATGGTGGCAAGGCCATAGAACCAAGGGCGGCAGGGTTCCAGGCGGTCATGTATATGCGGCGCGACAACGGGTCTTCGCGCAACTGTCTTAACACCTCAGCCACCTGGTCATATCCTATAGTGATATCGTAGGTATCTTTACAGGTCTTATATTCCCCATTGAAGTGTCTCCATTGGAATCCATAGCCGGCGCCAATATCACCTTCAGGAAGATGGCCGAGACCACGTCCGTCCAAGAATTCGCGGCTGGTATTGCCGTCCCAAATGCCGACGCCCTGACTTTTGAGAATGCTGGCGTCCGTTTGCCCCTTGAGGAACCAAAGGAGTTCCTTGATTACGGATTTCCAAGGAACATACTTTGTAGTGAGGAGGGGAATTGCGCCGTCCAGATTAAAGCGCATTTGTTGGGCAAATACGCTGACAGTTCCTGTTCCAGTGCGGTCTTGGCGAATATTTCCGTTGCGTAATATGACTTCCAGGAGTTCCTTATAGACGATGTCAGCACATTCTTTGGCAGGTCTAAGGATGTCATATGCTTTTGGTTCGTATGTAATGTATTGATAATGGCATTTCTCGGTCTCGGACCAATGTTTTTCACTATAGGATGTGATTTTGTAATTTGGTGGGTGATGGAAGAAGACTGTTCCTGGTTCTTCTTTGAGGACGGTGTCAATGTGAGTAATATGGAGTTTTGAAGGCCGTGGGAGCCATGATGTGGTATTGAACAGGTCGTATGTCTTTGCGCCGCCAATGATAAATGTTTTGCGGTCTGAACCGTATTTGCGAATGACTTCAGGAATGTCTTTAATGTCATAGACGACGACAACGCCAGGGTCAACTGGTTCATGTTCGCCGTTTGAGATGACAATATTTATGCGACCAGTGAGTGGTTTTGCGCCGGCTGGTAGGGATTTCCAAGTGTTATAGCCCATGAGGACATTGTGGCCGAGAGTGAGTTGGCGAAAGTGGGCGAGGTCTTCTGGAATGTGCCAAGGTAAGGCGGCAGAGCCTTCGCCTTCGGCTAACCCTATCACATTATTACGGCTGACCGCGGCGATTAATTCAATAGTTTGCGTGTATCTTTCCATTTTACTGAACCTTGTATAAGTATTACGCTTAATATTTAGACCAGGTAGACCAAAAATTGAAGTCAATTTTTGTGAAGCAGAAAGGCATCAACCCAACCAAAGATGTCCTACAGGTGTTCTGCGCGCTATGTTCCAAATGACCGCATGGCCCGTGAGAAGGGCATGCATCAATACATCCTCTTTGGGAATGGCAAGACACGGTGTTATTTGGAGCATTGTTGTCCAAATACAGTGGAGGAACAGGGTGCCTATTGTAATCAGCACATGACTCGTTTTCATCCGAAGTATGCCCACTCCAAGCTCTGCCAATGGAACTTCTCCTTCAAACATGGCTCAATAAAGGACCCCTATAATGAGGCCAGTCAGCTCTATGGTTCGCCCTGGTATGAGAAGTGGTATAGGGTCTACGGCGCGCCAAACGCGGACGATTTAAAAATCGCCCAGGAACATCAGGAGGCTGTCCGTCAGATAGCAGAAGCGATGCCACAAATAAAAATAACAGATTACATGCCTGCGTCGTCATCAGTTCCATCAACACCACGGAGCACTACAGGGCCAAAGACGAAACGAAAGGTGGCGGCCAAAAAGAAGGACGACGCAGATTCAACACATAGTTCATCCATATCGTCCAATTCCATATTATGCCGACCGGTATTTAGCGCAAGGGGACCAATAAGATTCTATGAATCCACCGACTCACCTTTGGAAGTGACCGACATCATCTATATTGATAGGCTATAGGTAAGGTTTATTGAAACTGAGTAAGGAAAGCATCCATTCCACAACCGAAGTAATAGAGCAAGTAGAACCAGAACTTCTCCTCCTCTAGTGTCAGATTCGTTGGGACAATGTGGACATCTCCAGGATATTTGAGGGCAATATTATTAAAGACATTTTGGTCTTTTCCAACAAACATATTTTTTTCCACGAAAATTTTCAACATTTCCATATAATGTTCATCCCATTTTTTCCAGGCGTCCAATCCACCGGCCAAGATGCCGCCGCCATTCAGGTTACGCCCAATAAAGTTCACAACACCATTTTTAGAAAATGTGTCGTGGTCTTCCTTTCTAAATCTATTAATTGCGAGCAATGTGATTTTATCGGCGAGCATACGGTTTCCCTTTCCTGGCATTGTTTTAATCCAGCTAGCAACGGTCGGATTTCTACATACACCTGCGTCACACCACATAAATTTGCGATGACCAAAAGGATTAGCTCGTATAGTGCGTTGGACAAAATCATTCTTTTGATACCATATCATATATAGTTCAGGGCTATGGTATTTCTCATGGTCCTTCTCATATTGGGCTTCCCAGAAACCCGCCGGCCAGTCTTTGACTGCGCTCCAGTCTGATTGAGGAACCACGCAAATACGTGTGCGGTCGGCCATTTGCGCGCGCATATTTTTGAAAATGGGGGCATATTTTTCTTCGGTATAAATGACCATATGTCCTTGGTAAGAGCTATAGAAGTTATTAATCCATGTCATGTAGGTAGACGATGGATATTTGGACCTCATTTCATAAAATGCTGTTACAAGGGTAAAGTCCTCTGCGCCGGCGTAGTATTCGCGTACGGCATTTGGGTCCTGTTTTTTGGACGCATTGAAATGAGAGTTTGAGTGAATACGGTGGGCAACAAGCGGCTCTGGGCAATTATATATTTTTTCACCCTTAATTGCCGACCTTAACCATAGGTCATAGTCTTCACAAAAGAATCGGTCACTGTATTTGGCCGCCGACTTTTTGAGAAGTGTTGAACTATTAACAATATGATTTACTTGTATAAGGTCGGCTGGACCAATCCATCCAGTTTTAATGGCCGGTTGACCGCTCAGTTCACCGAAATATGTACATTGAGTACCGATTATAGATGCGCCGTGGGCCGGTCCATTTAGGGCGGCGACTTGGACCTCCAGTTTATTTGGGAGCCAAATGTCGTCAGCGTCTACATGCGCAATCCATTCTGTCGGCGAATCAGCGGCCATTGCCATGTCAACATCCGCCACACAGCGCGCATAGGGATAGTTGATCACACGAAAGCGCCGGTCGTGACCTACGATTTCACGCGCCTTCTGGAAGACGGTGCCACCACTGGGCCCGTGTCCATTCACACCTATAATGCATGTCCAGTTCTTATATGTCTGTGCTTTGACCGATTCTACCGTTTCCGCCAAATATTCAATTCCATTATAGAGTGGTATATTGACGGTTATTTCTGGTTCTATAGAAGGATTATTGGAAATAGTAATCATATCTTTTCTGAAGTAGTCCTGGTAGTCTTGGGGGCCGGCGGGTCCAAAATGTTCTCGTGGAGTATACACTATAGGATTGGGATGGATGGAGAGGTAGGAGGCCCACCAGTGAAATGTGGAGTTGGCGCAAATATAGTTGTTGAAATGGCGGGCGAAGTAGAATGTGATGAGGTCATCAGGTTCTTCTAGGAATTTGAATGTAGCTTGGTTGGTGACGAGTTGTGGTAGATTGGCTCGGCACCAGGCTATGTCGTCTGAAATGACATAGTATATGTCGGCAGAGACGGCTTCCATTGCTTTTTTATAATAGTGAGTGGATGCTGGGTTATGGACACTAATCATATGGGCGTCTCTGATGTAGTCTCCGCGACGAACACCGAGTAGACAGCGCTTTTGACCAGGACCAGGACCAGGACCAGCGTCAGCACAGTCAGGGTCCAGTTCAGGGTAGCGCTTATAAATGTCCGTTTGTTCGCGAACAGTTTGTGGGAGACCGCCATCAGGGGTAAATATGTGGCGAATTAAGTTGGCATGTTTTTCAAAGTAGCGCTCGGACTGGAAATAGCCGTTAATGTAGAGGCCGAGTGCGTGTTTTTTACATGATGTGACGAGTGAGCCGAAATCCTTGTAGGCGAACCCTTTTTCATTATAGGGCATGATTTTGGCGGCGGTTGGTATTGGATGTTTTTTGAGTCTTTTGTAAATATTATCATAGTATTTTGTTGGATGTGAACCTGTCACGGCGAAAAAGGGGTCACCGTCGGCAATGAAAAAATCAACATCATGTTCGGCGGCTTGCGCTGCTGCGGCGGCTATTTGAAAGAGCTGGTTTCCCAGCCCGCCCATTAATTTACAAGTAATGAACGACATTTCTTGTAAATTATTTATTTAGGGGTTTTTAGGCCTGTCTAGGGTTGCTTTCAGCAACCGTACCTCGTCCACCAACGGTGGACTAATTAGGGGTGTTTTCAACACCCGTACTCGCACAGCTCTACTGTGCTCCTAGGGTTGCTCCTAGCATCCATACCGCACAACGCGCCCCTCATTGTCCGAGTAATTATCATATTGATGCCCCAGTGCTGGCGTAATGAGATACCAGTGCCCCTCCGTTTGTAGGCGTGTCCAATTAATGTCCAAACAATGCTCTGGTTTTTTCCCGTAACGTATGAGCCCCTCCGCTGACGCCTTGAAATTCGCCTTTAGTTTTTCCAAATAGTCCCTTTTAAAGACATAACAACTTGCCGTCTGGCTATAGATGACCTTCTTATATTGTTTATAGACTGTGTCCGAAACCTGTGCGTTCCAATGGTTATAGGATGGTAAGAAAACGTCCCAGCCCTTCTTGTCAAATTTGTAGAAAAAGTCCGAGAGCGGATGATTGAAATCGCTGAAGGTCTCTCCCTTGAACGTGAAGTCGTCTTCCATGACCATTACGCGCTGCCAGGCCGGATTTTCTTCCATGAGTTTGAGAGCCTTTATGTGGCTCATTGTACAACCGAGAGGTCCTAGTGCATTACGAATAGCATTTATACGATGTACTTTCTCCGCCGGTATTCCCATACGCTTAAATTCGGCCTCTATGTGTTCACGCCGGTCCGTGCGATGTTCTAAATTGATATATATGATTGCGTCTATTTGGTCCATTTCCTATAATGAAAAACTCTTAGTTATACACTATAGTATGTTCTTTATACCCTAAAAACCAGTTGATTGAAAGAGTTCAGCAAGTTCATCTACTTCTGAATTGAATGGCTCAGCATCTTTGATTTTTATGAAGACCTCGTATAATGTGGTATTTGGGCTAAAACCGTGTATGTTCTTCTTCATTTCATAGATGTTTTGAATTCGTTGTAAGAGTTCGGCCTTTTTATGGTCGCCTCTTTTTTTATATTGTGCCATAATGAATGGAATTGCGGAGACTTTGCGCTTTTTCATCTTCTCAATGTTTTCTGCGGCGACGCCGAGGTTTGCGCTGACCGGTGTAGCGAAAGAGGATGTGTCCACTTGTTGGACCGGTTGTTCTGTCATTGCCTGGCGAATGTTATTAATGGGACTGTTTGGGCCGAAGCGTGGCTGAGAGGATATCTGGTTTTGATTATAGAATGCGCTGACATTTCTGTATTTGTTAAGATGTTTCACATGTTTGAGTTGACTGGCCTTGTATGGTGCACGACTTTTCTTTTTGGTATTGTTGTTTTTTGCGTTATTCTTTTGGCCCATGTTTACATTATTCTTTTTTGTTGTGGCGGCCTTTCTGGTCTTTGTTCCAGTTGCATTAGCCCATCGTGATACAGGCCTAGTTGGACGAGTGCTACGACGGGATGTTTGTTTGAGTATTTTATTTTCTAAGGCTTTTTCTTGTTTTCGTGTAATCTGAACGCCAATATTGTTTAAGACATTTCCAAGGGCAGACATATTGAGACCCTTTCTTGGATTAAATGTAATCATTTTCTTTGATTGAGATTTTTTCTGTGTTCGTGCCATTCTACACTATAGGATGTATTTTGACGAGGATTAGGGTAAGGACCGAAGGTCCGCAGGGTCAGGACCGACGGTCCGAAGGAACGCACCCACCAATGGAGGCGCACATGTTTTACCCGACCGGCAAGAGAACTTTCTTTTGAACGGCTCATTGGAAAGTGCGTTTAAAGACGAGGACTTACTATGTAATTAGGAAGAAGAAAGAGCAAAATGGAAGTAGCAGTTGAAGCAGGAAGTGAATTAACCTTAATGGACCGTGTCCGCAAGATTGAAGAAACCTTCAAGGACGCAATCAAGGAATTAAAGCGCGCAGCACGTGATGAATTAAAGTCTCGTAGACGTCGTCGTGGTGCAAAGCGCGAAGGTGGTAAGAAGGTCAAGGGCGAAACTCCACCACAATTAATGGGATGGCACGCAGAAGTTCGTCGTGTTTGGGAAGAATTAAAGGCCAGCGACGCAAAGACCCCATACAAGCGCGCAGTCGCAGAAGCACACGCACGCCGCAGCGGTAAGGTCGCAGCCGCAGTACCAGTCGCAGTCGTTGAAGAAAAGAAGGGTGGTAAGAAGGCAGCAGCAGTAGCAGTAGCAAAGACCGAAGAAGTCAAGACATCCGCACCAAAGACTGAAGCAAAGGCAGAAAAAAAGGGTAAGAAGTCCAGCGCATAAATAATATGAAATCTTAATAAGATTATTATATTATTTCTTAGAACCGCCTTTCTTGGCCTTCCAAGCGGCCTTCTTCTGGTCCACACCAGCACTATACATGGCAGCGAGTTCGGCCTCTGTTGCCGTTTTCCAATCGGCCTCTTTTGGCACAGAGACAAATGTCGGTTTGAAAGATTTGGCTCCAATCTTTGCTGGTCCCTTCTTATACATATAAACACCATAGGGGCCATTCTTAATGACAATGTCGCCCACGGAGCGCAGTGTAGAACCCTCCTTCTTCTCCAAATCCTCTATAATGCTTTCTAGGGTTGAGTCATCCTTGTAGGGAACACGAACCGAGCCCCATTCACAATAGAGCCCATAAGGTCCCTTCTTTCGCACTATAGGAGTGTCATTATGTGAGCCGATGGTTGTTTCTTCTGTCTCGGCTGTTTTTTGTGCTAGGAAGGCGTCTACGTCTGCCTGAGTAATGGTCTGGAGCGTCTTTCCTTGGGGCCAGCCATAGAAGGTGGCTTTAGGGGGTTCACTGGTTTGGGCGGCCTTTTTCCCACGGCCCTTTTTTGGGGGGTCTTGGACCGGCTCTGACGCTAATACCTCTTCCTTCAAGAGTAAGGGTCCTTTGGCTGTGCTGACAGCGACGATACCGCCGGCGAATTCTCGGCGTTTTGCCGAACCAGTTTCCTTATTTAATTCCTCATAACGGTCCTTATAGGATGCCCATGTGTCTTTGAGGACTTGTTTCCAAGGTTCTGAGCCTGCTGCGATTGCGTCCAGACGGTTCTCCATTTGTGCCGTAAAACCATAGTCAAAGAGGTCTCCAAAATGTTGGACGCAATATTCTAGAACGGATAGGCCGAGTGCTGTAGGATAGAGCCGGTCCTTTTCACCGCCTACTTTGCGCTCTTCTACCGCGACTGCGACTGCTTGGCCTGGAGACACACTATAGGAATTGTGGGTAACGGTGCGCGCTGGTGTGTCGCGTTTTTCCACATAGAGTTTTTCCTGGATTGTTTCCATGAGGGATGCGTAGGTGGAGGGACGGCCAATGCCTTTGGCTTCCATGTCTTTGATGAGGCCGGCTTCATTATAGCGACTGACTGGTTTGGTAACGTGGGCTGCGGCGGTGAGTTTGGTGTAGGTGAGGGGGGTGCCGGCTTTCAGAGTCTGGGTTGCGTAGGCCCATGTTTCGGCGGAGCAGTCCTTTTGTTGATGCATTGCGTCATGAGTCTCGTCATCCTCTTCCTGGACAGTGGTCTCTTTTGTTATAGTGGCCTTCCAACCTGGGAATGTGGTGCGACTGAAATTGGAACGCCATATCCAGTCGTCGGCTTCATCTTCAAAGGCGAAACGGACCGTACATTGTTCACCTCTGGCTGGGGCCATGACGGATTGGACTGTGCGGAGCCAAATAAGGTTATAGAGATTACGCTCCAGGGAGGACCAATCCGTTCCTGGAAGAATGACCTGATGTATGTGGGTTGGTCTGATTGCCTCATGGGCCTCTTGAGCCTTAGAGCCGGCATCAGCACCACCTTCTTCTTTTTTCTTTGTAGTCTTCTTGGTTTTTTTCTTAGGGTCAGCGTCAGCACCAGTATTAGACCCAGAACCAGTGTCAACGCAAGCGCCAATGTACTCCTCACCCCAATTCTCTATAATGTATTCCTTGGCCTCCTTGACTGCGTCTTCTGAAAGAACCGCATGGTCTGTTCTCATGTAGGTAATATGACCTCCTTCATAAAGTCGTTGGGCAGCTTTCATAGTCTGGGCTGGACCGGCACGATATAGTGTGGAGGCTTGTTGTTGGAGTGTGGATGTAATGAGGGGCTTTGGTGGTTGACTTGATGTGGGTTTGAGGGCGTTGGTGAGAACGGTGGCTTTGGTGGCGTCTATGTGATTGGACAGGTAGTTTTGGGCGGATTCTTCGTCGTCCAGTTCATCATCCATGGACGCCTCAAATGTTGGGGTCTTTTTAGCGGCTTTTGAGCAGAATGACCCAGAAATAACCCAGGACAATGTGCTACTGAAATTCTTTATAGTGTTTTCTCGGTCCGCCACGAGGCGAAGGGCCGGTGTTTGGCAGCGCCCAGCAGATAGCGCAGGTCCAACGCTTTTCCATAAGAGTGGGCTAATGGTAAAGCCGACAAGCATATCCAGAAGAGAGCGGGCTTGTTGGGCGTGGACATGGTTCATATTGAGAATTTGAGGATTTGCTATTGCTTCTTTAACAGCCTTTTCAGTGATTTCTGTAAAGATGGAGCGTTTAGCGGTTGCTGGGTCAAGTCCAAGTAGTTTCATTATAGAATAGGCAATGAATTGACCTTCTTTATCGGCATCACTACACACCCACACATTTCTAGCATTTTTTGCGGCTTCTTTTATGTTTGTAATGGCCTTTGCTTTCGCAGCAATCCATTCATATTTTGGGTTGAAATCGGCGGCTGGTCCGACCTTGCTGAGGTCTTTTTCTAGAGCCTGGATATGGCCCATAGATGCCATTACTTCGTAGCCTGGGCCAAGAATACTCTTGATTTTGCCGATTTTACCAGGCGATTCAATAATAATTAAGTTTGACATGATGCCCTCTATAGTGTGTATTTGATTAACATTATAGAGTGTGTTTAGAC